>JAABUS010004128.1_pt1 | contig 21672 bp, 21 predicted proteins | sample 5560161 | NCBI WGS metagenome assembly JAABUS01 (sample SAMN10711885, study PRJNA513376) | rock metagenome | isolation source: Antarctica rocks | place: Antarctica: Victoria Land, Trio Nunatak nord | collected 2016-01-04
AGTCCATATCTGGAGGATGGGTTAATGGTATTAGGACTGACCATGAGGCTGAAGGGGAGTAGATTAAGATGATAAAGTGAGTGGGCTTCCTTAGATGGAGAAGTGAAGGAAGAGAGACGAGAAACAGAGGAGGATTGCAGAGGCATTGGCGAAGGTGGGGGAAATGGCCGTGAGCTTTGAGAAATAGCATATGGCGTTTTGAAGGATTTCGAGTGGGAGATTTTATCATGTGGAGAGCGATGACGATGAGGGTCGAGCCGAAGAAAGTGAAGGAAATGGTGATGATCAGGGTAGCGATTGGTCGGGAAGGGATAATTCAGTAATAAAGCGATGAGGCCGATGTCAAGGCCGATGTCGAGCAAAAGCACAAGCAAGAGCACAAGCAAGAGCACAAGCAAAAGCACAAGCAAAAGCACAAGCAAAAGCAGACTGTCTTGATAAACTGTCTTGAAAGTAAAGACTAAAATTTAGCATTTAGTGAGTCAAACATTCAACTCTTTTTTTCTGATCATTACTTATTCATTCATCAGTTTATGTTACAAGTTGATCTTTTCTGTTAAAACTCAATTTACTAAATGAATAAACAAAATTTATAAAAGTGATATGACAATGTGATATTCTAAGCAGACACAGTATAAATAAATATTATGATAAAGCTAATTATTAAGAAGCTTTCAATAACTTGAGAAAATTGATTAACTATAAAAAATTTGTTAAGCATTATCAAGTTGAACATGATACATTTTGTTACGATTCTTGTTACGATCCTAGCTACGCACCTTCGTTGGTGACTATGTTGATGACTATGTTGGTGGCTATCCTGAGGGCTATCGCCGATCGCTCGCCGCTAGGGCATAGGCTTGTTCCGAAGCCAACCCTATTCAGGGTTAGCTTATGTTCTCCTGAGTCATATAGATAGCCGACCCTTTTCTCCTAGATACTTTCCTTCCTTAGCATTTATATACTCGTTACCTTACACTCATATGACTCGTTCTATGCTGGCCCCTAACAATTCTAGCCTTCGTCTATTCTTCGCCTGGTTCCATCCTAATCGAGCCTAGCGGGAACCTGACCTAGGGGTGATGTCATTGAAACCCTGCATCATATGTGTAAGGCGCCAATCCAATCGAGCCTAGCACAGGGCTGAGGAACACACATATAAGAATCGAGTTCTTGCCTGTAGATACTTTTCTTCCTTAGCATTTATCTATTAGTTAAAGAATATCACTAAACATACACCCCTTTTTACTACATTGACGCCCCCCGTTTACTACACATACACCCTCCCTAAATAGGTCTAGCGGCTACCCAACTAGGGTTTGGCAGCTTTGAAACAGACGAACATCATACCTTAAAGATACTTGAATTTATATGGGCGGCTCACCAAAAATTAAGTATCTTTGGGGTCGATATGTTTTTCGAAGCTGATTTACATTTGCAACTACATATCAAATTTGAAACACTTCGTAGAAGCCTTCACCGTATGAAGCTTCCTGCTGATGTTCGAATAGAGGCTCAGCCGAAGCTTCACCCTCTATCTTCTCGACCTAGCCCTCTATCTCTACCTCCGTCCCGTGCCCTATCTCCCCCACCCCTACCCCTACCCCTATTCCTACCCCTCGCTTGTGTTTGCCCTAGCTCTTGCTCAGCTCGTTGCTGCAGACGCGCTTCAAGATGTTCAAATTGATTGAGTTCGCGTTGTGTAGAGTTCTCTAGCTCTTACTCAGTGCGCGTACGAGCTGCAGTTCACTATCTAAACGTAGAGTAGTGAGAATTTGCTAGAGTGTAATTCTTGAACGACTTTAATGAGCTATATTTGCTTTGATCTGATTGATCAGAGTCAGTTTTCATAGTGCTGAATGAGATTCAGATAGAATAGAACAGTGATTATGAGCTGAATCTTCGATTCTGAGCAATCAACTCGTCTCGTCAAGCGATCATTTAGCTATTGCTTTGAAGGAACATTCGATGAGTCTTGAATCGACGTGTAGTCTCTTTTGCTCGACAGAACTCGAATTTTTATCGTCTTCATCACACTTCAATCAAATTTTATCCTTGATTTCTCGCTTGTTTTTGCTCGAGCGTTTAATATTGAGCGCGTAAGCGTGAGCTTCAGCTCATGTATTGGCGACGACGAAGAGCTTCTCGTGATTCACATAGAGTTCACTCACTGAAGAGAATGCAAGATTCATGAAGACGATAAGGTAGAATGATGAGTAGATAAAATGATTGATTGATGAAGAACGTGTGCGCGTTGTTATGATTATTGAGTCACTAAACCCTAGTTGAGTAGTCGCTAGACCTATTTGAGAGAAGCGTTTATGTAGTAAGTGAGGGGCGTCAATGTAGTAAAAAGAAGTGTATGTTTAGTGATACTCTAGTTAAATGACATCTTTATGACTCGCTCTAGATCGATCTCTAACAGTAGATAAATGCTAATCAACTACTCTGCTATCAACGTGTAGACGATACGAAATAACCTACTTCGTTCATTCAGAAAATTCGCAAGAGATTCTTTGAATTACTTTCATCAAAACACACATTCAAATTTACTCAAATTTACCTAAATTTATCAAATCAACCACTCAATCGTATCACAATCAAACCTATTTATCTATCTTTACCTCTCTCACAATGACACGCGACTCTGAACCAGTCGAGTCATGAACAGCTCGTCTGCTTAGAAGCACTGCTAGTAAACGAGTTTCCCTTATTTCTTTTGATGTGTCATGATGAATTGACATATAGGGGCTAGAGTCAGAGACTGAGCCGAAGATCAGACCTGAGTTAGCTTTGAAACTCTATGACTCTGTCAAGACATCGTTTAGACTACGTCATACCTTCGACTTAATATATCATGAGTTATGTCGTGCTCGACTTGACAATGCTTGACAAACTCTCTATAGTCAATCGATTCTCTCAAGTTATCAAGAACTTCTTAATAATTAACTCTATCATAAAATATATTCATTCTGTGTCTGCTTAGAATATCAAATTGTCATATCATTCTTATAAATCTTGTTTATTCATCTAGTAGACTTGATCATCACAGTTCTAATTATTTCAAATTCTTCTTACAGATGATGATTTGATATTCAAGCATAACAACAGCAACATAGTCACAACAAAGTTGAAATGATAACATCTTAATCTTATGAAACATCATATCAGAAAACAAACGTCACATAATGAAATCAGAAAGCAAAGAAGCAGAAAATGAACTCTTTCTTGATATTAATGAACAGCTGACATGAGTAATGCTTAAACTGATCATCAAGTTGAGTTTCAAGTTAACATTTTGAACTCAAATCAATATCAAGTCGAGTTGCTCACATTTTCAACTTAATTCAAGTTAAGTTGCTTATATTTTCAACTCAACATGACTCAATTCAACTAGAAATTAAGTTAATTCAACTTGACTTGTCAAAAACTTGAACTTGATATCAAGAATGTTAAAAATAGAAACATAAAACAACATGTTCACTTGTTCTTTGCATTATCTTTTTGCATTACTCATTGCATCATTTATATATTGCATTATCTTTTCGTATTACTCATTACATCATTTATATACTATCTTCAAGCTATTAACAACTATTGTTGTTAATACAAACTATTTTATAAAATATTCAGTTTGTTGACAACTTTCAATCTATTTAATGAAAGCATTTTGCATAGTTCATCTTCAAATAGTCTTCATTTTGAAGACTTTGCAAGTTAAGTTCAATGATTTATAAATTCTTTACATCATTTTGAAAAGAAGAAAATTAGACAAGAAGCAATGAACAAAATTCATCAAAATTTCTCACAGCTCAAGATAAAAGAGAATAATGAGTATGTTCAATGAACTTTGAATACAGATGACTCTTTTCTATGATGATAATCTCAAATCTCTGTTGTCAAAAGTATTTAAAACAAGATTCAAAAAAAGATAGTTAATTTGCTTTAATTTAAAAAAGTCAAAGATGATAAGCAATTTAATATATGAAATCACTTTATACAGTTGACTTCGATTGTTGAAGAATTGTCTAAAATCTCATGCACAATCTGTCATAAAATTATGAATCATTCAACAGCTTTTGATAGTTTTAATATGTTTATTATGAAAAAGCATCTTGAATCAGACTTTTGCACAGCGACAGAATGAAAACACAAACATTTGCAATCATAGATTGAACTGACTTTTGAATGAGTAAGTCATATCTGATAATGCAAATTGATAATGCAAAATTGACAAACTATTAAAAGAAAAATCATATCAAGTTAGTTTCTGTCTTCAATCAAAAGAATTAAGAAGATCAATTATGTAAGATTTTTGTTAACTTGAATTTATTCTTTTGAATCATTGATAATGAGCAATTTTGAAAGCTGCTACAAATGCTTCGTTCAGATTTGCAGATTGCACATTGCACAAAGATGATAATCATGATTCTCTCACACTATAAAAAGATTTGTGATAAGATTAGATTAAATCTTACAGAGTCATGATGTGTCTTTATTGCTTTGAACGCATGATTTAGTTCTCAAAGAGTAGCATACTTGAAAGTGTTGATATACTGAATCAATGTTGAATTTCAGCTTTATGAACATTTTATTGAATTTACATCTTTTGATATTAAGTATATCAATCATCAATTGATGATGAAGCTAATGAAAATTCTGAAGAACTATACTATTAAGAATAAGCTTTTCAAGATTATTATCAATAATGCAAGCAATAATAGTATCTTGAAAGAGAAACTTGAAAAGATTATAAGTCATTGCAAGTTTCAATGAAACAAAACACAGAATTTCATTAATTACTTAACTTACATCATCAATTTTATGACTCAAGATTTTATTCAAGCTTTTGAATCAAAAACAATAGTTAATAATGTTATTGTTCAATTAAAGAATGAACAAATGCAAAATATTAAAACAAGCAAAGAATTATCTGTTATGATTAAAAAGATATTATTTCAAATAATAATGCAAAAAAGTAATGCATTTATTAATCATAAAATTAAATTCATGCTCTGATGATAGTTGTCAACAACTCTTTTCAGTGATTAATTCACTTCAAAGCTTTTCAAGAGCAGAATGATAAAAAATTTAGAAAACTGATATAAGATATTTGCATTCATTGAAACTTTACATACTTAATGCTTTGTTAAGCATATCAACTACATGAATTTATTGATCTTTGAACAGAGAAATACTGCGAAGATTTCAAGATTGCAAAAATCAAACTTGATGAAAGTGAGTAATTCATGATTTTGCTTGTTGATAATCTATTAAATTTCTTCTATGAATGCACTTTAGTAGTGTCACAAACAATTAATGTAAATATTCACTTGAAATTTTGAATATTTAATGCACTTTTCAATCATCTTGAGTTGATTAAAAAGAATATAAGAAGAAGTACTTACTCATTAAGTGCTGTTATAGTAAAGACTTGCAAAAAAGTTTTAATCAAACTTGCAAAGTATTATGTCAAGATTGAAGACAGTGATAAAACAATATATAATTTTGCAAATATTCTGAATTTTACAATGAAGCTAGATCTTTACAAGACTTGAGACAACAAAGACAATGAAGATACAAATCATGATAAAGAGTCTGTTCATTATAAGATCAAGTACAAGACAAAGTTCAAAGAGTATTTTCATCATTACTACAAAGATTCAGCTGTTGATTTGAAAGCAGAAGCATAAAGAGTAAAAAGTGATGCTGATAAAATAATGCATTATAATAATGCATTTAATCATTTACTAATGATCTTGTAGTCTGTTGCAACTGTTAGAAGATCATTGCTTTGACAATCTCAGCATACTCATTCTTTTCAAGATGAAGATGATTGATATTTTTACACTGATGTTATAAATGAGAAATGTTCAACATAATAATTTTAAAAAACAATGCTTTGAATTTTTCTAGATTGACACAAATGATTAAAAATATTCTTTCATGCTTAATATTCTTGATAAATATTGAGTGAACTTTCAGTCTTGCTAGAAAAGTATGTTGATGAAATCAATCATAAATGAGTTCAAAAATGATGAAATAAATAATGTTGATGAAGTATTACAATCAAACTATGAATTTGAATTCAGATGAAACTATTACTGAATTCTGAGATATTTATCACAGAGAGAAGAATGATGATGAAAAGATCAATGAGTTTGCTAATTTATTTTGAGTATCTTTGAAAACTGTTCTGACGCAGATTTATTCATAGATTTGCAATATCATTTCATTTATTAAAAGTCTTGCATTTAAAGTAAGTACTTATTAAAAGTACAATTGAGTCAATGCATAAGAATAATGCACAAGAATAATGTGAATGTGATTTCAAGAATTACACTGTTTATTTAATTGATGAAGATAAACATTTTCTAGTTTATCTTGAAAAACATGATATTAAAATTCATCATAAGATTCATCATAAATCTCATATTTCTATCTTGAATGATGATGCATTTAACATGAATTATCATCAAGTTGATATCTGCATAAAGCAAAATGTTAATGAAAATTCTACAACAAGAGTGATAATGCAAAAGAATAATGCACTTACTTTTTATAAAGAAAATCATAAAGTCTTCAATAACTTCTTGAAAAGCATTCAAGATAGAACGCTGAATGCAAAAATCATATTGTAATATGTTCACTTAAGCATAATCATGCATAATTTCTTTAATCAGTCTTTTGAAGATCATTTTGAAAATGAAATTTTCTGCAATCTTCTGATATTTTTGAATTTCATGCAGTGCAACAATGTCTGATTTGTAGCGTCTTTTCTGTTGCAAAGCATTAGTATGTCAGTAAATAATGAATTATTCATAATAATAATAATAAATTCATACATTCTTGTGACATTGATTAAGTTAACTCATGAGAAACTTTATGCTATTTATATCGAGTGAACAAAACTCTCTGAGATAGAAAATCACTCGTCGTCTATACGACTGCTTCACGCAGTTGAAACTATCATTATGAGACTTTGTTTCAAATTAGTTCACGTTGATCATACGTTAGAGAATGAGTGACTTAGTCACTTTAAATTGCTTCAGAAGCTTCATTTTCATCATCATTCTCACAGCAGCTCTGAAACTTTTTGTGATAGCGATGATTTGTTGATAGTTCAAGAAGTCAACGTCTTATAGCATTCTTGATCGCAGATGCAATCAGTTCAAGCAATGCATGAGTACATGTTTCGTTGTCTGATGATTTCAGTCATAGTTGCATTGCATGCTATCTGCATCTGAAACATTTCTGAAGTGCAGATAAGCATTCAAATCTATGCGTTCGATTCTGATGTGAATGACGAGAGTGCTTTCAATCTTCTGAAGATCATTTTGCATCTTTATTGTCTTGTTGAACAGATGCAATCTTTGTGTTGAAGTGATGTGAACATCTGTGATGCATTTTCTATATTTTTTCCATCGTTGCTTTCACTGATTTCTGTGAAACTGCGCTATTGCGATGCTGTCACTAGTCGAAATCATCGCAGCGAGAGCTAATCACTTGCATCTTGACTGTATTTTCGCGTCTTCTTGAATTGAGTTGTTCAGAAGCATCACTTTCTTGATGACAAAAGAGCGAAGAATGATGCGATTGACACTCATCAGATGAACACATATTTATTTGCATGCTTGTCTGATTTTCTGTGTACGATCGTTGACTCAACTGCGTAACGTGATCTTGTCTTGCAGCATGTTCAGATGAACATGCAGCGAACTTATGTACATTTCTGCTTTCAGAGTCTTGATGCTTACTCTTTTGAATGTCTTTGCAACGTGACACAGAGTCTGATTCTGTAGTGTTTCAAGTCTGCATTCTTTGCCTGTCAGCTCTTTCTCTTTTTCTCGCTGATGTCAGACTGATGCTTCAAATACAATTTCTGATCTTACTATCGCTGAGTATATCTGTCTTGCTTTTGTGAAGATTGTCTCTCATGTGAAGACTTCAAGTCAACTAAGTGCTAGCATTCATGTGACGTGATTCGCTTTGATTTGACGAAGATGCGCGTCTCATCGCAATTTCATGTTCAGTTGTACTTTCAGAATTCGCACGTCTGATTTCAACTTGATAACTGAGCTTTCTATTTGTATGCTAGTCATCATGTCAAATCTCTTTGATTTTCTGATGAAGTGTGTAAGTTTGTACTTTTCTGATGCGAATGTTGCATCATGAGTGCAAGCTCATGTTACAAAGCGTGTTGACGTTGAATAGAGTCTAGTCAATAGACTCTAGAGATTTCGATATGTGAACAAGAAACAACGATGTTTTGAATCAAAATATGCTGAAACATTTCATCTATTTGAGCTCTAGCAAATCAACTACTTCGCTTCTTTGTTCATTCTACTATAAATACAGCTCGAAACTGTCTTCTTTCTTCTGTATTCTTAGTTTTCTAGTTAGAGCTATCTTTATTGATCAAACATTCTATTCAGCTACGCACTATCTCGCTGCAGTGTGATTAGATTCTAGGCATGATCTTAACAGCTCATTCTGTGCAGATGTTGTGCACTCTGCTCAGTGTTCTGCAGATTTCTTCAATAAATCTATCATATGCTAGAATGTTAATGTCATTTACGAAGTCAAGCACTTTGATCTTAATTCTCAGTGCTTCGCACTTCTTGATCAGACTTGCGTTGAAGAATAGAAAGAGAATTGATGAAATGAGAGATCTCTGTGATATGTTTGCATTTACCTCGCGCATGTCACTCATTTATTCATCAAACCTCAGCGATGTTTCTTGATTCTCAAGAAAGCTGCATGCTCATTTGACTATGTAGTTTGAAGTTCTTTTCATTTTCAGAGTATGCAGAAGTCTGACGTGCAAGACTTGATCAAACACTTCAACGATGTTTAAATCTATCGAAAATATGTTGTATATGTTGCATGCAACATACATAGAGCATGATTTCTATACTGATTTTCTTCTTAGACTCAAGAGATGAGAGTTTTCTTGCGACAGATTCACAGTTCAAGATGAACGAGATTTCTCACTGCTCAGATTTTGACAGTTTACTTCTTAAGCATGAATTGCAGACGTTTCGTCTGCAATACACATGCATATCAGTGTTGATTTCTTCTCTAATCACATTGATACACACTACTGTTCTCTCAAACTATACAGATGATGTTTTCAACTAGAAATTGATTCTATCATCAAGACATTCAAGAGTCAGAACTCAGTGAAGAAATGAGATTCTTGAGATCAACAGTCATCGTCATTGTATATCACGTCTTGCAGACGCTCGCTTCACTTGTAAAGCGTGCAACTCATCTGTTTCGCGTTATCTGTAGAGATTTTTCTCATGCAGATTGATTATGTCTTGCAGAGATGTTCATATGCTACACTTCTAATCAGACAGCATAGTTTGATCATTCTTTACTAACTCGCTTGTATTTCTCTTCTTTTAACAAAGTCTTCTCGTCAGCGTATTGCTTATGTATAGAATGTTTGTGTCTGAACGTCTGTTAAACAATATTAACGAGACTCTTGAGTTTGCTCATGTTGAACTTAACGAGTCTCATGAGTTGTCTGTGTCGTAGTAACAGGCACGCAGTTCTAACAAGATTTATACGTAGTTAGCATGTAGATTTAAAGAATGTTCGTGATTCAAGTTCTTTCTGCTAATCACTCTTAACAGATCAAATGCAAGAGTGTTCTGTCTCAGTTCTTGTTATTGTGATGACGAGATACTGAATTGAATGATTTTCATAAGCGATTTCCCTCGTAATTCTGCGTTCTATTTGACTTTCTCATCTGCATGCAAATTGCTTGTAGCATGCGCATTGAGATTATTGAAGTCTGCATGATCGCGAAAACTCTGCACGCGATCAACGCACAGCGCTTTATCATCACGCAGCGCTTTGATGTCATTCAAACTTTTAATAATCTTTAAACTTTACTATAGCTAAACAGTAGATTTGTAGTCAGCATTGCATACAGATGAGTTTCATTGCTGATCAATGCATTATTCATGTATATTATCTTTTTAGTAGTAGTAATAAATTTAAAGACTGAAGTTTCTTCAATAACATAATGATCAGTTGAATGTATTGAACTCTTAAATGTTTTACATGCTGATGCATATGTTAAAAATGAACTTGTCAGCAATAATCAAGTTATATTGCATTATCAGTATGCATTATTGATAACATGCTTGCTGCATGTCATTGTTTATCAAGAATGATTGATTTGATTTATATAAACTTGATTTTTGAAAGTATTATCTTTGAAAGTATTATTTATTGAAGTGTTGATTACTAAAATGATTCAAGAAAATATGATAAAAGAAGTGATTGAAAAATCAGAAAAGAAATTGAAGAAAATATTGAATAAGTGTTAAGAAATAAGTGTTAAGAATAATAATTAAATATTTCTTGTTGCACTTAAATTCATCTTACTTGATGAGTTTTTTTCTTACTTTTCAAAATTCTCTATCTGTTCATATTCTATCAAACTACTTAAATTTCATTGATACTGTTGCATTACTTAAATGCATTATCAAGAGAATAATGCTAACTTTAACAGATGCTTTTCACTCTGTTCAATAATTCAAAGATAATTCTTCGTGAAAATTAATTCATCTCACTTAATAAATTATCAGTTTATTTCTTACTTTTCAAAATTCTTTACCTGTTTATATTCTATCAAACTACTCAAATTTCATCAATACTATTGCATTACTCAAATGCATCATCAAGAGAACAATGTTGACTTTAACAGATACTTTTCACTCTGTTTAACAGTTCAGAAATAATTCTTTGTGAAAATTAATTCATCTTATTTAATGTTATATCTCTTACTTTCTCAAATTCTCTACAAGTTCATATTTTATTGAACTACTCAAATTTCATTGATACTGTTGCATTACTCAAATGCATTATCAAAAGAACAATGCTGACTTTAACAGATAATGTTCACTTTATTCATAAACTCAAAGTTTATTGCAAGTTGAAATTGTGATGAAAATTGATTCAATGAAATCAAAAAACACTGTTATGATTTTAGTCTTCGTCTATTTTTCGTCTAGTTTTCGTCTGATTTCATTCTAATTGAATTTAGCGAGAATCTGATTTAAAGATGATGTCATTGAAACTCTGCATCATATGTGTAAAACATCAACTCAATCAAGTTTAACATAAAGTTGAGAAACATACATATAAGAATTGAGTTCTTTTCTGTAGATACTTTTCTTCGTTAGCATTTATTTATTAGTTAAATGACACTTTTATCACTCGCTCTAAAGACTAGATCAATCTCTAACAATAAATAAATGCTAATCAACTACTTTGTTGTTGACGTGTAAATGATATGAAATAATTTACTTTTATTCAGAAAATTCGCAAGAAATTCTTTGAATTACTTTCATTAAAATACATCTGCAAATTTACTTAAATTTATCAAATCAATCACTCAATCTTACTATAATTAAATTTACTCATTTACTCTTATCTTTCTTACAATGACATGCAACTCTGAATTAGTTGAGTCATGAACAGCTTGTCTGCTTAAAAGCATTGCTAGTAAATGAGTTTTTCTTATTTCTGTTGATGCTTCAGCAAAATCTCAGAATGTTGCTACTTCATGAAACATCAACATGAATGAACAACTTCGTCAATGAACTATCAATCAGTCAAATGAGATCATCAAGATGTTGAATGAGCTTAAATCTCAACAAAACATGACTTTGAAACTCAACAAGCAGTAAATCGTTGTTCAAGTCAAACATGATAAAAGATTGAATCAACTAAAGATTAAACAAATGATCATAAACACTTTAGAAGAGATAAATAAACACTATCAAGAAAAGATGTTGAATCTTAAGAATAAACTTAAAGAAGTATTGCATTCAATGAATCAGTCTTAATCTCATCAGTCTACTGAATCTTGAGTTTCTATGAAATCTCTACTTTGTCAATTTATTGAGAATCATATTCAATATAAGTCATTCACTTTATTTAATAATGATCATCACAAGTCTTTCAAGTTTTTGAACTCATCTGTATTCATTGATGAAGATGAATCAACATGAAATAGCTGAAGAATCAAGATAAATGACAAGCTTCAAATAAATGTCAATCACTTTGTCAATGAGATTATCTGCATTGTTTATATGATATCTAGACTAGAAGATGATGCTACTGAACATATCTTCACTTAACATCATCATGATGCTTTGCATTCTTACATCTCGATCTACAAGCTATTTGAGCATCTGAAAGAAATTTATGATGAACTGAATAGAAATCAAAAGTGTTGTCATGAGTACAACACTTTGAGATAAGCAGACAAGTCTTTCAATGTTTTCTACTTCAACTTTATGAAACTATTCAACTATCTTGATTATGATGATTGCATTCTGATGAATGATCTTCAGAATAAAATCAATAATTGCTTGCAGAACATTCTATCAGTCTGTTCAAAGAATTTTACTTCACTCACTTGCTTAAGAATCTTTCTTCAAGATGTGAATAATAAACAGCGAGTCAACTATCAGCTACGCAGTCAGCTTTGCACTGTCATCATCAAAGTCATCATTGTATCTGATAAATGTGTTGCTACTTTATTGTCAGTGATGACTTTGATAATTGATTATGTTAAGTCTATTCTTTCTTCTATCTTTGAGTCAGTCAGATCATTTATCATCTGCTATATTTACAAAATCTCAAATCACTTATTCAAGAACTGTTCTCAGAACAAGATTGATATTTCAACTTCTTGAGCTTTCACTTCTCATTTACATGAAATTGTTATTTCAAAGAATAAAAAGAATGAGAAAATATCTTTCAAGAACAGCGAGACAAAAAACTAAAGACTTTCATCAAAGATGCAACGAAAAATGTGTTAATTTCTTCAATGATGAGCATGTTAAATAACTCTTTTGCTTCTGAATCTTTGACTATTGAATATGTACTTTCTAGCAATGAAATTAGTTACTCATTGAAGTCATTGATTGACATTGAAGCTGCTGACTATTCATTCATTGATGAAGTGATCGCGCAGATTGTTTATGATCAGTTGCAAATTGAGCTTCTGACTTTGATCAAAGCGAAGTTAATTTGAGAATTTGATAATCATTATGCTAAGAAATTCATTACTTATGTTATCTATTTTAATCTGACTGTTTAAAATCATATGATTGACACAGCTTTTATGTTGATCACTTGATTAGATTAACATCAAATGATTCTTGAAAAAACATGAATGAACAAAATCAATTTTCTTCAATTTTTGAATTTCATCTCTAGTTAGAAATCGATTGTTCTACTCACAAGCAACAAGATAATCATGAAGCAGAAGAGCTTGACTTTTACTCAAATATTGAGAAGATCATTCACTTTCGTTATCTTTTAACTCAGTCAGAAATTATTCTCTTTTGATCAGTCAAAAGAAAAGTTCATTAAATTAATTAAACAATCAAAATTGTTCAAAGCAGTTTCGTCTAGCGTCAACTTTAAATCAACGTCAGATTCAATGAACATAGCAATGATAAAGACAGCAACATATAGAATGTTAGTCAAATGATCAAACATCAAGATCTTTGCTGTTATTGTCTTGAAAATTGATTGACTCATAACTACAGTTGAAAACAAGTCTGAAGAAGTGAATCTGCATAAGCTTTTTCACATTGAAACTTTCAAGCAAGTTAAGATCAAGCTTCTCTCTGAACATCACGACTATTTAGATGTCTTTGATCGAGCTATGATTAATCAACTATCATTTCATCATTTCTACAATCATAAAATTGAGTTGATCAATGAAAAAACATTCTCTTGAAGCAGATTATATCAGATGTTCAATCACAAGCTTCAGAAGATAAAGAAGTATCTGATCAATCATTTAAACAAAGAGTTTATTTTCTTCAGCTTTGCATCATACGTCTCGCTCATTTTGTTCACTGAAAAGAAAGACGATAGTCTGCATTTCTGCGTTGATTACAGAAAGCTCAATGCTTTGATCAAACGAGATCACTATTCTTTGTCATTAATAGATGAGATTCTTACTCATATACAAGAAAGCAAATATCTGACTCAATTAAACATCATTGTCACATTCAATAAACTGCAAATGCACTTAAATAACGAAGATCTGACTATTTTTATCATCTTCTTCAACTCATACAAATATCATGTAATGCTCTTTAAATTAATCAACGAATCAACATTCTATCAACATTATATGAACGATGTACTGTTTAAATATCTTCATCAGTTTTGTCAGATTTATCTAGATGACATTATCATTTACAACAAAATCTTGAAGAAACATAAGCAACATGTATGATTGATCTTGAATAGACTACAAGAAGCTGATTTACAGATAAACATTAATAAATGCAAGTTTCATGTTCAGAAAATCATCTTTTTAAAACTTTTGATGTCAATTGAAAGACTTAAAATAAATTCACGAAAGATACAAGCAGTAGTGAATTGATTTACTCTCAATAATCTCACTCAAATTCAGTCATTCATTGATTTCTGCAACTTCTATCAACGCTTTATTAAGAACTTTTTGAAGATTGTTCATTCAATGATTCAACTCACTTAAAAGAAAATTTTATTTGAATGAAACAAAGTCTGTCAAACTGCATTCAATCATATGAAGAGACGTATGATTGAGACTTTTATACTACGTCATTTTGATCAAACTCATAAGACTATTCTTGAAATCAACTCATTCAACTACGTTAATGACGAAGTTCTCTTTCAATATTATGACAAAGAAGTACTACATTTAATTGTCTTTTATAGCAAGAACATATTTTTTGCTGAATGCAACTATGAGATATATGATAAAGAACTTCTGATCATCATTTGAGCATTTGAACACTGATGACTTGAATTGAAACTAACTGACATTTTTATCAAGATGTTCATCAATCATCAAGCGCTCATCTCATTGATGAAAGATAAAGAGCTGAGCAGACATCAAATGCACTGAGTACAGAAGCTCACTGATTTTAACTTCAAGATAATGTATCAATCTGACAAACAGAACATCAAGATTGATGCATTAACTTGTTAAGTTAACATCATGCTCAAAGATTCAGAAGATGAGCACATTCACTATCAATGAATCACTATTCTGACTTCAAATTGAATGAAAATTGCTGATTTAAAGAAGAATATCAGTGAATCAATTTATAAACAGATTCTTAAGACTAATGAAATCGACGAGAATTGTATGCTACTTCGCGAAGCAATAGCAAGAGACGAGACACAATATGAAGATATCAAATTAAAGAATTGTTGAACTCAGAATGAAATCTTGTTTCATGATAGTCAGTTATGAGTTTTGTTCAATGAACTTCTACAAATGAATCTGATTTGTGAAGTACATGATCAGTCATTGATTGATCATTCTGAAATTCTTAGAACAGTGAAAATCATAAAGCGAAATTACTATTGATTTTCTATGTGAAAAACGATAGATCGATATATTCAAAACTGCTACGTATGTCAACGTTTAAAGACATCAAGAGATAAATCAAATGACTTGCTTTAATCTTTATTGATATCTGAACAGCGATGACAAGATATAATCATGAACTTCATTATTAATCTATTTGATTCATATGATTACAACGTTATTCTGACTGTTATCTGCAAATTATTGAAAGAAAGACATTATATCTCTTGCATCACTGATGATGAAGATATCACAGTCAAAAAGACAGCTGAAATGTTGCTTCAATGAATATATTGAACTCACAATTTATCAAGCTTCGTTGTATTTGATCAAGATTCTCAGTTCATCTTCATTCTTTAAAAGTCTCTTTGCAAACGACTGAGCATTTCTCTTTGATTGTTCATCGTTTATCACTCTCAGATCAATGATCAAAGCGAATAAGTCAATCAGAATGTTGAGCGATATCTTCATTCTTTCTGTTCATATATGCAGAATGACTGATTTAAGTGACTATTCATGATTGAGTTTGTTGATAATAACATCTTGTTCTCAGTCATCTTCTTGACTTTCTTCTTCATGAACAAGAGCTTTCATTCTTATATAAGCTTCGATTCTGACATCATCAAGTATGAAAGCATTCGCGAATGTCTGCAGATTGCTCAAGTCAAAGATATATTCAATCACATGAATAAGACATTGATCTTTGCTCGCGAAGCTCTGATCAAAACATGAAAACAAATGATGAATCAAGCTAATAAGCATAGAAAGAAGATTAATTACAAGATTAAATCAAAGATGTTTCTGAATGAATGAAACATCATTATAGCGAGACTCTTCAAAAAATTGAATGACAAGATGCTTAATTCTTTTCAAATCATTGACTTCATTGACTCATTCTATAAATTGAAACTATTTGAGACTATGCATATACATGATGTATTTCATTCAGAACTTTTTCATTCTGTTGTTAATGATTCTCTGTCTGATCAGAAGAATGAATCTTCGAAATCAATAGTGATAAACGATGAAAACAAATGAAAAATCAACGATATATTAAACTTTTAATGATATCAAAGATAACTTTAATATCAAGTCAAATGAAAGAGTTATGACAATGATCTCAACTAATATAACGCTGACGACGACAAGTTTATGAACACTCAAGAGATGATTGACGACTTTTATATTAAATATTCAAGAAAAGCGCACTAAGAAATAACATTCATGCAAACATGAATAGTCAAAGAAGAAAAGTAATGTTACGATTCTAGTCTTTGTCTATTCTTCATCTAGTCTTCACCTGATTTCATTCTAATTGAGTTTAGTGAAAATCTGATCTAAAGATGATATCATTGAGACTCTGCATTATATGTGTAAGATGTCAATTCAATCAAGTCTAGCATAAAGTTGAGAAACATACATATAAGAATTGAGTTCTTTTCTGTAGATACTTTTCTTTCTTAGCATTTATTTATTAGTTAAATGACATCTTTATGACTCGCTCTAGATTGATTTCTAATAAACATTACAAGTGACAGAACAATGATTGTATAATTATATTCAAATGACTATACAAACTAAGACAGTTCAATGTTTGAAAAGAAGTGAATGAGATCAACAAAGCAGTGATGAAAGACAATGTAAAAGATGAGATAAAACAAGAGCGAAAGAACAAAGATATTCATGATAATGCATCTCAGTAATGCAATACTAAATAAAGCGTTGATCTGTTTATAGTTGAATGCTTTGAATCGAAAATCAGATGCAAGACAGATGTTGAGATTGTCATTGAAATGACAAAGCTTTTCAATATAATTGCTGTGACACAAGATGTGAATATTACTGCAACACAAGATGCAAATAGTACTGCAGAGAAAATTGCTTCAAAAGCAATGAAGATATGCATTATTTATATGCATTATTTCTCAGTTGTAGAAACTAATATCAATTTTAAAAGACAACAGATGAGCTGAACATAAGCGAAGAAATATTAAAATTTATGATCTTTATAGTTCATTTAATTCAACAAAGAATTCTTTATCATGATGATCTGAAGAAGTTAAAGCAGACTGATGATACTAATTTTATGACAGCTTTTCAGAATTTTGCAACAGAATTCGTCACTTTTTCAACTGTCAAAGAACGAGAAATTCAGAATTCAATACATGCAATAAATTCTAATTCAAATAATCTCATCATAATAGAAAATGATGACGCAGAAATGTGCTATGAAGTAAAGAAGAATGAGAAGAAACTACAACATGATGAATATGAAATAATCAGTAGTAAGAAGAAAGAGAATAATAAAAGTAAAAAGAAAATAATAAAGCTGTTTGACTAGCGAACAGCGCTTACCTTACTTTCTAAGTTCTAATCATAGCTCATAATTTTATAAATTCATAGTGCATTATCTTTTTGCATTATCATGAAGAGTGTTTAATAGAAAGTCATGATGAGAATCATGAAGTCTTCATGATGAAGACTGTTTAATCAAACTATTTACATTTATTTAATATCTTGTCAGATTAAGTTGAATTATTAAGTTGAATTATTGAGTCAAGCTTCTCAACTCAACTCAACTTCTTGAGTTCAACTTCTCAACTTAACTCAACACTTTTTTTAAAAAATTTCAACTCAACTTGATACTTTTTGAGTTAAGTACTTGACTTGAACTCAAGTATTCAACTTAACGTGATCAGTTTATTCAAAACATTGAATAATGACTAGTAATTTCTTATCATAGATGTGATAATTGCATTCAGCGAAAATCTTGCTTTTGCTGTAGAATGCTACTGAGTGAAGAACATTCTCATCATCATACTGTGATAGTATTTTATCTTTGACGTAGTCAGATGCATTGATTTTCAGAATAGTCTGTCGTTTTGAATCAAAATGTCATAAAACTGAGATTGAGCTGACTTGTTTCTTTAAATCATTAAAAGCTTGAACATAGACTTCATTTCAAACAAACAACATGTCTTTTCTAGTCAGTTAAGTGAATAATTTAACTAGCTTCAAGAAGTCTTTAATGAAACAATGATAAAAGTTAATGAATTTTATGAAGCTTTGAATCTCTTTTAGATTGATCAACGTAGCTCAGTTGACTATGACTTTCACTTTGATAAAATTCATACGAAGATCTTGTTTTGAAACTATGACTTTTAAGAAGACAGTTTTTTCTACATTGAATTTGCACTTTTGAATATTTACTTGTAGATCAGCTTCTTGTAAATGATTTAATATCATTTTAACATGTTGTTAATGTTCTTATTGAGTTTTGCTGTAGATCAGAATGTCATCTAGATAGACTTGACAAAAGTCATTTAGAAAGTTTTAAAGAATGTCATTCATATATTGCTGAAACGAGACAGAATCATTAATAAGTTCAAAAAATGACATCTTTGATTTGTACATTTTTAAAACGATGATAAAGATAGTGTAGTTTTTACTATCAAAATGCATTTGCAGTTTGTTGAAAGTTGAAATAATATTTAATTAAGTCAGATGCTTGCAATCAACTGTTTTGTTAATTATCTCATTTATGAGTGATAAAGAATAGCAATTTCTTTTAATAATAGCATTAAGCTTTTGATAGTTAACGCAAAATCATAAATCTTCATTTGCTTTTAGAATGAACAAAACGAAAGAAGAATATGAAGCTTTGCTAAAGATTATAAATTCTTTGAAAAGATTCTCGTTCAAATATTCTTTTACTTTCTGAAGCTTGTAGAGAAACATTCAATATGCTTGATAGCAAGATGATGTTACGTCACTAGTAAGCTTTATCTTATGATTATACAAATGATGAAATGATAGCTTGTCTGCTTGAGCTCGATCAAAGATGTCTAGAAAATTCTGATATTTCAATGATAGCTTGACTTTAATATTTTCTAGATTCTGAGTCATTTCATTGACTGAAAAGACGTTTATAACATTTAGTTTACATTGAGTATTGTAAATGATTTCTCTATCAATGTTTTTGATGAACATAGCAAAAATCTTTGTCTGATTCTTCTTTTTTCATTTTATGAGTATTTAAAAAAAGATAATGTCTATGTTTTGAATCAAGAATGACTTTTTCTGAATGAATGAAACTGAGTGCTTAAGCATCTTAAAGATCTTGTTGTGAGTTGCTGAAAAGATCAAAGTTGATCGCGATCAACTTAAGTGCTTCATATTGAGCGAGATTGAAAAAATCAAAATCAAAATATTTAATTGATCAGAAAATATGATAGTATCATGTTTCATGTTCAATAATATTTCATTTTTGTTCATTTAGAATTTGCTTAATATGACTTCATGATGCTTAATATTAACTATCAGCATTGACACAGTTAATTTCTTATGACTTTCAATCATAAGATTGAGTAGAATCTTATGAGTAATAGTCTTTCTAGCTAGTTTCTCATTATAATCTCATATTAACTTCTCTTTTGCTAGTAATATAGATTGTATTTCAAGTTTTTGATATATTTTATTGACTAACTTGTCATGTATCAGCATGTAGATGACGAAATCACTATTTATCAAAGAATAAAGGTTGAAAGAATTGCTCTGAAAGATAAAAGAAGCATTAATCAGAAATGACTTCTCAAAATAATTTTCTTTCAATAGAACTTTGATTTGACTGCATAAAAATATGATTTCTACTTCTTTAATGATTCTGAAAGAAATAACTAGTTTTTTGAATCAGAATCAAACTCAAAGTTCAATGTAAATTAATCAAACTCATCATCTTTTAATGCATTAACTCTTGAAGTTCAATCAGAACATTCTTTAGAAGTATGATTTGATTTGTGATAAATGAAACAAATTTTAACTTGTAAATTGATGTCTTTAACGTTAGTCAAAATCGCGTTGCACGATTTTGAATGATCAACAAGAGTAATGACTTCGATCTTTTTATAAAGATTCAATGAATCTCATTTCTCAGCAAAGATGACTTACTTTCAAATCTTGTTCAGAAATTTCTTTTTCTTGATGTCACTTATGACTTGATGCTCATTGTTCAAATGAATCAAATAACTACGAATTTTATTAAAAGATTCTGACTGAATCAACTGACTACTTTAAGTTGCATGAAGATGATAAACTATCTTGTCTTGTAAATTGATGATTAACTGTTTATCATGATATTTCAAATAAGAGAACAGACGCTGAAACATTGAATAGAATTTATTAAATTTGCTTTTTTCTTGAGTGAGACTAGCATATTTTCTTCGAAAGTTTGTCTCTTTATCGAAATCATCATAGAGCTGAGCAAGTTCATTTAACAAATCATTGATTATGACATAAAAGTTTAATGAATCTTGTTGATATCAAGCTAAAGTAGCTTTGACTGCATCTTCTTTAATTTTGAAGTGAACGTAGATCAAAATAATTCTATTGATATCAAAATGATTGACGTTAATTTCTAGCTTGTCATGAATCTTTTCTTGTCAATCATCTCAGATAGATTCTTTTTCATCAGTAAACAAAGATGAATTTAAAAGCTTTTGAAATCACTTGAAGAAATTGAACAAAATAGAAGAAAAAGAAGTGATCTCTTTAAAAGATTGCAGTTGATGTTATAATTCAGTCACTTGATTTCAAAATGTCTGATTTAATTGATTCAAGTATTTTTTGACTCTCTTCATTTTCTTGAAATAAATTTTTCATATTTATTCACTTAATATCTTGTCAAATAACTCACAAGCTTTCATGTTTAAATCTTGTTGAGTTTAAAAACTGTTCAAATCTTCTAGAAAAACTTCTGAGTTTTGTTTGACTTAATGTTGTAACTGCTTTACATTTTTTATATTTCATGAAGTTTTTTTTATATTTCTTTTTTTTTCTTCATTAAGTACATGCAGTCTATGACTATGACATTGTCTAGACGTTGTATATATGCTAAGTTACATGTATTCTGGTCAAAGTCGCTGCTTTATATCTTCTCATTGATCAATCACATCAATAGTTTGCACATACAAGCGCTCTTTCTCAATTCTCGTCATTGTACTTTCGTTTTTCTTTATTTCTTCGCATTCTTGATGTTCTACTCTTTCGTTTCTAATAGTCATTTTCTCGTCGTAATTTAAGTATTTTTCAAATACTCTAGTATTGCGATTCTTTCAATTTTGATGATGAACAGTGTCAATATAGTGTCTGTGTTTTTGAGCTGAGCTTTTTCCTTAAGCTTTATCTGCTCTGCTCTATAATGTCTGCAGTTCAGCAGTAAATGCTTCGACGTTTGTCTTGCATTGCATATTTCATAGCATTTGTTC
>JAABUS010004129.1_pt1 | contig 21670 bp, 28 predicted proteins | sample 5560161 | NCBI WGS metagenome assembly JAABUS01 (sample SAMN10711885, study PRJNA513376) | rock metagenome | isolation source: Antarctica rocks | place: Antarctica: Victoria Land, Trio Nunatak nord | collected 2016-01-04
CCAACCCAATACCACCACCCAACCAACCTCGCCCCCAATACCCACCTCCACCTCCACTTCCACCTCAACACCCAAACCCACCGCAACCTCAACCCCCACCACCAAACCCTCCCTCCACGCCCCCCCTACCCCCCGCCCCTTCACCTCCTCCCCACCACAAGCCTTCCGCACGCGCCAGCCACCGCAGCGGCGCGGCAGCGATAGCAGCAGCGATGGGGGCGGGTTCAGGGAGGTGCTGGGCGGGGAGAAATGGTATGTGGGCGGGCGGACGGGCAGTGGGGAGGAGAGGTTCTATCGGTTGGGGATGGTGAGGAAGGAGAGGAGCTGGGAGGAGGGGAGTGTGGATCGGTTGAGTTTGTGAGGTGGGGGTGAGTCGGGTGGGAGGGGGGGGTAAAGGAAGGGGAAAGAGGGGATTGGGTGAGGATGAGAGCAGGGGGGGGAGGGGGTGTGTATATATAGATTGGGAACAACTATGAGGGGATATGGGTTAGAGGGGGTGTATTGGCATCTAGGGCGTGTGTGCTTCCACGCAGCTCAGTGGGAAAGCCGCCGGGAAAATCTCCAATCTCCAATCTCGTAGCGATTACGATATCTCTCTCGGTAGCAGATCGCGGAATCTGAGTTGAAGCCAACAGATACGCTACATGAAAATCACCCCAAGGCAAGCTGAAGGCAGCAGCACCCACCCAACCCACATTATCTGTTCATGGATCATTCCCACCAGCTGCTGAACCTCGCTTCCACACCTCCGCCGCCTGCCTGCCTAACCAATCTAGTCCGCTCTTCCATGGCCATAATCCATCACATCACACCCCCGCCCAAACCTACCTCGCCATCTCCGTCAATCGCTCCCCCTACACCAGCAGCACAACACCATCCCACGCGCCATACCTTCAGCACCACCCCCGAGCAGTCATGCACGCGATGATGACACTGCCTGTGAGACATGACCTTCCCAACGAGGGAAGCCCACATTATAATTTCCCATACCCAAGCCACCGGGATTAACAACTGAAGATAGCGTCGATCAGGAGCCTACCGACTCGAGGCTGGTAGACTTATCGTGTAGAAGAATGCGTGATGGGGTTTGTGGGAGATGAGATGGTGGTTGAGAGTTTCGTTTGGGTTGCATGGCGCTGGTGAGGGGGTGTTGGGGTGATGGGGCGAGGCGTGCGGTATCAGGTGATGATAAGTGGGTTGTGAGGGTTTATGATGCTTGCGTGCGGAGTGTGGGGGGGGCAGGGGGTGGGTAGGGAGGGATGGGAGGTGATGTGTGATATCAGGGTGACGGCAGTGGGGGAAGGGGGGTTTGTTGTGAATGTTCATATACTTTGTGGTGAGGGAGGTGCGTAGGAGGTATGGTGATGATGCCTGTGTGGTGGAGATGGAAACTGAGACTTGATTGCTAGAACGTGAGAGCGTAGATATCCGGGGGACAAGACTTAGAGGTATGCTAGTGAGGGGAGATTTATTGAAAAGAGCGGTGATTCAAGAGTGTACGCCGTCGCCTTGGAAGCTCGTTGCGATGATGCGATGCTTTACGCGAGGGGCATGCTGCTGATGAATACCTTAGAGGGGTGGTGTAGCAAGTCGAGAGAAGAAGCTCTCAATTTGAGACGAGAGATCGACAGGAGAGAGAGGGGTTTTCCAGTTACAATATATTAAGTTCTTCCAGAGAGTAAACCAAAAAACTGAAGGTCAGGAAATTCCAGTGGGTCATCAGGGAGCAGCAGGATATCGAATTGCGCCCGTTGACTTGATATGTTTCAGACTATCTCCTCTGCGACGATGGTGAACTAACTTTATGACGTTTCATGAGCTAGGCGTCAGAGATATCTGTCCACTGCATCAACAGGCCCATCGAAGCGCTAGGCTGGTGGGCGGATCTCGTCGTTGTTTCTCAGCCGGCATCGATCAACTTTTGGGATCTCAGCTCCTTCGACTGCAAGCTCCTTATCACTCCGTGGAGAACAGCATACATCTCGAAAGTCGTAATTCCGGGTCCAGCAGGTCCACTGTAGGCCGTAGTCGGTTCCTAATGACGAGGACTTGCAGCGTCCACAGCACGAAAAGGACGACGTACATCTTGCAATGATCATAACAACAAGCAATAGCAAGACCACTCACTCTCGAACGCTACTGCTGTAACCTTCCACTAAAGTCTCTGATGCTTGCCAGTCCTAAGAAAGCATCTCGGAAAATAGAAAAAACAAGACTATCCACCAACCTTTGTACGCGATCGCTCGATTTGATCAATGGAGCTCGCGGGCTCTTTCCGGCCTTGCTCGCTTCCTGAGATTGAACCTGCAAGCTACAAAAGCCATGCATCTGCATTCTGCAAGCCTGGCAAACGAGCTTCCCCGACAGAGCGGGCTGCAGAAGGCATGCTGCATGCAGCGATATTATGAAACATAAAGACGAGAACTGCACCCAATCTGGTCACGGCCACAAGCCCGTGCATGTTCTTGTCGCAGGGTAGGGATGAGTCGCAGATAAGCAACGCAGCACGACATCCACCGGAAGCTCCAGAGCAAGATCGCAAAGTCGCGAATGAAAGAGGGTGAATAGATAGGGATCAATTCGACGGAACACTGCATGCGCTCCTATCACTTCTGCTCCTTCCTGGTTAACGCAAAAGCCCCCGACGCCAAAGTCTCCACTTAATCCAATTTGTTGTAGGTAATCAAGGCAGAGATGTGAAAGGCTAAAGTAGACACCTCCGAGGAAGAGAAGGAAAATGTCAGTGTCGTCAGCATTGCTTTTGACAACCACGGATGTACGTCGACTGGCACCATTATTGTTCCTTTTTAAGACTATCGCAGCAGGCTGCACGCGAAGACGTGACTTCGGGACGGAGCTGCGACTTGGTTCCCTGGGAATCTTTGGCTGTGTCGATCGTGTCGATCTCTGAGATCTGCCGATGGACTGCTTTGGCAATCTGTTTGCTGCACCAGTCACGGGCAGTCACTGCGCCTGGGACTGTGGGGGGCTGTGGCGCGAAACGAGCGCGAAACAAGCAATGAGCGTGGGGACCCCACATCTTACCAGAACTCCCAAAGGATGCGCAAAGTCAACCCCTTTTGGCTTATATCCATCGCCGATGAAACTGGCTATCTGTGACCTTGCTGTGGAATGTAGAGTTGCGGAAATACCGCTACTTGCATCGATTGTCCCAAAGTTGGTACCAAGTTCCTCTTCCTCCAAGACGCTCACATCTCCGGCGAGGGGCCAGGGCTGATTCCGTACAATATGGAGCATCTCGGCGAAAGCGCCGAAATGGTGTGCTATTGGTCGGTATGACCATATGGCTCTGCCCCGTCGCAGACGGCGCGATAACTTGACCGGGATGGGACGAGTACCGGTCAGTTGGACACAAAGTCAATCGCCCAACGGTTCCCCACAGGTCTGAATCTGGAGCTCTGAATGTTCATTTCACCCGGTGATGCCGTGATTGCCGCCTTGCCATCTTCGACATGACGACGCACAGATGGGTGAGAGGACTTTGGTGTTGTGAGTGTCATCATGACCCAGAGCGTAAACGCCCCAAGTCTGCACTCACCATCAGAACGCCCTTGCGTGTGGCGGGCTTGCATTTGACTACTGTAACCAAAGCACATTCTGGGTGTCTCTTTGCGCCAAGAACAATAGAGGGGACAAAGGAAAGCAGAGTAATCTATAGGGTGTATCGCCAGCAGCACTAACAATCCAGTGTATTCCATTGCGCCTCGCTTTCAACCCAACCAGCCGTCCATCTATAGTAACTCGATTCCGGACAAGGTAAAATTGTAGCCAAAACAAAGAACATCTCAGCCACAGAGGAGTAGCAAAGCGACTTTAGTATCTCTCCGTAAGATCTCCACCGGACTGACTGGAGCTCCCACTAAGAAATCCAGATCCCGGATTTAGGAGATCTTGTACTGCAACTTTCGGGACCTGCGGAACAGGTAGCTTCCTGTGCGTACCGTCTGGTCTGCCTATAATGTCACTTATTCTGGGTCCACTGCTGTAAGCCTGCTGGCTTGGGAGGCTCCCGTACTGAGGTGGGGGCAAGTCTGCTTGTGGCTCCATGGGCGCCAGCGTTGGTGCATGGTGCAGTGACAGGTGACGGATGCCAGGCAAGTGCATCTCATGTAGAACGAACGGTCGAAGCCGAGGGGAGTGCGCGGGCGTTGCGAGTGGGGTATGATCTGGCGTTGGAGACAATGAATCGTGTGAAAAGGTCGGTGAAGAAGGCGCCGTCGAGAACGGGGAGTTCTGACGAGATCGTTTTCGTGGTAGTGACAAATCCTCCTCTTCTTGCGAATTCTGCCGGGTCATGGGACGTGAAGAATGAGCGTACTGGTGCAACGATGGCAGTCGATGGCTGGGACTGTTACCGTGTATGTAATAAGGATGATGATGATGATGGTGGTGGTGATGATGGCGTAGTACGGTGTTATTGGGCAGATGCTCGTCCTCATGCTCAACCTGGGAGGCAGCATTCGCCAACAGGTTCATGTCTAGGTGGTTTTGGTTGGCTCCAGTCGGACTTCCTCCGCCGTTGCGCGCATAGGGTCCCAAAGTAGATGGCGTGTTCGTGGCGTACGGAGAGAATGAGTTCGGCGGGGAGACGTTTGGAGATCCTACTTTCGAAGTAGGGGCTGACATAGACACGCGCGGGGGTGGCATCATGGTTATGGGTGTATGTTCTTGCTGTTGTACATAGCTCGCTGACCCTACTGCATTGTGCGGCCTCGTGCTCCTCCTTGAGTTTGGATTATTGTGTATTCTTGAGTGACGGGTCAGCTCGTCCGATCGACTGAAACGTTTCGTGCAGCCGGGGAAATGACAGGCATGCGGCTTCTCGCCAGTGTGGGTTCTTATATGTCTGGTCTGATGTTCCAGGCGATGGAAAGCCTTATCGCACATGGGACACTTGTAGGGTCGAGGTAAATCTTGTCTGGTGTCTTCCTGTTCTGTCCCTGCAGCACCAGCAAGGGCAGTCGATATTCCTCCAGGAACATCCATGTCTGCGTCGGGCGGTTGAAGCTTCATCCACGCCGTGGTCAATTATGCGAGTGTGATTTCGGTTTGGAACCAAACCAACGTTTCGTGAGGTAAGTTGCAGCAGGTGTGGCTTTGATAAGTGAATAGGGACCTAACGGCGGAAGATAGACGTTGCATGTGAAATCGTGCGGGATGATTGCAGGGAATGTTTGGCGAGCTGCAAGGAACAAGCCAACTGCCTTTAATGCGAGAGGCGACAATTGGAGGACGCAAGAAGAAATCACCACGCCCCGGCCTCGCAGAGACTGCTAATAAAGCTACCTAAGGAGCACAAGAGGCTGGGTAGAAAACTGTACGGTGTGAGTATGATAAGTGTAGAGTAAGCTGGAAATTTTCTGATACGGTGGCCGATGCGTCACAGCTGAGCTGGCGTAAGGCTCCTCGGATTGTAAGTGGTAAGGGCCGTAAACGGTGACGGAGACTGTGGAGAGGGCAAACAGTCCAGCCTAACTTGGTCGCAAAGGAAGTGTCAGAGATCCAAGGGGGATAACGATCATATATTTTCCATTCCCCACAATTCCAAGTGACTTGGCTTTATTGGGTCCGCCCTATATCGTTGGCTATTCCAAAGAGGAAGCGTTAGGGAAGGGTCTCCTTGATCTCGCTTCCTCCTTTGGGTGTGGAAATGGGTGGCACGAGTCCGATAGTCAGGCAGCCACCAAAGATGATAGTCTGTTGGCGTGGGAGAGGAGGAAGTGGGACCTGGGGAAGAAGGAAGTGACAGCTGGCAGATGATGATTCTACCGAATCCGATCGGCTGGATCAAGCTCTTATCTCGGTACTCCCGTTGCATTTGCTCTGCATTTTCCCGTCGGGGCTGGTCCGGCGATATCGGTCAGCGGATTGGGAAAGGTAGTGACGCCCAGAGTGATACTGTGGGGGATCAGGGGTAGGGTAAGCCCCGCGGGTAATACGGAGTCTCTAGGATAGAAATAGTGCGACGCTTCAGAAGGCTTAGGTTGTCGAAATGTTGAAGCAAATTCCAAGGCTTATCGTGCCACGATTTGGAATCGCATGCGGATTGCGGAACTGCTTGGTTGCCTACCTTATCCTCTGCCGACGTGTCTGTTGGTGAAGACGGAGGTGTCTCCAGATAACGTACAACGTTCTTGTGGCTCTGTCGCTAACCGTCAGGATCCCGAGGCTGACGGAAGACTCGTCTCCAACATTATCTCTGGGGAAGCGTGGCTTTATCAACCAGCTTGAAAGACATCCCCAAACCGCATTCCCATCCTTTTGGTGCATAGTAGCGGCCTGCCCTATTAATTACATAACTATAATGTTTTCGATTATCTAAGACATGCCTTACACCGCCATATCGTTTAGATTTTCTTCGATATTGCCCTTGGTGGGATTGTGGTGTGACGATATAGGGAGGGGCGTGTTTCAAGGATCGGGAAACCAAAAGCGTCTGCAGAATCCTTTCACCCCATGCTCGAGCCACAGGCTACTCACAAGTCACCGCTGTGCTGCCGCAAGGATTAGATGCATGATGGTGTGGGGTAGCTGGCTCTGGTGGGCGTAATTACTTTATCGTTTGGCAACGCGCAGCGGCCTGCATCTCTTGGAACCGGAACGGTGGGGAGGAAGGGGGCCAAGGCGTTGGTTGCATATGCGAAAATCGGATGTGGAGAGAAGCGGTATGATCGCTCAGTGTGGGGGTCTCTACTTTACTAAGTGCGATCTCGATCTTACTGATGACCGCTGCTACTCGACCACCAGACTGGTCACAGCTGCAGAATTTGGCCAGAGCGCTGTCCATCCCATAATTCAGATGGATGCTGGAAACTAGGATATCCAGTCTGATGTTGTTGAAGGTTTCTAGAAGACGGCGCCTCAGCCTGGATTGATTGAGGCTTGACCCTCTGCTTCCAAGGTGTTTGGCTCTGGCGATAAGAGGAGCCCTCAAGGCGATTATGAGTGGTTTGTTGGGACGGAAGACCATGGTTAACGCACTAGACAGTCACCTGGGAAAAGGGCGCGCGGTTTTCGCACCGTGGCACGTTGATAAAAGCCGGTCGTTGACTCGCTAAAATTCGTTTTATAATTGGTCTCTCCCGCACCTCCTTCCTCTGTGGCTTGAATTGATAACGATATTGCTGGGCCGAATCGACCACTCCCATTCTGCCGTTGCATGTGAGAGGAGTCGTGACTTCGATCGAGAGACGAAATACAACTGGTGCACGGGCATCAATACATTTCCATGTCACTTAATCAGGGGTTGCTGTCCCAGCGCAGGTCAGCCGTCTGTACAGAGCAGGCACATGCGCCAGAGCCACGATAGTACGTAGCTTACTTTGTACCTTCGGTGTCGGACCAACTCTCGGCGAGATTGAGAACCTCAATGCGTGCGCGCCTGCTTCTGTACAAGCGACGAAGGGGTCGGCCCTATCAGCTGCAACGGATGACATAAGTTGGTCCCAAACTTCAAAACGAGCAGAAACAGGGTGCCGCTACGTGAAGTACGTCTACCTAGAGCCGCTTCACAAGAAATACAAAAGGAAGCGGATTGCACGCACGTGACAGCGAAGTCCCTGAACGAATCAAAAGCCGCTGCACTACGTTAGGCACAAGCTGTTTTCCTTTCACATATTGACGTACTGCCTTTTGGTTGATGTGACTCTTCCCCGTGATCTACGGTCTCCCCTTGATTTTTTCAGAGCAGTTCAGATCGCTGGTCTTGCTACGAAGCCCAGGAGCCGTCGGGCGTCGAATTGTGCTGGCAAAGCCGGTTTGCTCGAACGGAAATCGTTTTCTACTGAGCGGGCATGGCTCAATGATCTCCTGGACGATTGTGAACCCGGTTTTCGATTATGTAGCGGCCGATCAAGGAAGACAAGACATACCGCCATTTTGGTAACAATGTCAAGCGTAGAAGTCATTCCAATGGCTCGTTTATTTCGTACTGTCATTGCGCTGCCAACATCATTCGGCGAGGGGTCCTATATTGAGAGGATCCTCCGCGTCCCCTGTCCAGCCAAATTCTTCGTCGGAGCCTAAATCTTCATCTCCTGACTCGGCGTCAAGAGTCTCGTTCCGCTTGCGCTTTAGAGAGGCACCACCTGTGGCGGGAGTCGTATGCAGTTCGATCTCCTTTGGGTCTATTTCAACCTCCTCCACACCATACTAGCACTGTTAGAAGCCTTTCACAGTGGTATGATCTCACACCATTCCTACCGATTTGATGATGAATGGTACAACCTTGTTCAGACCATCGTATGTGACACCAGCCGCCTTGACAATGCCTGCAAAGCGCGCTTTGGGGATATTAATCCCTTGGCTCGATCCCTCGTTCCGCTTCAGAAGCCAATCTCTGAAAAGGACAAGGCGAGCATTGACCCCATTATCCCAAGCGCTCCCAGAGAGGACCGGATGTAGGACGGTGTCCGACTCAACCCTGATCCTCGTCGTAGTTTGACTGATCAACAGAATAGCGATGTTACTTGTTGCTGCTAGTTTCCCGACCTTAGAGATAAAGTCGCTCATTACAGCCCATCTTCTACTCCCTGCCCACTGAGCTGCGTCATATTTTTTACCTGCGTCGCCTCTAACGAGAAGCTTCTCAACGGTCTTCGGAAAGGCGAGGGTGAACAGACTTGAAATGGAGTCAACCACTATGAGACTCGTGTTTGGTGGAGGAAACAAAGCAGATGTGTGGATCAGCAAAGCGAGTAAATGCGGTAGAGTTGGAACGTTGAAATGGTGGAAGCGGTCTGATACTTCAGTTGGCGTTGGCGGGGCAGACACTGGCGCGTTCTGAGTTTCGCAAGCTCTCGAAATGATGTCCTTGAGCCTGGGACCGACGACCGTACGAGAGGAGTCTGGCCCAGGACTTAGCACTCAACTTGCAACTATTGATTATGCTACCATGTTACTAACCTGCCCAGACAACAGCATCGCCTGAACGTAATGCGTTGGCAGCTGCCTGCATGCTTACGCGTTTTCATATCAGTGAATGAACCGTTCAACTTTTAATATGTCTTGGGGAATCACAGTGATATGTGGGAAATTCTTGACGCTGTTCTTGTACTTACGCGAAGGTTGTCTTACCCACGCCGGGAGGGCCATATACCTCAGTAATTAGCCCCCGTGATAAACCTCCAGGCAGAGCATCTTCGGAACCTTGCAAAGCTAACTCTTGCCCTTGCAAAAGAGCATCAAGGGTTGGCAACGACACGGATATAGGTTTATAGGCCGGCGATGTCACAGTCTGCAGTGCTTCAGCAGCCGAGCGGGTGGGTAGTCGATCTTGCAGGTTAGCATAAAAACATTTTCGAGAGCCAGGAAACCTTACGACGAGGAGACGAGGACAGGTTTGTGATGTCCTTGTCTGACATCTTGTCCAAAAATCATGAGAGCGAACATGTAGATGCTACATTATGATGATCGAGGGGCCTTTCTAGCACTTTGAACGTTGAGAGGCCTTATAGTAACCTTTCCGCACGAGTCAGGTCCTTATGGTCGGATAGGGTATAGGTAGCATTTGTAACGACCTGGAGACAAGTAAAATCTCTACTGGAGAAATTGGAACATTGAACCGACATCCTAGATCAAAGAGGCTAGCGCGTTGCCTCGGTCTCATTCTGGATTTCAACACGGAGGCATTCCTTCCCCATCGCTCTCCCGCCAGATGGCGATGCTGGCATGGATATAGACTAAAGCTAGGCTTCAGCGTTTGTATCTTTACTGCATGATTCGCCATGGGATCTATTTTGAGAGTCGCTGGATTTGAGAGGTACATCCCTCGACTTGGACCCGCTCCTCTCATACTCGGTCTTTGCCTTGTACCGACCATTCTATTGCTATCTTTCTACTATGTGGGCCAAAGTAATGCAAATCAGCAGCCCAGAGGCTGCAGAAGACTTGGCTTGCAAGCACAAAGCAACCTTGCAGACGAGCACGACAGTCGTTACTCCGGTACCGGATCGTCAAACGGACGAGAAGAGGCTACTTGTAGGGTCAAAAGTCTCTTGATCTACCCAGTGAAGAGCTGCCGCGGCATCGAGCTCAATAGAGGACAGGTCATCAGCACGGGTATGCAGTTCGATCGAATATTCTGTTTTGCACAGCTCAAAAGTCCTTTCCCTGTTTCATTGGATACATCGACATCCGAGAAGTCGAAGCATCGATGGAAGTTCATGACACAAAGAAATTTTCCCATGCTTGCTCAAGTCAAAACCGAGATCTGGGTTCCTGACGCTTCCTCATCCACTTATTCTCCGCAGCAGCCCAGTGTCCAAAGTGGGGGAGTTTTAGTGATCAAGTACCCATACGAGGACGGCGGTCCGAGAGGGGTGGTAGCACGCCTTCGGGCTGCTTTGGGTGGGGAAGTTCCTCACAAAAGCGTTTTATTACCACTTGATCCCACAGCAGAACAGACTGACGCAAACGGCTACAAATTGGAAGAGATGGAAATATGGAAAGATTCGCCTCTATCGCTGAACATGGCGAATACTATCGGACCCAGCTCGAAAATCTTTATGGAGGAACTGCAAGCCCATCTGGGATGCAGCAACCCTCTAGCCCTTTTCAGAACCATTCCAGAACATCATAGAGAGCTTTACCGGTGTGCCCCAAAGCGAGAGGAACTTGGCTGGCAGCCGAAAGTTGGGTTCGGAGACGCATTTCCGCTACACATTTTGAACCTAGCAAGCGTACAGGATGTTGGAAGCCGGCTTGGAAAGGATGCCTCGAGCCTCAGCGCATTGAATTTTCGGCCCAACATCATTTTCACGGGACTGAAACCGTATGAAGAAGACGAGTGGAAGCGAATCAGAATCGGCAAGCACGAGTATTATGTATCTTGTCGGACCGTCCGTTGTCTACTTCCGAACGTTGACCAGAATACCGGCGTAGTAGACAAAATCGAACCAAACAGGACGCTGAGACGCTTTCGATGTATCGATGAAGGTGCAACGGGCAAAGCTTGCTTAGGCATGCAGATGGTTCCAGCTACTGAAGAGACAGAGATTCAAGTGGGGGACGCCATTGGAGTCGTAGAGACTGGCGAGCATTACTACATCAAGCAGTAAAGGTCGCTACAAGCACAAGAGCATGTTGAGGCACCTCTTGTCACAAGATCGAGCAGGTCCCGAGGGATATATTCCAAGGTGCTGGAGGGACATAAGTGCGGCATCGGACCACACCGTCGCGGCTTTGTGGACGTCAGGTCAATTAGAAATCAGCCATCCTATCGCCCAAAAGGCCATCCACTTTAGTGCGTCTCCGCTCACGAGCTTTCATTCACAGTCACGCGAGCGTTTGGGCCTCACGGTGGTTTGATCATCTCGACTCGGATCGATTGGTTGGCAGGATCTAGATGGCGGGGCAGGCCGAGGCGTGGAGAGGGATCCTTATCGGAGGTCTGAAGCTGCATGCAGTTCGATGTGGGGCTAGATCGTCGCTTTGCCTCCATATAACTGCTTTTGGAGCGTGCTTTCGTATCAAAGAGCCCTCGATATTGGATATACTAAACACACTGGCAGGCGACGGCGGCCGCCGATCCTTGATGTTGCTCGCACATCGGCCTACTGTGGAAGAACACCGGCACTTCGATGGGTACTACATTTCCCTCAAGAGTTGACGTCGGCTTTATGATATATATAGTACGCCTGTTAGTTGACACGCCTTTCCATCTAAGACCTTCAACGCGGATACAGAAGATCAGACAGCGTATACGCTATTACCCGAGAGCGCTTCATGAAATTCGCGTTCAACTGCGTCCGAGATTGGAGGTCGACCTTCTACCTCTAGTCAGATCCTACGAGCGGAATCCGAATGGATGACCCTCCAGATGTCATAGGGCCAAGTTTAGCGCCTAAGAGGACCATGAAGGAGAAAGCAAGAAGAGTAGTAAGAGCTTTTACAACCAAGTACGCAGATAGAAACTTGCCCCTTCGTACTTCGTGATAGCTAACCAGATATCAGAGAGGGTTTGATAGGAGATTATGACTACGGCTTTCTCTTCAAGCCTAATTTGCCTTTTATGCGCAGAACACGAAGAGCTGCCCCATTCTTCGGACTCGACGACTCGATGCCGGTGTTGCTAGCCCTGCTGTTGGGATTTCAGCATGCTCTATCGATGCTGGCCGGCATCATTACACCGCCAATCATTATCGCCGGACAGGGAGGAGCCAACCTAGATGGAGAGACGGCACAATACCTGGTATCCACATCGTTGATTGTTTGCGGGATCCTCTCTTCCGTACAGATTAGCCGCTTCCACGTATACAGGTCACCATACTATGTCGGCACTGGGTTGATCTCTGTCGTGGGCACCAGCTTTGCCAGTACGTTATGCCTTCCGAGTATCTTTGACCCCCGTATGAGGGTTCCGAAAGGCTTGAGTCAAGTGTAACCAGCAGCAACTCGAAAGACATGCCGTCGTGCTCCCATCTCCTACCTTCAAGAAAGAAATGCTGACTCCAAGATTAATTAGTCATCCCAGTTATTAGCGGTGCATTCTCTCAGATGTACGCAACGGGCTACTGTCCGACAGGCGCAGACGGGACCAAGCTTTCCTGTCCAGAAGGCTATGGTGCTATTCTCGGTACAGCCTGTCTATGTGCACTATTGGAAATTGGCCTTTCTTTTACCAAACCGGCCATTCTGAAGCGTATCTTCCCACCACTCGTGACAGGACCCACGGTTGCTCTCATCGGTATTTCGCTCGTACAGAGTGGGTTTGACGGTTGGTAAGTAAATTTCTGAGCATCTCTTGCCCCTTTCCGAGCGTTTCAAGATGCTTAAAACATGTTTCAGCAGCATCCGCTTGCACATCTGCTCATTACATTAAATAAAAGAAGGAATGCTAACTTCAAAACTTACTTAGGGCCGGAGGCAGCGGCACCTGCTCTGGTCGTCCGAAGAGTGGTCCGTATACTGTGTGTCCACAAGTCGGCGCTCCGCACGCACTTCCATGGGGGAGTGCTGAGTATATTGGCCTGGGCTTTTCGGTCTTCGTCACCATCATCATCTGCGAGCGCTTTGGCAGTCCCATCATGAAGTCTTGCGCAGTTGTCTTAGGGCTACTCGTTGGCTGTGTCATCGCCGGAGCGACCGGCTACTTCGATGCTTCAGGGATTACTGCCGCACCAGCCGCTTCTTTCGTCTGGGTCAAGACATTTCCACTGAGTATCTACGGGCCGGTGGTGTTACCTCTCTTGGCGCTCTACATTGTGCTGATGATGGAAGCCATTGGGGACATCACGGCGACGTGTGATGTATCCAGGCTGGAAGTCGAAGGGAGACTGTTCGAATCTCGGATACAGGGCGGTGTTCTGGCCGATGGCTTCAACGGACTGTTGGCAGGTCTGTGCACCATCACCCCTTTGAGCGTGTTCGCACAGAACAACGGAGTTGTGGCTTTGACCAGATGCGCCAATCGCAAGGCAGGCTACGCTGCCTGCTTCTTCCTCTTCATCATTGGTGTCTTTTCCAAATTCGCCGCGGCGCTTGTGGCCATCCCAGCTTCAGTACTTGGAGGGATGACGACTTTCTTGTTCAGCTCGGTGGCTGTGTCGGGCATCCGCATCGTCTCGACAGTGCCGTTCACCAGACGCAACCGTTTCATTCTCACAGCATCGTTGGCACTCGGCTTCGGGGCGACGCTCGTCCCGAATTGGTTCACGTATGTCTTCACTTACAACGGGAACAATCACGCGAAGCAAGGGTTCTTCAATGCGATTGTACTCGTGATGCAAACGGGGTTCGCCGTGACTGGCTTTCTGGCCATGTTCCTCAATACGGTGCTTGTGGAGGAGATCGAGGACGAAGCACTGCCGATCACTGCGAACGAGGCGGATGCGGCAGATGACAGGGAGGAATGGGAGCGCATTCGGCATGGCAAGGCAGCAGGGAGCGACAGCGAGAAAGGAGAGAAGGGCATTGACTTGAACTAGAGGACTAGGAAGCCGCGAGCATTATGGCTCGAGACGGTCAGGGTTCTGTTCTTGCCAACTTCAACTCGTGAAAGCGGCTTTGTACACTGGGTCAAACATGAAGTATCAGCACCAAACATCAATCTCTCACGTCACGTCACTTGTTGAAGTAGATGATCAAGGGATTTCCGCCCAAGCCTGATCGGGTGTCGGTTTTATGCCACAAAGATGGTTTCGAATCACATGTGAAGGCGTTACAGATGTCCTGTGAGTCTCGACACGAGCACATGCCATCCAAGTGTACCTTGCAGAGTACGGTGCTTGTCACGGGCCACGGAGGGAAGGCGGACGGGATCCAACGGATTTGGTTGGATGAACCCTGGAAGAAATGTTGGGGACGCTAGCGATGTTTTGGGTTGGGCGATCGATGGCGTGGCTTCCCGCCGGTGTCCTGCGCTTATTCGGTTGAGGCTTGGCGCACGATTCGGCCATCATCATGTGGAGAAGCAGGAGCACGTACGGTACAGCAGTGATGTTGTCTGAACGACGTACTGATGTAATGGCCGCTGGCTCAGATGTGATGGACATCTCATGGCCATCGACGGGGGAGACATACAATGCGATGACTGAAGCGCAATGACTTTACGGGGCGTAGAAGAACTTCTAGAGCTTGTGCCTGACAGATTGGCGCGTGCAGGGATCGATCCAATCGGGGCTGATCCGCCCCACTCACCGCTTGGGCAGAATAATTGTTGGGACAGCCGCGTTTCCAGAAAAGGTTGACACAGGTGATATGACGAACATGCTGCCCCAATGCTGCCAACACTACAGCCCAATGTGAAGAACGCCATTTTCACTTCCATACTTGTTTCTGGTGGCAGTGAAACATCACCGAAAAGCTCGCAATCAGCTCCACAGGCCCTGAGCTATAATACACCTCTCCCTCACTCCTCCCTCCTCCATCCTTCTCTTCCCTCGCTCATCCACACCCGACATCATGCCTTCACATCAACCGGCAGCTGGCTACTTAGCCAAAGACCCTCAATATCTGTCGCCAGAGAAGACGACCGGCAGGATGGCCAAGCCTTCAGAGCCCAACCGCAATAAAGCATACGATCCTAAGAAGTCTCACATCACAGACCAGCCCATGACGAAGAAGAACTGGCACAAACATGTCAATTGGCTCAACGTCACTCTCATCGTGGGTATACCCTTGATGGGCTGCATCGCTGCCTTCTGGACGCCGGTGTACCTCCAGACAGCACTGTTCATGGTTGTTTATTACTTCGCCACTGGCCTGGGTATCACAGCTGGTAAGAGCCATAGATCGCTCTCCCAAACGATGAATACTGATGGCGGCCAGGTTATCACCGCCTCTGGGCACACACATCCTACTCCGCCACCCTCCCTCTTCGCATCTTCCTTGCTGCCGTTGGTGGCGGCGCTGTCGAAGGATCCGTCCGCTGGTGGGCCCGTGACCACCGCGCCCACCACCGCTACACCGACACCGACAAGGACCCCTACTCCGTCCGCAAAGGCCTCCTCTACAGCCACTTCGGCTGGATGATCATGGTCCAGAATCCGAGACGCATAGGGCGAATTGACATAAGCGACCTCAATGAAGATCCTGTCGTCGTCTGGCAACACAAAAACTACCTGAAAGTTGTGCTCTTTATGGGCCTCATTTTCCCTATGCTGGTCTGCGGCCTTGGCTGGGGCGACTGGCGCGGCGGCTTCGTCTACGGCGGTATCTTGCGCATTTTCTTCGTTCAGCAGGCAACCTTCTGCGTCAACTCGTTAGCGCACTGGCTCGGCGACCAGCCCTTCGATGACCGTAACAGCCCGCGTGACCACGTCATCACCGCGCTTGTCACCCTCGGCGAGGGCTACCACAATTTCCACCACGAATTCCCCTCCGACTATCGGAATGCAATTGAATGGCATCAGTATGACCCTACCAAGTGGTCGATTTGGTGCTGGAAGCAGATGGGGCTGGCCTTCGACCTCAAGCAATTCAAGCAGAACGAGATCGAAAAGGGCCGCGTGCAACAGCAGCAGAAGAAACTAGACCAGAAGCGCGCGCGGCTCGACTGGGGCGTGCCCCTCGACCAGCTCCCCGTCATCGAGTGGGACGACTACATCGACCAGGCCAAGAACGGGCGCGGCCTCATCGCCGTCGCGGGCGTGGTCCACGACGTCTCGGAGTTCATCAAGAACCACCCCGGAGGCAAAGCCATGATCAGCAGCGGCATCGGAAAGGACGCCACGGCCATGTTCAACGGCGGCGTGTACATGCACTCCAACGCCGCGCATAATCTGTTGAGTACGATGAGGGTGGGCGTCATCCGCGGCGGCTGCGAGGTCGAGATCTGGAAGCGCGCGCAGAGGGAGAATAAGGACGTGCAGTACGTGAATGACAGCACGGGGACGAAGATCATTAGGGCGGGCAACCAGCCGACGAAGATCGTGGAGCCGGCGGAGTCGGCGGGCGCGGCTTGAGCGTTCTTCTTGGGCTTTGTTGTCCGTGAAGCTGGGGAAAGTGCGAAGAGACGAAGTCATGATGTTGACAATCCGCGAAGATGATGATCCGAGAGATTGGGTTCTTACGTGGCGGCAAGGCGTCGGTGGTGTTGGCCAAGGCCCCCCTTTAGAGAGACGGTCATGCTTGCGACATTTTTACCTTCTTGAGTTCGATCTGAGAGGTAGCGATAATGAATGAAATCGATTTGTACATACATGCTTGACTTCCAATCCCCCACCATCTGATATTGTACATGTCGCTCTGGCATCATTCTCCTAAACGTAAATTATCGATACACCCTCCCAGTGATCGAGTAGAGGGAGAAATGACAGGGAGGCCTTCCGCAGACAGCGCCGGGATGCTATCACATCCACCCTCACACCTCAACCCCACCCCTCGCCCATCTCGAACACCCCCTGTCCGCGCAAGGAGGAGGAATGTGTGAGTGGAGGTGGAGAGCAGGGAGGGGAGGGGAGGGAGGAGGGAGAGGGTTTGGGTGGGCACGGCACGAAGGGATGGGTGATGAGGGTTTCTACGAGCGGGGGGTTGAGAGAGGAGAGAGGAGAGAGGAGGGAGAGGAGAGAGGGGGTAAGGAAGGGGTGGGATAGGTAGGCGATGTGGACCGGTTCTTTGTAATGGATTTTGGCGGGGATCAGGGTTCCCAAGAGTGTAGGGTACGATATCTAGATCCGCAAGAAGGTGCGGACTTGGCAATTTTCGCATTCCACTATCGACATCTGAATCGAACGTTTCTTCGATGGTCCGTTCGCCATAGGATCCATGGCTTCGATAAAGTAACCCCTCCTGACAACCTAATCCCCGGCCTCCCTCAACGCCCGCGCCAGACTGCCCTCGAAATCCAGCCCTGCAATCCCACGCCCGATGAAGACGATCTTCCCCCTCTTCGCCTTCTCGGAAGGAGCCTGCTCGATGTCCACGAGCTCGAAGACGTCGCGGACGCCCTGCAGCATTTGGGTTTTGCCGTCGGTGGTCGGGATGAGGCCTTTGGTGCGGTGGATGGTGAAGGTGGTGTCTCGCTTGAGGGGAGGGGGGAGCGTATGTGGGGCGTTCTTGTCGGGGGTTTGGACGGTTTTGGTGGGAGAGGGGTGCGGATCGGAGGGAGGTAGGAGGGTGTTCTCCCAGAGGAGGAGGCGGAGCCAGGATTCGAGGGCGGAGAGGTGGGAGGGGGGGAGGGGGGGGAGGGGGAGGGAGAGGGTGGAGATGCTCTGTGGGACTGTGAGCTACTTGTTGCCTTGAGGTATTTGCTGTTGACGTTTTCGATGAGAGGATTACAGGACAGGGGCGGGGGCCGTGGCGGACTCACAGGGTCAAGGTGGCTATGCGCTTTCGGCATGTTTTCGAGCGTCTCGACGCCATCGTAGGCGTGGATATCAAGAAGGAACGACTCCAGCTGTGGGACCTGGCTGTATTGTGTGACATGCACCTTCGCCAGCCCGTTGATTGATCGTATCCTCTCCGACACGGCGTCTAGCTGGGAGGGCGAGACCGTGTCAGACTTATTGAGCACCAATACATCTGCATGCGAGACTTGGAGGTGCGCTGTTGTGAGGTGCTGCCCCGCATCATCACCTCTTTTTGGAGGGACTTCGTTGAGGCTGGTGAGAATGTTCCGGGCGTCGACAAGGGTGACTATGCCATCCAGGTAGATGTTGCTTCCAAGGCCGTCATCCACCCAGAAGAGTGGAGCGAGATTGCCGGGATCAGCTAGGCCGGAGGTTTCGAGGAGGACGTGCGTTATGGAGGGGTTGGAGGAGATGAGGAGTTCGATAGAGGCCAGGCCGGTGTCTCTGGATGACGATTAGTATGTCGGGGCCGTTAGAATTGGCTAGATTGGGATAACGAATGAGAGATACACGGGAGGAAAGCTGCATTGGGTGCTGAAGCATCGAAGGAACTCAGGGGCCGCTTGGACAATTAGTGCAGGCTGCTCGGCGCTCTCGCAACGAGCCTTTGGTGTGATAGTTACTCCGCAGCCTGAGTCCATAGATTAAGTACGGGCTTTTCCGTCTTTTTAAGAATGAGATGCTCGTCTGAGAGAGAAGCAAGAGGAAACGCGGATGAAACAGCTGGAGATATCGGAGAAGGACCGTACTTTAAGGAGCAGCATATGCATCCATTCGCTAGCTCAAGCCAGCCTTGAACTTCTTCTCCGTCTTGAGAAATTGTAAGTGCTTTCTCAATGTCGGCCGCTATGCCGAGTTTCTGTCAGAGCAGAGAAGAACGAGGGTGATGCGGACGAGCTCACAGTCACCGAATTCTGCGATTGCAGGTTAGGAAACCCGTAGTGGTAGCTCTATGATACAGAGAGTATACAAGCCATTCAGAATAACCGCTATCTTCTTGCCGTGCTGCTCTCTCAAGATGTAATTCACCAGTGTAGTTTTGCCAGCACCGAGGTAGCCTAGCTCCGTAGATCAGCCCTACCGTCATACTCTTCGCGCCTTATTTACATCGAAACCCACCTGTGATGATCGTTAAAGGCACTTTCGAGATCTGTAGATCGACTATTGCTTGAGCTGGATTTTCGCTCCTTATATTAGCAGTATCAACTGCTTTTACCAAGGTTGGTGGCAAATCGGGATCCTCATCCATGATTATTGATGCTGATGAGTTGAAGGATGTCGGACAATGGAGAGGATGGTGCAGGCCTTCCTCCCTTTGGTGATGAGTACTCTAGGATGAGTAAGGAAGAAACAGACAGAGGCAGACGCACTTCGGTGCATCAGATATCCGGATATCAGCCCACGTCGCCTGTAGCCGGCGCTACGGCGTCTGCCGCGGCTGTGCCTCAGCCCACCACAGAGCTGCCTGACACAAATACCACTGCCTGGCACCATGGATTGACTGGGCAACTCTCGCTCTCTGGAGATCTTCAAGATAATCTACAGGAGCAGCGGGAGCGCGAGGAACGGTTCATCGCTCGTTGCTATAGTCTATCGAGGAGTCGAGAGCGGTTTAGATACCGCACTACAGCTCCAGGCATGGCTACTCCGATGTCACCATCCAGTAAGTAATTTCCAGAACATCTTTTTCTTCAGTTTGATCGTGTCTAGAGCTTCGGGACTTGACAAGGCGGCAATTTTTCCAAAGAGAGCTCTTCAACTTCAGTTCAGCACTCAATTATGAACTGCTGACGCTCCAAAATTCATAGCTTCGCCTCGTCTTCCGAGCCCACCACCGATTCCAGAAGTTCAGATCGGCCCGCAGTCGCCAAGCATGAACGCCCCCTCAAGCTCAGCTCCCTTGGAAGCTAGAGACCCCTCCGTCGTTTATATCGGAGCTACTGATCGTATTCGTCCTGGTACCAAAGCCGCAGACATGGCAGCTGGCCCACCTTTGGTTGACTTGGAGGATGTAGGTTCTTCCTCAACTCCGTAAATCTTCGTAGAAGCAAAGCTAATTACCCTTAGATCGACTCTCCATTTGCACTTCAAACCTATCTCAAAGCGCTCTGGCACCATCACACTGCTGGTCAGAAGAAAACCGCTCAACCTATCACACACGAAACCGCACTCGAGATCGTGAACCCGCCTAAGGGTGTTGACCGCTTCCTCTGGCTCTACGAACTTTGCCGCTTCATCGTGCAGATGCAGAACGACGTCATTGTGGGGTTTATCAACGATCGACCACCATGCACCGCCGACACCTGTCCCGAGATGCGAGCTTCAGAGTGGCAATATCTCTGTGCAGTGCACGATCCGCCCAAGAGCTGCTGCGCTATGGACTACTCGTGCCATACGCTGGATTGGGCCGCCAACACCCTTACGTCGCAGAAGCATTTCCCAAGTCGTCTGACTCTCGGAAGTGAAGGGTCTGGTGGCAAGCAGGCTGCCGAGCGCCAGATCACGAATATCTTTCGTCGCGCCTATCGCATCTTCGCCCACGCTTGGTTCCAGCATCGTCGCGTGTTCTGGAGCATCGAACGCAAGACTGGTCACTATATTCTGTTCAAGACTGTGTGCGATGTTTACGCCTTGATCCCTACGGAGAACTACACCATCCCGCCTGAAGCCGAAGGTCTGGTCACTTCCTCCTCCGAGACTCAAGGTCCGACACCGGCAACAGCCAAGGAGCAGAAGAAAGGGGAGGGCGACGCTACGACTACGATCTCTACGGGCGCTACCACGCGCCGCCACAAGCATACACCCTCTACTGGCTCGGTCGTCACTGTCATTCATGAAGGTGAGGAAGAAGAGGAAGAAGATGAGCCCGAGTCCCAGCCAATGATGCGGGAGACGCCGTCGGTCCAGAACGTGGGTGGCGCGGAACTCCGCGATCCGCTTGCGGATGATGATGAAGGAGACAACGAAAAGGCAACCAAGCCTGCCGAGCCATCCCTGGAGAAAGCCATCGAGGACTTCACCATCGCGGAACCTCTACAGGAGAAGGACGACAAAGGCGAAGAGCCGAAGGTTGAGGCTGAGGGAAAGGCCACCAGCGACGAGGGGAAGGTCACCGCCGAGGAGGAGAAGGCCGAGAATGAATTGACGGAGCAGTAGGCACGATCCTACACATCACACATGCATACTTAGAGCGGCGGAGTTACAGCACTTGTTTTATGAGAGATACCCCCCAGGCACGTCACTATGGCGTTGCCAACAGTATTGATAGCGGCTTTTATCCCTCAGGCAAGTCACAATAGCGTTGCCGACAGCAATGATTGCGACTTCTGTACCTTAGCGGTGAAATGCGAAATCCCAACTCTTTGCAGCCTCTCAACAGTCTGTGTGACCGAGTGGGAAAACAAAAATGTGCAGTCTGCTAATCTATTAACTTCCGTTTGACACTGAATCTTTCGATAGCTTAGTAATAGGAATGCCCGTCGCACCTTGACTTTGAGGCCCGCAGAGTTCCAGTGTTCGCTCAATGAGCGCATCTTATATCCACATAGCTGATCTGGAGACGCCTCGCTAAACGCATACACGAGAGTGCTTTCGCGCCCTCTCCCACCACCCTTATCTTCTATCTTCCACCGCCTTTCTCTTCTACCTCCCGCCAGGCCCTCCCTCCTTCCCCCACCCCTTACTTCTCATACTCTCCTCCACCCTCCCCCAAATCCCCTCCACAACCTCCCTGTCCCTCCACCGCCCCTGCACCCCCAACCCCGCATTCCACTTCTCCACCTGCGCACTCACCACCCCCCTCCCCCACCCCTTCACCGTCCCCGGCACATCCTCCCCCCTCCACCCGACATAGACCCCCA
>JAABUS010004131.1_pt1 | contig 21655 bp, 7 predicted proteins | sample 5560161 | NCBI WGS metagenome assembly JAABUS01 (sample SAMN10711885, study PRJNA513376) | rock metagenome | isolation source: Antarctica rocks | place: Antarctica: Victoria Land, Trio Nunatak nord | collected 2016-01-04
GCTCCAATCTCGCACAGCTGGGCTAAAATTAGCAATAACTGCGTTGATATTAGGGCTGTATCTGGGGCCGATATATTGAGTGGTCGTATTGAGACTGGATACACTTTGTGGTAGAGTTTTTTTGCTACTATCAAAGCAGGGAGTGTCTTTCCTGATATATGATTGAACATGAATCTAGCCGTGGGCCATAGCTGAGATACGATACAGTTTGCGAGGTTGGGGGCGACTATGAGGCTGTGTACGAACGTGTAACAAGACGTCGCTACACCGGCGCGCACAAGGCGGGGCTACATAATATGTAGAACTATAGTTTAGAGAGACATTAATTCGTAAAGATTTTAGAAGAGCATTCTCAAGAAGAAAATCCTGCATAGCGCCAAATCGCTACTACAAGAACTTAGCATTGACGTGTCTATTAGATTATTGAGAGCTAGTATTACAATTGTCCTTCTCTTTAGAATTTTAATCTCCAAAATAAATAATTGGCGTCGCGATCGCGTTGCGTCTTCGCTTTAACTACAATATTAATAGCTCTTCAAACATTACAATAAAGATACTTTGCTTTTCTATTTCTTGTAGACGTATACTTTCGCGAAGTATACAACAATAATTCTTTTCGATTTATTATTATATAAAAGAAGCAGAGAGTTTAAATTATTAAAAAACCCTTTTTATAGAGTTTTTCCACTCTCTTAATAAACGTTGCTTGTCGCGTCGAAGTTGCGTATTTACTAGATCGCTTAGTTATATTTATAAAAAGACTTCTTGCATTTTTTTTTAATCTTTAATTAATATTGTATGTAAGAGAGATCAAACAACAATCTTAACTTCTTCTGTATACTATTGTAGAGCATCTTGTTCTCTTTAATAGAGTTTTATTGTAAGTTAACTATATATTAACAAACAAAGAGATATCTAAGTTGTTAGAAGAAGTATCTAATCTTATTATTGTTACAATATTGCTACTTTAATATTAGAACAACGCAACTTTACTTAACGCTATTAGTTTTAAAATCTCTTTTTTAGATAACTACTACAGAAATACTATCCTATATTGCTGGCACATTATCTCTTATATTGCTAGCATACTACTCTTTTCGCTAAGTCTAATCGAGTAATTTTTAGAGTTTAACGCGTAGTTTGTTTATATGATTGTTGTTCTAATTCTTTACTTTATTTATTATCTATATTTGTATTTATCTTATTATATCTATATTGTCTTTTAGAGCAAATCTATACAATTATATTTATATTAAATATTTAATTAAGAAGATTAATAAGTATACAAAGAAACAAGACTATTTAATAACGCGCAAACAAAGCAAGCAATTAAAGAAAGATATTTTTATAAAAATTTAAATACAATACAATTGCAACAATAAGAAAGATTTAAAAAACAATAGATATCGAAATAGCTCTAGCAAACGTATTAACTACTTTTTTGAATATATTGCAAAGCTATAGTTTAATATCTAAGACAAGAACAATTTTAATAACTAGATTTTAACAATTAAGAACAATAATTATAATTAGCTATTTACAAAATTGTTTATCTTAATTGTACAACAAATAGACTGACCGTTCGAGTCGGTTTTTCCCCGAAATCTATAATCCGACCCGAAAGTTATATCTAATTAGACCAAGTTTTAACCTAATATAGTTAGTATTTTCATAATTTATGCAATTCGGTTCCAACTATTAGAACCGAACAATCAATCTAACAACAAAATATTGTTATAAAAGATTCTACAATATAGTGCGAAATTTAGAAAGAGTTTTAAAAAAACAGCAAGACTAGCTTAGTATTAAAAAGATTGCACATAAATAAAAATAGCAAAAACTCTATATTTAAGTTTTGCAATATCTAGAACAAATTTGCAAGACTTAGAACAAAAATACTAGATATTTTAATATCTATTCAATCTTTAATACAAAATCTAACAAATTAGAAAATTTAATATATTAACTATAAGATACAAGAAAGCAACAATTAATTAGAATATTTGTTTTTTATATTAGAAATTTTGTAGAAGATATTTGCAAATTACTATAAAATTATTCTAATAAATTATATTTATAAAACTAATAGATACAAGATACTATTGTTAATTATTATCGAAGTTATTGTTTTAAATATTATATTCTATATTGTTTTTTACTTTATAAAAGACAAGAATTACAATAATTATATCTAAATAATATAAATTTTAAAACAATTTTACAATTATCTCGATTTGTTGTATCTTAAGATTGTATTATTTAATAATAACAAAATATTAATATTTACTTTTTGTTATATCTTTTCTAATTCTAGATATTGTATCAATTATACTCTATACGTATAATATATAAATAACAATATTATTATTAATTGCAAGAAGCTATTTTCTATAAACAAATTCTATAATAAGTTTATAAAACAATAGAAGACTCTTTGTCTAACAAAAACTCTTGTTTTATTAAAGAAAAACTACAATATATTTTATTATATTTATCTTAATATCGATGTATGCATTTGTATATATATCGAAGAGTATATCTAGTTCTTGTATATTAAGTAAGCAAAATACTATACTAATTATTTTTTGTATTTTAATAATATTTTTATCTTGCAATTGAAAAGTATTTACTATTAAATTAAGCAAAAACTTTATATTTTTATTAATAAGTACTTTACTTGTTCTACAATTTATTAGCTAATCTTAACAAATAATCTATTAACAATAAAAAACAAGCTATAGTTTTTTTTTGCACAATTAATATATTAACTACAATAACAATTTTAAGAAAAGTAAAACTTATATATTTTAAGATCTTTGTTATATATTTATCTTTTGTAATTTATACAACTTTGTTACTTTTTTTGTTTTTCGAAAGATTTGCAATTACTATAAATATATTTGCAAACAATCTATTGCTATCGAGTTTTGCAAAAATATTTTTACAAAAACTATAAATCTATTGTATATATATAAGATATAGAAACAACTTTACAATAGAGTTAACAATAAAGTATTAAAAGTAAAAAATATATATTGTTATTAACTTTATACAAAGTTGTCTTAATTAATTAAAGTGCAAGCAAAAAAGCAAAAGAATTATACAATAAACAATTATTAAAACAATAAAAATATTAAGATACAAAATATTTTGTTGCTATTGTTAGATATATTTTCTCTATTGCAATAGATTCTACAGATTTAAGAGTTTGTTATTGTTAAGACTAAAAATTGTTTGCAAGAAATACAAAATTGTTTATAAGTAAAAGCAATATTGTTGCAATCGACAACTTTATAGCAATAATATTAACAAAGATTTAAAATCTCTATTTAATACAAATTCTTCGATTTTAAGTTAATTTTAAATCTAAGTTTTAAGTTAAATATCTAATAGTTAATTGTTTATATAAAGTTAGCAAGATAGATAAGAAGATTGTTAACAAAATAGACAAGAAAATACAAGAAAGATAGCAACAAAAAATTAAATTTTAAATATTTTAATTATCTATATAGACAATTTTCAAATATAATAAAAGATACAAATAGAGATCGATTCTAAATATACAAAAAGATATATTTTAAATTTAAACTTGTATTAAGAAATTCTTAAGAAACTATATCGAATTTAATAATAAATAGATACAAAACTATATTTTTTTATTGCTTTTCTATAATCTTGTTAATATTGTTTGTTTATAGAATCAAAAAATTACTCGATTAGACTTAGCGAAAAAGTAATATACTAGCAGTATAAGAGATAATATGTCAGCAATATAGAGTAGTATTTCTGTAGTAATTACTCTTTTTTAATATTGTTTACTATTTTAATAAATCGATTAAAATTTCTTTGTTTTATTTAATCTAATTAGTGTTGTTAATACACTAATAATATTTATCTACAATTTTTAACTCTTTCTTTTTTTCGTATACTAATTTCTATAGCAAAGCAATAGATAACTACAAATATCTCTTCTATTATTTTTACTATTAATAACAATAATACGCGCAATAAAACAAATACAAGTAAATATCTCTAAACTTTTCTTTGTCTTTGTTAATAACTTTAAAATAATATTACTACATTTAATATTTTCTAGATCGCAACTTAATTAATATAAGTATTATAATATATTAATACTTTAACTTAATTGCGTATAAAATTAACAATATAGTATTTTATTACAAATATATTTTTGTCTAGTCTTTTTATTTGCGTCTTTGCTATTTCTTGTAAAATCTCTTGTTTTCTTTATCTTTGTTGTCTCTCTTATCTCGAAAAGAAACTTAATTATATTGTAAGTTTTTGTTCTTAAGTTTTTATAATTGCTTACGTTTGTAGTATTGCAAGACAAAGAATTGCTGTTGCAATTATTGCGCTAAAAAGTGCAAAACTATAAATTATATCTCTTATTTATATATTCGATTTACGATTTAGTGTATTGCAATTTCTTAACAATTTATTAAGCAAATTAATACTCTACTAACCTTTTGCGCGTATATTCTTAATAACAAAGATATTAAAATTAAATAATTTAAATTTGTTTTACAAGTCTAACGTTGTCTATAATTTATATATATATAAATTAGACAAAACAACTTAACTTTGCGTTTAAATTAAAAGAATTTGTTAACTTATATTAATACAAATCTACAATATCTTTGCAAAGTCTAACAAGAAATACTAAATATAATATATTATTATATTAATTTTAATACTCTTTTTTTTAAAAAAGTTAAATAAGAACAAAGAGTTTAAATTTGATTCGATTGTTGCAAAAAGCAATATTACTTCTATTAAGAAGATATTGTAAATTCTGCGTAGTTCTAAAACTTACTAAGAACAATACTATCTATTTTGTTTTTAACTCTTCGATCGAACGTTTTTAGAGAAGAGCGACGTAAATGTTTAGACAAGACTCTTCTTGTATACTATAAGCTAATTCTATAATTTATACAACTTAAACTTTTATATTATACAAATTGTATATTAATAGAATTAACAATTAAGATAAATTACTTTTGAGATAAGAAATTTAATTGCTAATTCGTAGAAAGTTTAACAAGTTTATTATATTATTGCTCTTATTCTATTAAGCTATTGTTGTATTGTTAACGCTTAACAATTTATTAAATTGTATAACTATATTACAAGCTGCAAAATATATAACTTTTCCAAGCTATTAAATTGTTTAACAAATTCTTTAGACAATAAGCAACAATTTAATTATATACTTTATCGATATTGTATTGTTGTAGATTTTACAAACAATAACAAAGAAAATACAAAATTAAAAGTAATAAATTATTAACAAGAAATAAAATAATCAACTAATACAACTTATTTGTATTAAATAATATATATACAAAGATTCTTACTAATAAAAATAAAGTAAGAAAAGCAATTAAACAAGAGTAAGAGAAACAATTAAATCTAAGTGTATTTTATACAACTTTTTTATAGCTTTTTGATGCTTCGATAAATTTATTAAGAAAGTATTAATCTAACTTATACGCATTACTTGTACTATCTTTTCGCTTTAACTATATAACTCAAAAACGTTTATTAATATTACTTATCTTTGTCGAAATTTCTCTTGCAAATACAAAGCTTTAGCTTTCTTATCTTTAATATTTGTTTGTTAAAAGATTCTTTTGCATAGTATTCTATAAGCTTTTGTTATATATACGTTAAGTAGCTTTTTGAAATCCAATTATTTTTATACAATAGAAATTATTTTTATCGAACAAAATATTACAATTTATAATATCTTTGTTTATTATCGAGAATATCTTCGATCTTTTATTTCTAGTCTTTGTTAACAAGTATTATGTCTTTCGAGACAATTATATTTGTATTTCGATAATACAATTTCAATAATAAAATGTAAAAGATAGAATAAATTTGTTACTTTTCGAAAAGACGCAAACAATATATTTGCTCTTTAATAACATTTTTAATTTCAAATAGTTTCGTAAACTTATAAAAGAGTTTCTTTTTAAAACAAATATTTAAGAGATTTTTTGTCAAGAGTATAATCTTATTATCTATTCGATACTTCTTTAAAGTAATTGTTTTATTATATAGACTAATCGCGTCGAATTAATTAATCGATTCAAATCTTAGCAATTTAAGTTAATTCGACTCGAAAGTCTTGACAATTCGATTCCTAAAGTTAGAATCGAATATCGAATTAATTCGAGTCGATTTCAATAATTAAGATCGAAATTCGACTCGAAAAATCGATCCAAATTGTTAAGACTTTTAATTAAATAGATAATTAATTAATTAATAGTATCTAGTATACTTATAGATGCAAATTATATCTTAATATTAATTATCTAATATTTTTAATAGCATCTAGTATACTTATAGATATAGATAATATATTATAGTAATGTATTATTATTTTCTATAATAAATTAATAATTAAACAATATTTATAGAATTTAATTGAAAAATCTAAATTTAAACTTATTTATACTATTGTTAGTATATCTTAATATAATAATGTTATTTTCGATTTCTTAACAATTCTATTCGATTTCTAATATTGGAATCGAATATTGACTCGAATTAAATCGAATCGATTTTAAATTAACGCAAATCGAATTAAATTTTAGATCGATTTCTAGAGTTAAAATTGTCGAATTAGATCAATTCTAATAGTTGGAATCGAAATTCAATTTAATAATTAGTCTATTATTATAATTGCAAACTTATATTTGTTGTACAAAGTAAAAACAACTTACAAGTTAATTTTATTTATCTTAAAGCAATTAAATTTGTTCTTGAACAATAGATACATTTATCGGCAATTCCGGGACCCCTGCTCAGAAAGTGCCTGTTGCGAATTCTGCTAATTTGGCTATTAGCTGGCTCAGGGTCCGTTTAGCAGCAAAAGTCTTGGCGCTTGCTTGGCAGAAATCCAATTTTGATGTTCGAGATGCGCACGAACTCCCGCAATGCTTCGCTTACGTCTCCATTTGTTACTTGTCCACACTATAGTAATTTGTATAGCAGAATCGAACGATTCGTAAGATTTCTACGCGCGAGCTATGCGTGGACGAGAACGTCTCTCGTTGTGCGCATGATAGTTGTGGATTGCGTTCGTGGATTGCGCCCGTGGATTGCGCTCGTGGATAGCGCCCGTGGATCGCGTTCGTGGAACTTGACGACGTGCAAAATTAGATTTTGGCAAAGCGCATCCTGCTAATCGCAACCCAACCCTGCGCTTGATTATGTAAAGCGAGCACATCGACATATTAGCTAATTTGACTATTAGCCACTAACAGTACTATTAACAAGGGTTCCGGAATTGCCAATGTTTAAGCAGTTCTTATTATCTTAGTTGAATCTAAAATTAGCGACAACTTCAAATATTACTTTAAAGAACAACAAATTAATAAATATATATAGAGCGCTATTGTATATATATTGAGCTAGAGCTAGAAGCAAATTCTAATTATCTTGTTTGTAATTGCAATAGTATTGTAGATAGTATTCTAATATTTAATGTTGTTGTTCGATTTAACTATTAATTTAAGAATAGAATATTGTACTCAACTAGACTAATCGTTTTTCGGTTTTCGGTTTCAACTTTTGGAATCGACCCGACTCTTGACGTCAAGAATTTGGGTTTTGGTTCCAAAAACAATTAGTCTATACTCAACTTTTATTTAATACAAATATAGTAATATATTGCAAATTAATAGTTACTATTAAAGAGCAATTCTTAGTTAAAAATAATTTCTTAAATTTCGAAATATACAAGTAGTATCTTTTTAAACAATATAGTCGCTAGATCTTTTGCAATTTATATCGATTTTGCAAGTATATATAATAATATTTTTGAATAGTAATTAACAACTATTAAGATTGTATTATAAATATTGCTATTGCAACAATTAACAAACAACTCGATTATAAAGTTTATAAATATTTTTGCTTAAGATTAAGATAAGAATTAATAGCGCTATTAACTTATTATATAAACAATAATATAGTATTTTGTTATATTAACAAATATTGCATTTATTAATATATATATTAATATTTAACGTTATTCTAGATTAATAGAATTTTCTACTTATTAAAGTTTTTGTTTTTTTAATTTCGAAATACTTTGTTAAGAATTATTATAATATAATCTAAGTAGTTCGACTTTAAAAAATATTTTATTCAAAACAAAAATAGCGTAAAAGAAGAAAAAAACTTCTTTATAAAAAAAACTATCTTTGTTTAGCGCAAATTTTATGTATAGCGTTCGAAGTTAATTGTTCTCTAATTTTAAAAGTTGTTAAATTCTTGTTTTAAAACTTTTTAATCTTAAACAACAATAAGAAGAAAAAACTTTTTAAACAATTTTCTCTTTTGTACGTTAAGCAAATATTATATTAACGTAATTGCTATATTATAGCGCTTTAAACAATTTCTACAATTTTATTCTTTGTTATCTTAGTATTTGTAGTTATTTTATTTGTAAATATATTGTAAGAGAGTTTCTCTATTATAGTTTTAGACTAGATAGACTTTGCTCTTCAATTATTCTTTAGATCTTCGCTCTCTAGTCTTGGATATACTATAAATAATAGCTAGCGTCTTAACATTTATAGTACTTATATCTATTTTCTATATATAATTAGTTTTGCATAGCTAGTATTTTTGTCAATCAACTATATACTAGCTATTAAAACTTTAACTTTAACATAATATTAATTATCTCTTTAGATACGACTTTGCAAATTGTATTCTAAAAATACTTATATTTGCTACTTTTTTTTGTTCTACGAAACAAGTTTTAGATACAAAACTACTTGAACAAATATTTTGCAAAATATAATTAAGTTGCGATAATAAATATCTTCTAAATAACATACAACTTAACAATATTTAATTTTGTTAATTCTCTAGTAAATTTGCTAAAATAAATAGATAATAGATTATTTTAACTACAATTTAGTAAATTTGCTAGAATAAAATTAGTAAATTTGCTAAAATAAAGAAATAATAGATTATTGTTACGAGTCTACGCTAGTATATAGTCTACGCACAATATGTAGCACTAGGAATGAATAGCTACATATGCTCTTATAGCTTTGTGAGAAAACATTAGAAGCATTGCTCTCTTTGCTTTTTAAGAGAGCAACAAAAGCATAAAGACTTGCTTTCTTTACTCTACAAAAAAGCAAAAAAAGCAAAAAGAATCTTATTTAATATATAGATTTTTGAACACGACTTTCTTATAAATCGTATTTAACTTAAAATAAGTTTTTATTTATTGTTATCGTTACATTTAGTTGTAACTCTTGTTATCAAATAATTGCTTACATTGTTTAAAGACGTTTATAAATTTCTTTAACAATACAATTCTCTTTAATATTTTTTAAGATTTCTTAGAAAGTAGCAACGTAACACTTTGAACACTCTAAGAATGTCTATATTAGATCAACGCGCTTCTATTTCGAGCATTAGTTTATTAGCATTACGTCAATCATTAATTATAAGAAACGACAAAATCAAGATTAACAAGCTTAATATCTATTATAAAGATTGTATTAACCTAGAGAACTAACTTATGTAAATAAATATCTATTTTATCTTTTATTTTGTTTTAGCGAATCAAAAGACGATTTTTGCATCAACATTTCTTAGAGAAAGAGTCTAACATTAGCTCAAATTAAATTTACGAAAATATTTAAAAAATTATGACGAAAACTCTCGTGCAATGTTTACAAATTTCAATAATTTCAAAAGAGAGCTTCGAAAAATCTTTGAAACATTTGACAAGAAACAAATCGCAAAAAAAATGATTTAACACTTAATTTAACGAATTTTTGCAATAGACTACGTAGCTAGATTTTAAAAATATATCAATTTAATCGAATGAAACGATGTCGCACTTATAATAATGTTTTGACGAAATTTTAAGAACAATTTAAAGAACGAAATTATGTGTGATAAAAAAACTCTTAGCGACATGTTTAATCTCATTAAAGTAGCTATCGATTTCAACGACAAATTGTATAAAAGAACTATAAAAAAAAGATACGATTAATTTCGAGAAAGAGCAAAAATCTTCTTTGAACTAGCGATTAAATATTAGCAAGAAAGATCTCGTTTTAGCTAAAAGTATAGTAATCTTAATTATCGTGAATTTGCATCTATGAAACTAGATTTTACTTAACAACGTAAAAAAAAGAATTTTAGAGAAAAGCAAGATAACAAATTCTAGAAAACGTACTATTTATGTGACAAATTAAATCACTTCGTAAGAAATTATTAATCACGAAATTTAATAAATCGCTAGTAGATCAATGCTATGTTAAGAGAGATACTTAATAGCTAAAACGATATTAAGAAGCAAATTAACATAGAGGCGAACACTCCCAAAACTAGATTAAACGACAATTACTATTTGATAAAAAATCTAAATTAATTATAGAAAGTTCTAGATAAAACATTATTAGATAAGATATTCGCATTTACGTAGAAAGTCAATTAAATACTTAATGAAGCTATGGGAGCATAACGATCAAAAACGTTATATTTTTATTTAGTAACAAACTTAGACGACGAATATAATTAAAAGAACTTTCATAAATGTCTAGATAACATTACGAATTATCTTAACGCTTTAATTAGTTTATTAAAGAAGAGAGAAATAAATTAAATTGTAAATAAATGCGAGAAAGCGCTAGAAAGCGACGCCACTATAAAAAGAGATATTTTCGAAGAAATCGAACAACAATTAAGCAATGTTAATTTATTCTAAAAGAAAATAAAGAAAACAAAGAAATATGCGACACTTAATTGAACAAAATGCTATAATGACTTATGCTAGACTTATCAAGAAGACAAAGAAGAAGTCAACTAGTTCTTTAGAAAATTAAAGTTATTAATCTAGCATAAAAAGAAAACTTAACGTAAATAGACGTTCGAAGTAGAAGTCTTAGCATTAGAGTAGAAAAAAGTTCAAATTTTTTAGTAAAGAGCATACTAAAGAAATGCAATATGTTAGCTCAATAATAGCAACTAAACTTAATAGCATACGTACGATGTTTTATTACATCAATTAAAATTAATGATTATTAACTCATTGCAATGATCGATTCTAGTGCAATAAGTAATTTTATGATTAAAGCTTTTGTTAAGAGAAAAGAATACTTTACTTAAAAGAAGCTTAACGCATACAACTTAATAATTGTAAATGAAAACTCATTATTCGACAAGAATAAAAAAGTAAATAAAGAGACAAAATTATTATCGATAGCTATTTAGCAATATTACGAGAAACTAATTTTTAATATAGTGGAAATAATTATTTATAATATTGTTCTAGAAATATCTTGATTGAAGCAACACAATCTAGAAGTTGACTAAAATACACAAGTACTTAGATTTGTGCGATGTGATTACGTAATTCACATTCAATCTACGCATTAATAACGTTCAATAATAGATAAAAGAACGAGTCAAAAATTAATCGCAAGTAGCGAGTTTGCATTTTTGCAAAAAAACGATTTAACAAAGTTTAACTTAATAGACATTAATAGAGATTAATTAAATTATAAAATTAAAATAAATGAAGAAAATTACGAACTTTTTAGAAGTCTTGAACTATCTAATATAGCGAAGAAATCGCTAAAATATGTATTACGAATATACAACAATTAAGAACATTTATTTTAAAAAAAAAAACAATAGAGACTCTCTCTAAACATTAATTGTGAAATCACGAAATTAAATTTAAACTAGGTAAGTAGTTTACGTTTAAACTTATATATGCTTTATTTAAGAAAAAGCTTGAAGTACTTCGCAAATATCTAGCAAAAAACGAAAAAAAAAAATTTATTAAAAAATCCTAATTATAGACAAGATACTTAATTCTCTTTCTATTAAAGAAAGATAAAACTTTTCGTCTATGTGTCAATTACTAGAAGCTAAATAATATTACGATCAAGAATCGATATTTATTACTCAATATTAGCGAGCTTTAGAATTAACTATTTAGAGCAAAATACTTTATTAAATTGAACTTACGAGAAGCGTACAATCAAATTAGAATAAAAATAAAAGAAGAGTAGAAGATAGCTTTCTACACACGATATAAATTATATAAATACACAATAATGTCGTTCGAACTTACAAATGTCTCAACAACGTGTTAGAAAATAATTAATAATATACTACGACAATATTTGAATCAATTTGTTATAACATACTTGAACGACATCATAATTTATTTAAAAATTTTAAAAGAGCATATTAGTTATATCTTCAAAGTATTAGAATGTTTAAACATAAAAAACTTACATCTTAAGCTAAAAAAATATAAATTTCATTAAGAGAAAGTTAACTTTCTTAAATTTGTCGTTAAACAATATAAAATACGCATAAATTTTAAGAAGTTACGAGTAATTAAAAAATGAAAATCATTAATAAATGTTAAGAAAGTACAATTCTTTTTAGATTTCATAAACTACAACAAGAAATTTATTAAAAACTACTTAGTAAACGCGATATTATTAACAAATCTTACGAAGAAGAATACGCTATAATTATAAGAACTCATAAAAGAGAAATCATTTTAAAATCTTAAACTAAAATATTTGAAAAAATTAATATTAAAGATGTACGATTTGCGATTATTAAATAGAATTAAAATTAACACATTAAATCTAGTTATTAATGTATGCTTTAATTAAAGACATAAAGACATATAACATTTAATAACATATTTTTTAAAAAAACTTTTGTTAATCGAACAAAACTATAATGTTCACGATAAAAAACTACTCGCTATAGTAGTTTTTTTAAAATTATAAAGAGTATATACGAAAGAATTATTCGAATTTACGATTTTTATAAATTATAAAAATCTTATGCATTTTATTACTATTAAGCAATTTAATAGAAAACAAATGCGATAATTAAAGAGACTTAAACAATACAAGTTTAAAATACAATATATTTTAGACAAAAATAATAATAAAGCAAACGCACTTAATAGAAGAAATGATCATATAAAAACGAAGAAATCGTTCAATTATAACATACTTAAAATTAATAAAAACGAATCATTATTAACAAACAAATATAAGTTGAATGCTACACTATAAATACTTCGAGACAATATAAAAGAGTTTCCAATAAAGAAGGAAAAACTCTAAATATTTATCGATAAAATCGACAAATATATAAAAGAGCATCATGACAAATCATTGCAAAAGCACTTGAAAGTGACGAAAACTCTTTAGCTTTTACGCTAGCATTATTAGTTTTCACAAATAAGACAAGCTATTAAGATATACATTAAACGATGTCTTAGCTATTAGCAAAACAAACATGATACACATGCGAACTATAACGAAATCTAATATTAGAAATTATTTGAATTGTTATAAAATGAAGTTACGATAAACTTTATTATTAAGTTGTCTAAGTTGACGAATCTAGCAATTGAAGATAAATATAATTTAATACTAATAATGATTAATAAGCTTATTAAGTACTCACATATTATTGCATGCAAAGAGAAGTTCATCGCAAAACAACTAGAATACATTGTATTAAATCGACTTATACGATATTACAATATACTTAAGAAACTAATTAGTAATAGAGACAAGCTCTTCATGTCTAACTATTAAAAGACGTTTCTCTTAATGCTAGATACAAGACTTCAAATGTCTATTATCTATCACTTGATCACAAATGATTAGATAGAGAGAACAAACTAGAGTCTTAAGTAGTATTTAAGACATTACATTAACAATACTTATAACAATTAAATATTAATTTTATTTATGACACAATTGACACTCAATGCAAAGGTTTTAAATATTACTAAGATAACTTTATTCTTCGTTAATTATAACAAGAAATTAAATCTCTTTAAGAAAGAACGTACGCATTTGTTAACGCAATTAGTTATCGAAAGAATAGCGACATTAAAAAAGATACACAACAACATCTTAAAAATGCAAAAAAGATTAATCAAATACTAGAACAAAAAACGAAAAACGACATCTTAACTAAAAGAGAGAAATAAAATATATCTTTTTACAAAAAATCTTAAAATAAGAAAATTAAGCAAGAAATTAAATCATGTCAAAGTTGAATCGTTTCTCGTTAAGAAGACTAAAAAATTAATTAATTACGAGTTCGACTTATCTAAGAACGTCAAAGTATTTCTAATATTTTATATATTATTGTTAAAATTAATAGATTCAATCACGCCTTTACAAAACATCTTTCATTTTTATTAATAAAAGAAAAAATAATTTAAAATTGAAAAAATTCTACAATAGAAAGGTTAAAAATATCTCGTTAAGTGAAAGAAATATTTTATCTCTAAAAACACTTAAGAACCTATTAAGAATTTAAAGCACTATTAACATCGTTTGTAGCAATTTCGTCAAAAGAGATCAAAGAAGTAAACGATCATTCTTTTATAATATTGGGAAAGACGACTTGTTTCGAAGTCACATCGATTAAGAAACTTAGAAAAGAAGAATCGACGAAAGAGCTTAGTGAAGTCATTTCCTTTAGATTTTTTAGCTCGTTATTCATTATCGTTTGTTGTTTTTTTTCTAAGTAATCAAGTTGACGAAGTAGTCGTTGTTGCTTCGCATTTGTCTTACGAAGCTCTTCTTTTAATTTTTGACGTTGTTTTTTAAGGCGACGTCATCGAACGATATCTAGAGACGCTAGATCGCACAAATAGTTATCGCGAAGACATTTTACACACTTATTAAAACTCTTTGCAATACAACATTGCTTGCTTAAGCGAACATATTAATAATAGAAGCGTATTGCAACACAAAAAATATTAAGTTTTGCAACTTAAATAAGGCGACGTTAATAAAAAGAAATTTTGAACTTAATACAAAACATATTAAAGTTTGCTTTTGAGACAAAAGTCTAAAGAGAGAAAGAATAATGTTACGAGTTTACGTCAATATATAGTCTACGCATAGTATGTAGCATTAAAAACGAGTAACTACATATGCTCTTACAACTTTGCGAAAAAGCATTAGAAGCATTGCTCTCTTTGCTCTTTAAAAGAGCAATAAAAGCATAGAGATTTGCTTTTTTTGCTCTACGAAAGAGCAAAAAGAGCAAGAAGAATCTTATTCAATATATAGATTTTTGAACACGACTCTCTTATGAATCGTGTTTAACTTAAGATAAGTTCTTACTTATTGTTATCGTTACATCTAGCTACAATTCTTGTTATCAAATGATTGCTTGCATTGTCTAAAGACGTCTATAAATTTCTTTAACAATACAATTCTCTCTAATATCTTCTAAAATCTCTTAGGAAGTAGTAGCGTAACAATTATTTTAACTTCGATTTAGTAAATTTGCTAGAATAATATTATTAAGTTTGCTAGAATAGAATTAGTAAATTTGCTAGAATAAAATTATTAAATTTGTTAGAACAACAATTACAATACAATTTTGTTATTATTTTTAAGCAATATTTTTGTCTTTGTGTACTAGAAGATTTGCTACGCAATAGAACAATACTTTAAGCAATATTAATTTTCGATATCGAAAATTTTGTTTCGCGAATAATATAAGTTCTTTAATATTTGCATAATATTAAATATATTTAAGCTCGAACTTTTATTTTTGTTTACAAATATTTATACTATTTATATCTTATTTATATTTGTAATATAATTAACAAAAAAGTATTTTTAAAGAGCACAATTAAGTTTAGCTCTAGCAAGAATTGCAAGTTATTTAAAAAAAAATTAATAAAAAAAAATTAATTAGATATTAATATTGTTTTTTGTTACAATTATTATTTTTTAAACTTTCTATTAGATTAAAACAATCTTAAAGAGAATTTAGAACTCGAAGAGTATTTTAATTTACTTAAAAATAATATATTTAAGTTTTTGTTATTTTCTTGATTCAATTTTTACAAAATTATAATCGATAAACTAATTAAATTAAATTTGTTTAACAATATAGATTTATTAGATATATTAATTCGATTTTTGATATATTAATTGTTAGATAGCAATTTTGCGCAATTTTGTAACAAATATATTAAAAAAGAAAACAAAAATAAGTTTAGTTAATATTGTATTCTAATTAATTAGTTTAACAATTTTAACAAAAATTAATAAGAAATATCTTAATTTCTTTAAAAAGTAATTAAAAGTAAATTAAAAAGATAGCTTTAACTATTTTATAAAAATAGTACTACAATTGTCGAGTTTCAAATTAATAAAAAAATCAATTTCGACTATATTTGTAAGCTAAAAATTTAAATTAACTCTTTAAAAGTATATTTAAATTAGATAGAATTAATAGTAAATATTTGCAACAAAACAATATATTGTTTTCGATATAAACGCAACAATATAATAGTTTAATACAATTTGTTTAAAACTATTGTACATTAATTAAAACAAAAACTTTCTTTTTTTCAAAATAAAAAAAATTGTATTTATCGAATCTATTTATATAATTTATTATTTTAGCAACAATAGCAAATATAACTACTTTTATAAGTTTAACTAGACTAATTGTTTTTCGGTTTTCGATTCCAACTTTTGGAATCGACTCGAAACGCCAAGGAATCGAATTACTATATATAGTATATTTGATTTTAACTTTTAGAATCGACCCAACTCTTAACGTCAAGAATTCGGGTTTCGATTCCAAAAACGATTAGTTTAAGTTTAACTTATAAATAAAAAATTAACTTAACAATATTTATTTTGTTTGTAATTTTAAGTTAAAACTACAAAAAATAAAAAACAATAAATACTTTTTTAATCTTTTTGTTTTTATTGAAAATTTCGAAAAGTTCGAATAATAAATTATTGCGCTAGTTTCTAAGTTTAGTAGTATTTCTCGATATTTTGTCTTCAAAAAATTAAAATTTAGTTTTGTTATTGTCAAGATTATTAACAATATTTTTAGAAAAATTAAATATTGTTTGTTTAATAGATCTATTAATTCTTATTTAACAATAAATAATTTGCTTAAAGACTTAAATATTTAATAAAACAATTTAGATAAGAAACAATATAATTCTAACAAAATTGTATTGTCTAAATTTGCTATAAAAAATATCGAAATCTTTAATTAATATATTAATGATTTTATATAGTATAATCGTCGATCTAGATTTCAACTCGAACAGGTTGATTTGCTCAATCCTAATTCTAGAATTAGATAGGTTTTCTAGTTCAACAGGATGGAACGGGCGAAGAATGGGCGCCGAGCGTTCGATTCAACCCGTTCGATTATCTAACGTTACGTGACATATTAATCAAATCGGGCTAGTGTAAACTCTTAACTAATCTAGTCTAGTTAGTGTATTACGTGATTTGGATTCTAATCTAATTCGATAGAGTAGAGTAGAGATTAGATTAGATTAGATTAGATTAGATTAGATTAGATTAGATTAGATTAGATTAGATTAGTAGAAACTAACGCGACGAAGTCAGTATAGAGTCTTGGCACTAATTCAACAAAATCCTGAATCAGGATTCCTAATTCTGGAATCGAATTCGCAACTTAACTCTAGTCTAGTTCTACAAGATCTAGAAGAATAAGTTAGATTAAAAAAAAAGTTTTCGATCCAATCTAACAATTACACTAAACAAGATTCTTTTCTAAATATATTTCTTTTCCTAGCATTTATCTACTTGTTGTATTATATCTCTATAACTTGCTCTAGACAAATCTCTAACAATAATAGATTGATCGTTCGGTTCCAACAGTTGGAACCAAATTGCATAAATTATGAAAATACTAACTATATTAGGTTAAAACTTGATCTAATTAGATATAACTTTCGGGTCGGATTATAGATTTCGGGGAAAAACCGACCCGAACGGTCAATCTAAACAATAACACTAGTTTATCTCTTTTTCTTTTTATTCTAAAATATTTAATATATTACAATCTTAAGTGCTATTAGTTCTAATTAAAATAAATATTTCTAAATATTAATTAATCTTCAAAGAAGAGAAATATTAAGAATAGAGAAGTTCAATATAAATAAATTATAATTAATTCTTTATTAAGAATATTTATATTAGACTAATCGTTTTTGGAATCGAAACCCGAATTCTTGGCGCCAAGAGTCGGGTCGATTCCAAAAGTTGGAATCGAATATACTATATATAGTAATTCGGTTCCTTGGCATTTCGGGTCGATTCCAAAAGTTGGAACCGAAAACCGAAAAACAATCAGTCTAATTTATATTAAATATAAAAAGAACTATTTAATTTATAGAAATAACTATATTTATATATATAAAATTATAAAGTTAATAAAACGTATATAATAGCTATATTTATTTTATAAAATATAAAGTGAATCTAACGCTTTTATAGACTTTATCTTGGCATAGTTTCCTTGTCCCCCGTCGGCTTAGCTATCTTATTCGGTTCTTACACGAGATAACTACTATAATTATAACAAACTAGAATCGAAATCCTGTCGCATACTCGTTTGGACCCTCTAATGTATCTAATCCGATAATGTATTCCCTATACAAATTCTAGAGTTATTGTATAAACTACTAGTGCGATGCATTACCAGGTCAGATACATTAGGGAGTCCAAACGAGTAGCAATATTCTCGCGACGTGTTAGCTCAATTATGTCTGCATCGAATGTTGCAAGTGCGTATCTATAGAAGGATTCTCTCAACCAACGTTTTCGTTCGTCTAGTTGGCGTTCTATCCCCCTCTCCTCCCCCCCTCCCCCCCCTTAGACGAGCGGGCTTCCGCAGGGTTGCATCTTAGCATCGACCAATTAAAACCTCTCCGAACCCAAGATCAGGTTCAAACAAGCTTATATTCAACTAGGAGGGTCGCCAGCTCGGTCCAAGCTGAAATTATTGCGCTAGTCTACTTTGGGTATAGGCTATTGATTGCACGTAATTTACATTATGTAGGTAGTCGGGGATAGAGAAGAAAAGACATGCGTTTTAGATGGTAGACGCGCTATTTCGACGTATTTTCTTCGTCTCTATCCCTGTTAGCAAATGCAATAGATATACGATAATTACTAACTTGATAGAGGTAGTAGATAGACGATAAAGATAATTTATATAGATAGTTAGAGATAGAAGAGAAATAGTCTAATTTTTTGCCTATAGAGATGTTGTCTTGATGTATGTTCTTGTCTCTATTTCTATTAGTAGATATAGTAGATATACGATAATTACTAACTTAATAGAGATAGTAGATAGACAATGCAGATAGTTTGTAAAGATATTTGGGAATAGAAGAGAAAAGATATGCGTTTTAGATAATAGACGCGCTATTTTAACATATCTTCTTTGTCTCTATCTTTGTTAGTATTTGCAATAGATATACGATAATTACTAACTTAATAGAGATAGTAGATAGACAATACAGATAATTTATATAGATAGTTGAGAATAGAAGAGAAATGTTCTAATTTTCTACTTGTAGAGATACTATCTTAGTATGCGTTCTTGTTTCTATTCTTGTCAATTAGCAAATGTAATAGATATACAATAATTACTAATTTAATAAAGATAGTAGATTTGCGATACAGATAGTTTGTAAAGATATTTAGGAATAAAGAAGAAAAGAGATACAATTTAGATAATTAGACTAATCGTTCGGGTCGGTTTTTCCCCGAAATCTATAACTCGACCCGAAAGTTATATCTAATTAGGTCAAGTTTTAACCTAATATAGTTAGTATTTTCATAATTTATGCAATTCGGTTCCAACTATTGGAACCGAACGATTAGTCTATAGATAATAGACGCGTTGTTTTAACGTATCTTCTTGTCTCTATTCTTGTCAACAAATGTATTAGATATACGATAATTATTAACTTGATAAAAATAATAGATAGACAATATAGATAGTTTGTAAAGATACTTAGAAATAAGAGAGAAAAAGTATGCAATTTAGATAATAGACGCGTTGTTTCGACGTGTCTTTTTGTCTCTATTCTTGTCAATAGATATATTAGATAGACGATAGTTATTAACTTAATTAACGCAATAGATAGATAGTGCAAATAATTTGTAAAAACACTTAAGAATAAGAGAGAAAAGATATGCGATTTAGATAATAGACACATTGTTTCAACATATTTTCTTGTCTCTATTCTTGTCAATAGATATATTAGATAGACAATAGTTACTAACTTAATTAACGCAATAGATAGACAATGCAAATAGTCGATTAATATAGTAGATAAACAATAATTATTAAGACAATAAATAGACTGATTGTTCGGGTCGGTTTTTCCCCGAAATCTATAACTCGACCCGAAAGTTATATCTAATTAGACCAAGTTTTAACCTAATATAGTTAGTATTTTCATAATTTATTCAATTCGGTTCCAACTATTAGAATCGAACGATCAGTCTAACAATAAACAAAGCAATCGCGAAAAACTATACAATTAAAGAGAATATTTAACAAATGTTATCTACAAATAATACAACTATTAGACGCAACATAAGATATAGATTTTGAATCTACAATAACTTTTGCAGTTTTGCAATATTGCATAGAATTAAGTAATTGCAAACTCTATAAAATGCGCTTATTAAGCTCTATTATCTAGCTAAGTTTCAAATTATCAAAATTGTATATGCATAGATAGATAGAACTGCAAGATAAAATTAATTTCGAAGCTCAATTACGTAAGAATACAATCTTGGCAACACACGACAGCCAACGAAAACGATTAGGAAGAGAGATGTTTCAATATAATATAGATAATCTAGTCTCGTCCGTATTATCCTGTTTACGAATAAGTTTCGTCGAGTAGTCACTTAAATAGAATGCCGCACGATCCGTATTTCTCGTATCAGCAACCCTCCCCCTCCATGGGATTGTTTTACGAGCCGTAGCCAGCTTCATATCGAGGCAGATTCCGTCTCCCGAAATTGAATGCGAAATAAGGGTGGGTCAACGGGACCTGGGCGGCTTGAAAGCAGGAGCGATCGTCGGCCTAAGATCCAAATTCGAACAATCGGCCGACAACGTAGGGCAATATTTTGGAAGGCGAAGTATTTGAGGCATTCATGCCATTAGCCGTCGTTTAAAGGAATAGCACCGCCCAGAACTTCTATTGTCGTACCCGCAAAAGGGAATGGCAGCTTTTAAGAAGCGACCATAGAGATATTAAAGACTATAGAAACATTAGTGAAAAAGAAGGAGTTTAGATGCAATAGATAATCTCTCACATGAAAATAGTCTTATATGAAAATGGTCGTATTGACCGACGGTCGAATATATGCAATAATATTGCATTTTATAAACGGTATAGCTAACGAGCTGGGAAAACCTAATTGCGAGGAGACAGGTCAGGCGGGAGAAACAGGGTCGAAAGATAAACAAGCCCGTCCCAGCTAAAAAAGGGGCAGCCTTTAGAGAAAGAGATGCATGTAAGAAGGAACGATGGTAGAGAGAGACGGATGGTATTTATATTTACAAAAAAGTAGCGAGCGATATACCTTCCCGAATTAGGCTGCGCTAAACCTAATAGGGCTTAATCTTGCCTAGACATGGGAAAGAGCAACTATTTCACCTAGACTATTATTTTCTGTCTCCTAGTGGCTGCGAGCTGAAGTTATGACAGGACCATAGATCTGCAAATGAGTGGTTCCATAGCTATTCAATC
>JAABUS010004132.1_pt1 | contig 21647 bp, 20 predicted proteins | sample 5560161 | NCBI WGS metagenome assembly JAABUS01 (sample SAMN10711885, study PRJNA513376) | rock metagenome | isolation source: Antarctica rocks | place: Antarctica: Victoria Land, Trio Nunatak nord | collected 2016-01-04
ACACCGCGACGCGCCGCCAGTACGCCGCGCGCATGGGCACGCACGTGCGGGCGCTCGGGGCGCTCATCGACGACCTCTTCGAGTTGACCCGGCTGGAGCGCGGGGACCTCGACTGGACCCTGGAGCAGGTCGACCTCGAGGACCTCGTCGTCGAGACCGTCGCGGCGATGCAGCCGGCGGCCGAGGAGCGGATGGTCATGGTCAGCGCCCAGCGGGAGGAGACGATGGCCCTGGCGCTCGCGCACCCTGAGCGGGTGCAGCGCGTCCTGTTCAACCTCATCCAGAACGCGATCCGCCACACGCCGCCCGACGGCACCGTGACCGTCCGGGCCGCGCGGGTCGGCGGCTCCGTCGAGGTCGAGGTCGCCGACACCGGCAGCGGGATCCCCGACGCCCATCACGAGCAGGTCTTCGAGCCGTTCTTCCGCGGTGACACCTCCCGGACCCAGGAGGGCGCGGGGCTCGGCCTGGCGATCTCCCGGGCGATCGTCGAGGCCCACGGGGGGCGGATCTGGTTCGAGCCGTCCGAGATCGGGGCGCGCGTGCGCTTCTGCCTTCCGGCGGCGGTCTCCGCGGCCTGAGCCGCGTCCACTCGTCGCCGGGACGACGACGGGAGGCCCCAGAACGACGGCGAGCGCCCCCGTGGGACGCCCGCCGGAACAGGTGATGCGATCGCGGGTCAGGCGGCCTCGCGCAGCGCCCGTAGCGCGGCGACCCCGGCGAGCTTGGCCAGTGCGCGCTCCTCGAGCGAGGTGACCTCGCGCGTGGAGCAGCCGAGCTCGCGCGCGGCCTGGGCGGCCGTGCGCGGGACGTCACCGTCGGTGCCGAAGCGCAGATGCACGACCTTGCGCTCGGGCTCGGGGAGCTCGGCGATCGCGCGACTGACCTCGCCGGCCATGAGCGACTGCTCGACCTCGTCCTCGACGGCAGGGCCGTCGTGCGGAACGAAATGGCCTAGCTCGCCGCCGTCGTCGTCGCCGACGGGCGAGTTCAGCGAGGCGGGCGTGACGTCGACGGCCTTGACCGCCTCGACCTCCTCCAGCGTCAGGCCGGTCGCGACTGCGATCTCGTACAGCGTGGGCTCGCGCTCGAGCGTGACCGACAGCTCGCTCGTGGCCCGGCCGACCTTGCGGGCGCGCTGGGCGACGTTCGCGGGCAGGCGCACGTTGCGCGCGGTGTTATCCAGGCCGCGCTGGATCGACTGGCGGATCCAGAGCGTCGCGTAGGTCGAGAAGCGGAAGCCCTTGCGGTAGTCGAACTTCTCCGCGGCGCGGATGAGCCCCACCATGCCCTCCTGCACCAGGTCGGTCAGGCTGAGGCCCAGGCCGACGTAGCGACGGGCGATCGAGACCACGAGGCGCAGGTTCGAGTTGATGAGCATCTCCTTCGCCCCGAGGTCGCCGCGCTCGATGCGCTTGGCAAGGTCGAGCTCCTGAGCGGGCTTGAGCAGCGCGTAGCGGCCCGCGTCGCGCAGGAGGAGGTCGATCGAGTCGTGAGAGATCTCGGTTTCGTACGGGTGGATGACGGTGCGGGGCAAGGCTCTCCTTGGGCGGTGCAATACCTACTGCGTGAATCGGAATTCTACCCGACCATGGTTGATCACGCAACCGACTGCGAGCGTGAGCTGCGACACTGACGGCGTCGTCCGCTTCAGGTGGTGCGAACGAGCACGCCAAACCGATCATCGCGGTGGGCTCGTCGCCCCTTGCCGCGACGACGGGACCGTCGATCGTATCAACTCGACGTCCGTTCCGCGGCTGACTCAGGCGGCCTCTTGAGCGAGGCGTTCGAGGAGCGTTCCGACGTCGGCCTCGATCATGATCGTCCTGTGGTGGACGGCACGCAGGAACCCCTCGGCCTCGACGTGCTCGAGGAACGCTGCGAGCCCTGCCCAATAGCCGAGCACGTCGAGCAGCGCGATCGGCTTCTCGTGGAGGCCGAGCTGACGCCACGTGAAGACCTCGAAGAGCTCCTCGAGCGTTCCCATCCCGCCCGGGAGCGCCACGAACGCGTCGGAGAGCTCGGCCATGAGCGCCTTGCGCTCGTGCATGGAGCCGACGACGTGCAGCTCGCTCAACGCGGGGTGGGCGACCTCGCGGTCGACGAGCGCCTGCGGGATGACCCCGATGGCCTCGCCGCTCGCGGCCAGGACGGCGTCCGCGACGACGCCCATGAGGCCGACCGAGGCCCCGCCGTAGACGACGCCGATGCCCCGTCCGGCCAGCGCCGCGCCGAGCGCGCGGCCGGCCGACTCGTACTCGGGGCGGACGCCCGAGGACGAGCCGCAGAAGACGCACACGCGCCGCAGGGAGCTCACGGCGCGCAACCTAGTCGGCGCGCGGCGCGGTCTGGCCTTCCGCTCGGCGCACGCGGAGCGCGAGGGCCAGTGCGAAGCGTGCCTCGGGGTCGTCGAGCTGCTCGCCGAAGAGCTCGCGCAGGCGCACGAGGCGGTAGCGGACGGTCTGCGGATGGATGTGGAGCACCCCGCCGACGTGCTGCACCTGGCCCGGATGGTCCAGCCATGCGCGCAGGGTCGCCGTGGCGCGGGCGCGCGGACCGGCGGGGAGCGCGTCGAGCGGCGCGAGCAGGCGGTCCGCGAGGTCGCTCGACTCCTCGGCGCCCGTACCGTGGAGCAGCAGCTCGAGGAGGTGCTCGTCGGCGAGGACGAGCCCTGCGTCCTCGCGCAGCTGACCGGCCTGCAGCGCCGTGAGCGCCGCTCGGGCGCGGCGCAGGCTGCGCGCGCCGCGCGCGGGTGGCCCCGCGGGCCCGAGCGCGGCCGGGGCGGCACGCACTCCCGCGGCGAGCTGCGCCCGGCGGCCGGGCGCGTCGGGGTCGGGGATCCAGGCGACCGTCACCGCCTCGTCGGCTCCGTGGGCCGCGATCACGTCGGCGCCGAGCCGCGAGGCCAGGCGCTCGGGGTCATCGTCGCCGGCCACCGCCAGCGCCGCGACGCTCGCCGGAAGCGGCCAGCTCGCGGCGGCGGCGGGCACCGCCAGCTCCTCCGGGCCGACCCCGTCGGTGCCGAGCAGGCGGGCGAGCGTGCGGCGGCGTCGCGCGTGCTCCCCCGCGGCCTGCCTCTGCTCCTCGGCGTAGCCCGAGACCGACTCCGCGGAGATCGCGTCGATGTAGGTGAAGATCGCGCCGGCCAGCGCGTAGAGCACCTCGGGCGGATGGCCCGTCGCGACGGCCGCGGCCTGGAAGCGCTCCCAGGCGAGCCGCGCGCCGAGCCGGTAGGCGCTCAGCAGCGCGTCGAGCGAGCGGCCCGCGCGCAGCTCCACGCGGCCCAGGCCCGTGTACATCGCCTGCGCGCGGTCGTCGGCGGCCGCCGGCCCGGCGAGCTCGTCGACGAAGCGCTCCAGCGCCACCACCACGCCGCTGCGCAGCGCCTCCCCGAACGGACCCTCCAGCGAACGCGCGTAGTCCGGGACCTCGCGCCCGATCGCCGCCACCGTGTCCTGCGCGAGCTCGGGCAGGACGGGCCGCAGCGCGGCCGCAAGGGACGGCGGCAGGTCGGGCATCTGCGCGCAAGCTACAGCCCGCGCCGCGACCGGGCGATCGTCGGAATGAGAGCTCGCCCGGCCCGCTGCGGAACCTCCAGAGCAGCCCTACTGCGGCCGCTCCGCCTGCGGGCCGCAGACGGGCCACGGCTTGGTGCCCTCGGCGGCCAGCAGCGCGGCGGCGCGCTGGTCCTGCTCGGCCTCGGGCGCCGCTGCCGGATCGCCCGTTCCGCCGATGCCCTCCCAGGTCGAGACGAGGAACTGGTACTTGCCGCGGTGCATACCGTCGGCCGAGACCTTAGTCGGCTCGCCCCCCGACTCGCACTGCGCGATGGCTTCGAGCAGGCGAGACGCGTCGGCGGCCGGTGCCTGGGCGGGCGGCACGCTGGCCGCGCGGCCGACGACGCCGAGCGCCGAGAGCGTCTCCGGGCCCAGCCGGCCGTCGGCCTCCAGCCCCCGGCGGCGCTGGAAGCGGCGAATGGCCGCACGGGTGCGCCGCCCGTAGACGCCGTCGGCCTTGAGGCGCAGCTTGCGCTGGACGGAGCGGATGACGGCCTGCGTCGGCTTCGCGGCGGGCGCCGCGGGAGCGGGGGCCGCGGCGGGCGCAGGAGCCGCGGCGGGCGCAGGACCGGGAGCGGACGGCTGCGCTCCGGCGGGATCGCCGGCCTCGGCGCCTCCGCCGGCCTCCGCGCCCCCGGGTGCGGCAGACGCGCTCGCGGCGCTCAGGGCGAGCCCCGCCGACGCGATGAGCAGGGCGCGGCGCACGGAGCGCACACGGAGTGGGGACGACTGTCCTGCGGGGGACGACGGTCCTGCGGGGAGCAGCTGGGGCACGGGCGGCCCTCCTTCACGTCTCACCGCCTACGGGGTTAGCTGACGGGCTCGCGCTGACGTTGCGCTACGCCGGGATCCACCCGGCGATGCGCCCCCGGGCCGCACCTCGCGGCCCCCCTGGTTCCCCCGTTCCCGCCCGCACGCTGCGGCCGGAACTCGGCGTGGGTTCTTGCTTCGAGGCGCGGAGGGTACGCGATCGGGCGGTCGCTGTGGGCTCGCGACCACCAAACGGGCCTGACAGTACGAAGCGTAAGTTACGTTGGTGCGACTAAGATCTCTTGCTACCGTGGTCGCCGTAACGGTTGAGCTCCTCAAAGGATCACTGCTTCTCCCATGGCCAATCTCCTCCTCATCCCCCTCGACGACACCGTCGTCTTCCCGACGATGGACGTCACCCTTCCGGTCGACGTCGGAAGCGACGAGCAGGTCGTGCTCGTCCCCCGCCACGACGGGGAGTACGCGTCCGTCGGCACGATCGCGAAGGTCGTAGAGCGGATACGCCTTCCCGGCGGTGGCCGCGGGGCCGCGCTGGAGGGCGTCTCGCGGGGCGTCATCGGCGCCGCGCAGACCGATCTCGGCGGCCAGCTGCGCGTCGAGGTCACCCCGCATCCGGACGAGACCCCGGTTGACGGCCGCACCCGCGACCTCGAGCGTGAGTACCGCGCCGTGGTCGAGGAGCTCCTGGAGCTGCGCGGCGACGACGGCCGCGTGGCCGCGTTCGTGCGCTCCATCACCGAGCCCGGCGCGCTGGCCGACACGAGCGGCTACGCCCCGGACCTGACCTTCGAGCAGAAGGTCGAGCTGCTCGGCCTGCTCGACGTCACCGAGCGCCTGGAGCGCGCGCTGGAGCTCCAGCGCGAGCGCCTCACCCAGATGCAGATCCGCCGCAAGATCCGCGACGACGTCGAGTCGGGCACGAACAAGCAGCAGCGCGACTACCTCCTGCGCAAGCAGATGGAGTCGATCCGCAAGGAGCTCGGCGAGGACGACGGCTCGTTCATCGACGAGTACCGCACGAAGATCGATGAGGCCGGCATGCCGGAGGCCGTGCGCAAGCAGGCCGAGCGCGAGCTGGACCGCCTCGAGCGCGCCGGGGAGGGCGGCGAGAGCCAGATGATCCGCACCTACCTCGACTGGGTGGTCTCCGTCCCGTGGAGCAAGACCTCCGAGGACCAGCTCGATCCCGTCCACACCCGGGAGGTGCTCGACGCCGATCACGCGGGCCTGGAGGACGTCAAAGACCGCATCGTCGAGTACGTCGCCGTCAAGAAGCTGCGCCAGGAGCGCGAGATGGTGGCCGACGGCAAGTCGGGCGCGATCCTCACGCTCATCGGCCCTCCCGGCACCGGCAAGACCTCCATCGGCGAGTCGATCGCTCGCGCCATGGGCCGGGAGTTCGTGCGGATGTCGCTCGGCGGCGTCCGGGACGAGGCCGAGATCCGCGGCCACCGCCGCACGTACATCGGCGCCCTCCCCGGCCGGCTGGTGCGCGCGCTGCGCGACGCGGGGACGATGAACCCGGTCATCCTGCTCGACGAGGTCGACAAGGTCGGCGCCGACTGGCGCGGCGACCCGTCCGCGGCGCTGCTCGAGGTGCTCGATCCGGCGCAGAACTCGACGTTCCGCGACCACTACCTCGACGTGGAGATGGACCTCTCCCAAGTCGTGTTCATCGCGACGGCCAACCAGGCCGAGACGATTCCCGGGCCGCTGCTGGACCGCATGGAGGTCATCCGCTTCGACGGCTACACCACCGCCGAGAAGACGGCGATCGCCCGCGACTACCTCTGGCCGCGCCAGACCGAGCGCAACGGACTGCGCCCGGACGAGGTCACGATCCCGGACGCGGTGCTGGAGACGATCGTGGCCGAGTACACCCGCGAAGCGGGTGTCCGGCAGCTAGAGCGCGAGCTTGGCAAGCTCCTGCGCAAGCTCGCCGTGGAGGTTGCCGCGGGATCGGGAGAAGAGGTTTCGTCCTCCGTGCCTCGCAAGCTCGTCACTGCGGACGACGTCACACGCGCGCTCGGCCGCCAGAAGGTCTGGCAGGAGGCCGCGGCGCGCACGGCGGTCCCCGGCGTGGCCACGGGCCTCGCGGTCACCGGAGCGGGCGGCGACGTGCTGTTCGTCGAGGCCAGCGCGATGCCCGGCGCGACCGGCCGGCTGACGCTCACCGGCCAGCTCGGCGACGTCATGAAGGAGAGCGCACGGATCGCGCTGACCTACGTGCGGGCGCACGCGGACGAGCTCGACATCCCCGACAGCGCGTTCGAGGACCGCGAGTTCCACGTCCACGTCCCGGCGGGCGCGATCCCGAAGGACGGCCCGAGCGCGGGCGTCACGATGGTCACCGCGCTCGCGTCGCTGCTCTCGGGCCGGCCCGTGCGCCACACGGTCGGCATGACCGGCGAGGTGACGCTGCAGGGCCGCGTGCTCCCGATCGGCGGGCTGAAGCAGAAGGTGCTCGCCGCTCACGCCGCCGGCCTGACCGACGTGGTCCTGCCCGAGCGCAATCGTGGCGACCTGGACGACGTCCCGGCCGACGTGCTCAGCGCGCTGACGTTCCACCCCTCCATGACGATCGGCGAGGTGCTCGACGTCGCCCTCGAGCCCGCGCCCGTCAGCGTCTGACCCCCAGGACGGGCGGCGCCGGCGCGCCGGCGCCTTGCCTGTGGCCAGCCGCCGCGAGCGCTACGGACAGGTGATGCGCCGCTCGCCCGCGGAAGGCGCCGCTACGGTGGCGCCGTGCGCGTCACCGTCCTCGGGCTCTGGCACCTCGGCAGCGTCACCGCCGCCTGCCTCGCCGCCGCCGGCCACGACGTCGTGGGCCTCGATACCGACGATGAAATCGTGGGCGCACTGCGCGACGGGCGCGCGCCGCTGTTCGAGCCGGGCCTCGACGACCTCGTCGGAGAGGGGCTGCTCGCGGGCCGCCTGCGCTTCTCGAGCGACCCGGCCGACGCCTTCGCCGGCGCACAGGTCGTGTGGGTCACGATCGACACGCCGGTCAGCGACGACGACGAGGCCGACAGCGCGTACGTCCGCGCCCAAATCGAGGCTGTGCAGGACAGCCTGCCCGCCGACGCGCTGCTGCTCGTCTCCTCACAGGTGCCCGCCGGCTTCACTCGGGCGGTCGCCGCCGACCTGGGCGTCCGCGCGGGCTACTCCCCCGAGAACCTCCGGCTCGGCAAGGCGATCGAGGTGTTCTGCAACCCGGAGCGGGTCGTCGTGGGCGTCCAGGACGGCCGTGATCGCGAGCGCGTCGCGCGGCTGCTCGAGCCGTTCACCGAGCGCATCGAGTGGATGTCGATCGAGTCCGCCGAGATGACCAAGCACGCGCTCAACGGCTTCCTGGCCACGTCGGTCACCTTCGCCAACGAGCTCGCCCGCCTCTGCGAGCAGGTCGGGGCGGACGCCAAGGAGGTCGAGCGGGGACTCAAGAGCGAGGGGCGCATCGGCCCCCGGGCCTACCTCGCGCCGGGCGCTGCCTTCGCCGGCGGGACGCTCGCGCGCGACGTGCGCTACCTCCAGGGCTTCGGCCGCGACCACGGCGTCGCGACGCCGTTCTTCGACGGCCTCCTTAAGAGCAACGAGGCGCACAAGCGCTGGGTCCGCGACCGCGTCGGCGAGGCGCTCGACGCGGTCGGCGCGGTCGGCTCGCCGGTCGTCGCCGTCCTCGGGTTGACCTACAAGCCCGGCACGAGCACGCTGCGCCGCTCGCTCGCCGTCGAGCTGTGCACGTGGCTCGCCGACCAGGGCGTCACGGTGCAGGCCTACGACCCGGGCGTCGAGCCGTCCGATCCCGGGCTGCCGGCGGGCACCCACCTGCGCCTCGACGCGCGGGCGGCGCTGAAGGGCGCCGATGTGGCCATCGTCGCGACGGAGTGGCCGGACTTCGCGCAGCTCACGGCGGAGGACATCGTCGCGAGCATGCGCGCCGGCCACGTCATCGATCAGAACTGGTTCCTGGCCGCAGGCCTCGCCGGCGATCCGCGGATCACCTACGTCGCCACCGGGCGCGGGAGGCGCTGAGCGGCCCGCCGTCAGCGAGGCAGCGGCTCGGCCTCCAGGCCGATGACCAGGTTCGCCGTCACGACCGGCACGCGGAGCGGGAAGAAGCGACGCCGGGTGATCGTGAAGCGCCGCTCGACCTCCTCGAAGATCTCGGCCGGCACGTTGATGTGCTCGCTCTGGATGCACCAGTCGTAGGACGTCTTGTAGCGCTTCTCGAAGACGCGCTTCGCGCTGATCCCGCGAGCAAGCGAGTAGGCCGCCCCGCCCTCGCAGGGGATCACCGCGACGAGGCGGCCACCGGGCCGCAGCAGCCGCTGCGCCTCGGCGAGCGTCGCCGGGAGGTCGGGGAGGTGCTCGAGGACGTGAATCGCCAGGAAGCGGTCGAAGCTCGCGTCCTCGTAGGGGAGCCGCCGCTGGCAGTCGCCGGTCACCGCGGTCACCTCGGGATGGCGCTCCGCGAGCGTCCGGGTCATCTCCTCGCGCAGCTCGAGGGCGTGGTAGGTCTCCGGCGTGGCCCCCTCGGCGTACTCGAGGTGCTCTCCGAGCCCGGCGCCGATCTCCAGCGTGCGCTCGCCGGGCCGCGCGCCCCGTGCCGGCCAGCCGTGGTTGAAGCGCTCGATGATCCCGTAGCGCTGCGGCAGGACCTCGTGCCAGTGGTGCATGAAGTCGTCGCGTATGCGCCGCTGCTCCTCGGTGAGCGCGGGAACCCGCTTCGGCCACTTGGCCGTCTGCTCACCGGTCGCCATCGCCGCCGACTGTAGTCGACACCGCCTACCATCCCCCCAGCCGGTCGCCGCCGTCTCCGTCCATGCTCCACGTCCTCCTGCCACGTGAGCTCCTGCTGCTCGCGCTGTTCCTCGTCCTCGGCCTCGGGCCGGCCACGCACCTCCCGGGTCCCTCGCGGCGGCTCGTCCGACTCGCTCTCGCGCCGGGGCTCGGCGTCGGGCTGGCCTCCGTCGTGCTCGTGACGGTAAACTTCGCGATCCCCCTGCGGCACGCTCTCTGGTTCCTGCTGGTGCCGATGGGCGCCGCCTCGGCGGCGGTCGCCTGGCGAGGCGGGCTCCTGAGGCCGCCCGAGGGCAGCCGCCGACGTCCGGCGATCGTCGCCGCGCTGGCGCTCGTCGCCGTCGCGGCCGTGCCCCTGGCCACGCTCAACCGGCCGCTCGACGAGCGCCTGTCGCACGGCCCGATCGGCTACGGGATCTTCGACGCCCCAGGCTACGTCACCTTCGTCGAGGGGTTCAAGGACCACACGAACACGCGGCCGTTCATCGACACGAGCTACGAGGTCGTCCAGCCGAACTACGTCAAGGACGGGGGCTGGACGCCCGATTGGGACATCTCGCTGGCCTTCGGCTGGAACTACAAGTTCCAGCACACCAGCGCGTTCACGGTCGCGGCGGCCGCATCCGGCGGCACGGGCTGGCCGTCGTGGCAGCTTGTGACCCCCTTCATCATCGCCCTCGTTGCCGCGGGGGCGCTCGGCGTGCTCGGGCTGACCCTGCAGCTCACCGGCTCGATCGCCGCCTCCTCTCTGGCGGGGGCGGCGTTCGCCGGACCGGTGATCAGCACGATCTTCGTTGACGGGTCGGGGGGCTTGATCGCGGGACTGACCGTCGTCCCACCGCTCGCCATCGCCGGTCTGGCGGCGCTCGCGCGACCCACCGTGCGCCGCGTGGTCGCGTTCGGGGCGGTTATGGCCGCACTTCAGGCCATCTACCCCGAGCTCGTCGTCCTGCCCGGACTGGCCGCCGCCGTGGCCGTCGCGACCGTCGGCCTCACGCGCCTGCGGCAGGGGACGCTCGACCGAGCGATGATCCGCCGCGGGATCGGGCTGCTCGTGCTGGCCGGGGTGGCCTGCCTGCTGCTGTCTCCGCGCACGGCGCCGTGGACGGTGAGCTACCTGGCCCAGCAGGCTGACGCGCAGGGCAACAACCTGGACAACCTGATCGACTACCAGATGCCCCTGCGCAACGTGGTCGGCTGGATCTTCGGCACGCGAGACTTCTACGAGTTCGCCTTCAGCCCGCAGGCCGATCCCGGGCTCGTCAAGGACCTGCTGCTCCCCTTGGCACTCGTCGCGGCGGCGATGGTCGCCATCGCACGACTCCCGGTCGCCCGGCCGCTCGGGGCGTTCGTCGTGGCCGTGGTCATCCAGGCGGCGATCGCCGCCCCCGAGCTCGACTGCTCGTACTGCGTCCAGCGCACGATGCTCTCGCTGCCCCCGATCCTGCTCGCACTGGTCGCCGCGGGGCTGGTGCTCGTCGCCCGCCGGTCACGCGTCTGGCGCGACCTCACGGTCGCCCTCGCGGCGGCGGCGCTCATCGCGTCCTTCACGGTGCAGGAGCGCGTGCTCGACCGCGCCTCGGCGGCGGCCTGGATGCCGTCGCTGGACACCGAGCGCGTCGCCGACGCGGTACGGCCGTTGAAGGACCCGGTGACCATGGAGGGCTTCGACGCCCAGCCGTTGTGGTCCTGGGGCGACCAGCCCACGACCTACATGGCGCTCATCGAGGCGACGCACGCCCGGATCTCGACGCCCGACGCCACGAACGACTACGGCGGCTACTCGTTCATGAAGCTCCGCGCGCCGGGCCATCCGGTCTTCGATCCGCGCTACCGCTACGTCGTCAGTCGCCTGGGCGCACTCGACTCCGGCCGGCGCACGATCGCCCGCTTCGGCCCGGTCAAGCTCGAGGAGCGGGAGGGCCCGTTCGACGTCACGGTGGCGCGCGGGGTCGCCGTCGACGATCGCCGCGGCGATCCCACCGGCGTCTCCTACGTGCAGCAGACCGGGTCGCAGATCGGGCTCGAGCAGGGGCCGCCGACCTTCTGGGTCACCGGACGCACACCCCAGAAGGCGTTTTTGCACCTCGTGTTCGCCGCGCCGCCGACGTTCAAGGTGACCGCCGCCGGTGTACGCCAGGCACCGCGCGCCGATAGCCGCTGGGACGTGTGCCTTCCCGTGCCGGGGAGGCAGGCGCTCCGGATCGTGACGCTGGACGTCTCGCCGGCGCCCGGTCCGCTGCAGCCGCCGGTCCCGGGGCAGAGCCGCCCGCGACCAGACCAATCCATCCGCCTGGACGCGGTGCGCGCGACGACCGAGCGCTGCTAGCGCTGGTGGAAGACCGCGGCGCGCAGCACCACGAACGACACGATCGGGGTGAGCACGGCCACGGCCACGAAGACGACCTGCTCGGAGACGCCGAGGACGTCCGGCAGGAACGAGGTGGCGAGCGCCTGAAGCGCGTACTGGCCGGCGCCGACCGCGACGTAGCGGCGCAGCTGCGCGCGGCCCCCCAGCGCGAAGGCGTCCGCGTGCGCGAAGACGAACCACCGCTGCAGGCTGTAGTGCAGGGAGACGGCGACGACGTAGGCGATCGGGATCGCGACCTGAATCGGCACGCCGAGCGGGCCGGAGAGCGCGACGCCGAGGCCGAGGTAGACCAGCGCGACGAGCCCGCCCGCCGTGGCGAAGCGGAGAAGCTGGTGGTGCCCCGCGGCCGAGCGGCGCAGCGCCCTGAGCCACGCGAGGGCGCGCGGTCCCCGGGCCGGCGCGGGCGTGGTCACGCGGTCGCCGCGGGCGCCGCCCCGCCCCCTTCGTCGAAGAACCGGCCGGCCTCGACCAGGGCGGCCGGCGTGCCGATCTCGAAGAAGCGCTCCGACGCCTCGTAGCCCGCCAGCCGACCGCAGGCCGCGAGCGCGTGGTAGACGTCCGCCAGCTCGGGCTCGCCGGGCGCGGCGTCCAGCGCCTCGGGCGTCAGCACCCCGAGGCCGTAGTCGATCCAGACCATCTCCGGCGTCGGAGCGCGCTTGTCGTAGGCCACCACGCGACCGTCGGCGTACTGTGCGTTGCTGACGTCCCAGCGACCCTCGTTGCGCAGCACCGTCATGAGCGCGGGCAGCCCCGAAGCGTGGTGCGCGCGGTCCACCGCGCCGTAGTCGGCGCGCAGGTAGGTGTCGCCGTAGAGCACGAGGAAGCGCTCCCCGAGGTGCTCCAGCGCGCCGCGCACCGCGCCGGCGGTCCCGCGCAGCTCCGGCCCGTCGAAGATCGTGCGCGCCCGCAGGCCCCAGGCCGACCCGTCGCCCACCGCGGCCTCGATGCGCTCCCCGAGGTAGCCCACGCAGAGCACGACCTCGCGCGCGCCCTGACGGGCCAGGAGGTCGAGCACCCACGCCAGGAACGGCCGCCCGGCGACCTCCACGAGGGGCTTGGGCGTGTCGCGCACGTGCTCGCCGAGGCGGGTGCCGAGCCCGCCGGCCAGCAGGCAGACGGGCGGCAGCGCCGCGCTCACCGGTACTTGGGGTCCAGGGGGTGCTGTGAGTCCGCGGCGTCGTCCTGGCTGACGCCGTAGGAGGACTCGACGATCCACTTCGGGCGCCGCTTGACCTCGTCGTAGATGCGGCCGACGTACTCGCCCATCACCCCGAGCGAGAGCAGCTGGATCCCCGAGAAGAACGCGATGACGATGACGATCGTCGGGTTGCCGGTCGGAAACGGGAAGCCGGCGATCTTGAAGACCAAGTACAGAGCGGCGAAGGCGAACGCCAGGCCGGAGAGCCCGATGCCGACCAGCGAGATCAGGTGGAGCGGGTAGCGCGAGAACCCGACGATCCCGTTCAACCCGATGACGAGCGAGCCGAAGAAGCGGTTGTACTTGCTGTCCCCGCCGGCCCGCGGGTCGCGGTCGTAGAGCAGCGCGGTCTGGTTGAAGCCGACGAGGCCGACCAGCCCGCGCAGGAAGCCGTGGGACTCGTCCAGCGCCACGACGTTGTCGACCACCCGGCGGCTCATCAGGCGGAAGTCGCCCGTGTTCGGCGGGATCTCCACCTCGGCGATGCGCCGGATGATCCGGTATCCGACCGCGGCGACGATGCGCTTGGCGAGCGTCTCGCCCTCCCGCGTGCGCCGCTGCGCGAAGACCACGTCGAAGCCCTCGCGCCACCGCGCGACCATCTCGACGATCAGCTCGGGGGGATCCTGCAGGTCGCAGTCGATGACCACGACGGCGTCGCCGGAGGCGGCGTCCATGCCGGCCAGCGTCGCCGCGGGCTGGCCAAAGCGCCGGGCGAAGCGGAGCATCTTCACGCGCTCGTCGCGGGCGCGCAGCGCGAGGATCAGCTCCTCGGTGCGGTCCGTACACGGGTCGACGGAGAAGACGAGCTCCCAGTCGAGGCCCGGGATGCCGTCCATGACCATCGCCAGGCGCTCGTAGACGCGGTCGACGTTCTCCTCCTCGTTGAAGGTGGGGACGACGATTGAGAGCGTCTGGCTCATGCCGGGCTCTTCGGCGTGAAGAGCTGGTCGTCGATCCGGCGGATCGTCGCGAGGTCGGCCTCGGCCACGAGCCGCGCCCGGAACTCCGGCTCACGCCAGGGGTCCCATTGAGCCGAGAGGAGCTTGCCGGTGATGCCCTCCGCGGCGGGTGAGAGCAGGAAGGCGACGAGGTCGGCGGCCAGGCGCGGCGGCACGCCGCCTCCGTCGAGGACCTTGCGCGTGCGCTCGACGAAGTCCGCCCCGGCGCGCTCGGCGCCGGCCTCAAGCGTCTTGCGGTGGATGTCCGTAGCCACGAAGCCGGGAGCGACTGCGTTCACCCGCACCCCGCGGTCGGCGAGATCGAGCCCGAGGTTCTCGGTCAGGCGCACGACGGCGGCCTTCGAGGTCGCGTAGGCGTCGTAGCGCGGCATCGGGCCGGTGGCGCCGCCGCCGGAGAAGGTGACCACGGAGCCGCGTGCGGCGGTCACGGAGCCCAGGACGGCGTGGACGGCGAGCAGCACGCCGCAGACGTTGATGCGCAGCGCGTCGGCGAACTCGGCGGGGTCCCACGTGCCGAGAGTTCCGACCGGCCCGTAGACGCCGGCCGCGCAGACGAGGTCGGTCACGCCGTCCAGCGCGCCCACGGCGGCCCGCCAGGCGTCCGCGTCGCCCACGTCGAGCGCGAGCGCTGCGTGCGGAGCGCCGCCGAGCTCGTCCACCAGCTCGTCCAGGGCCGAGGCGGTGCGGGCGACGGCGACCACGGCAGCGCCGTGCTCGCCGGCCAGCACCCGCGCCGTCTCGCGCCCGATGCCGGTCGAGGCCCCGGTGACCAGGACCCGCCGGCTCCGCAGGTCGGGTGAGCTCACGCCGTGACCCGCGGAGGCGTCCGCTCAGCCCGGACGTCGGTGGGAAGCGGACCCGGCATCCGGGTCAGGGTAACGAGGGCCTCCCGATCGACGCCGCCACGGTCGCGAGGTCGGGCCCTCGTGCGGCGGCGACCTCGTCGAGCGCGCGGCGGTGCGCGGAGCCGGGATGCTCCACCAGGGCGAAGGCGACACCCGCTGCGCGCGCGGCGCCCGCGTCGGCGGCAGTGTCGCCCACCAGCCACGAGCGCGCCAGGTCGATCCCGTGGGCGCCCGCCGCGCGCAGCAGCAGTCCGGCGGCCGGCTTGCGGCAGTCGCACGCGCGCAGGGCCGCATCGACGGCGTCGGGATGGTGGAGGCAGTACTCCCAGCCGTCGAGCGCGGCGCCCCGCGCCGCCAGCAGCTCCACCACCCGCGCGTGCACCGCGCACAGCGCCTCGCGGGTCGTCTCGCCCTTGGCGGCGCCCGGCTGGTTGGAGGCGCCGACGAGCAGCCAGCCCGCGCCCCGCAGCGCCCGCACGCCCGCCACGGCCCCGAGCGCCAGGCGCACGTCCGCGGGGTCGAGCGGGGACTCGGCGCGCCCGCTCGTCCCAGCACGGACGACGGGATCGTTGAGCACCCCGTCGCGATCGAGGAAGACCGCCGGCGCGCGCCCGCTCAGGAGCCCCCCGCCTCGACGCCTTCCCACTTGGCCCTCGCGGCCGCCAGCGCGGGATGCGAGATGACCGCGTGCCAGACGACGCACTGCAGCGACTCGACGAGCGGCGTCTTCATCGCGGGCGGCGCGTCGACGACGACGACCACGTCGCCCCAGCGGGCCGTCACCCCGTCGGGGGAGCCCACCACGCCGAGGATCGACGCGCCCACGTCGCGCCCCAGCTCCAGCGCGCGAACCAGGTTCATCGACACGCCGTGCTCGGGTGACCCGCCGCCGACGGAGAAGACGAGCAGCGCGTCGTCCGGCCCGAGCTTGGAGATTCGCAGCCACTCGACGTAGGACGTCTCCCAGCCCTCGTCGTTGGTCCGCGCCGTCAGCTCCGAGACGTTGTCCGACGGCGCGTAGGACTCCACGTGGCAGAGCTTGCGGAAGTCGTTGACCGCGTGCGACGCGTGCCCGGCCCCCCCGCCGACGCCCAGGATGAACAGCCGTCCCCCCGCCTCGCGAACCCGCGCCACGCGCGCGGCCATGGCGTCGACCAGCTCGGACGAGACGGCGCCGCACAGCCGCGCGGCGGCCGCGAAGTAGGACGGGGAGAAGTCGTCGGACACGGGTCGCGAGCGTAGCGATCCGCGGCCCCACGGACCGCCGGTCGACGTGCTCGGTGCACCGGTTGTCTCGGCTATGGTTCGCCACGTGCTCGACCGAATCACGACGCGCATCTTCGCGGATGGCGCCGACCTCCAAGCCATCCTCGACCTCGCGCAGGACCCGCGCGTCACCGGCTATACGACGAACCCGACGCTGATGTGGAAGGCGGGGCTGACCGACTACGCCGCCTTCGCGCACCGGCTGCTCGAGCACATCACCGAGGCGCCGATCTCCTTCGAGGTCTTCGCCGACGACGAGGCCGAGATCCGCCGCCAGGCACTCCTCATCTCCTCCTGGGGCGAGAACGTCTACGTCAAGATCCCCGTCACGACGACCGACGGGACGCCGATGGCGCCCCTGGCGCGCGAGCTCTCCTCCGACGGCGTGCAGCTTAACGTGACGGCGATGTTCACCCTCGACCAGGTCCGCGCACTGACCGAGGCGGTCGCCGACGGCGCCCCGTCCTACCTCTCGGTCTTCGCGGGCCGTATCGCCGACGCGGGCGTCGACCCCGTTCCGATCATGCGCGAATCCGTCGAGATCATGAAGGCGGCGCCGCGCTCCGAGCTGATCTGGGCCTCCCCGCGCGAGGTGCTCAACGTCGTGCAGGCCAGCGACGTCGGCTGCCACGTCATCACGATGACGCACGACCTGCTCAAGAAGCTCGGGGGACTCGGCAAGGATCTCGACCAGTTCTCGCTGGAAACGGTGCAGATGTTCCATCGCGACGCAGAGACCGCCGGCTTCTTGCTCTGATGCGGCGCGCCTGCATCACGGGCGGCGCCGGCTTCATCGGCAGCACGCTCGCCGACCGCCTCGCCTCCGACGGCGTCGAGGTCACGGTGCTCGACGACTTCCGCACGGGCCGCCGCGAGTTCGTCACCGGCCTGCTCGAGCAGGCCGGCACGCGCCTGGTCGAAGGAGACGTCCTCGATCCCGGCGCCCTCACCGACGCGGTGACGGGCTGCGACTGGGTCTTCCACCTGCAGGCCAACGCGGACGTCCGCTTCGGGCTCGACCATCCGCGCCGCGACCTCGAGCAGAACACCATCGCCACCTCCAACGTGCTCGAGGCGATGCGCGCCGAGGGGATCGCGAACATCGCATTCTCCTCCACGGGCTCGGTGTACGGCGAGCCCGAGGTCTTCCCCACCCCCGAGGACGCGCCCTTCCCGGTGCAGACCTCGCTGTACGGCGCCTCCAAGCTCGCCTGTGAGGGGCTGCTGGCGGCCTACGCGCACGGCTACGGCTTCACGAGCATCGTGTTCCGCTTCGTCTCGATCCTGGGCGAGCGCTACACGCACGGCCACGTCTACGACTTCTACGCCGCGCTCAGGAACGATCCTTCGCGCCTGCGCGTGCTCGGCGACGGCAAGCAGGAGAAGTCCTACCTGTACGTGCAGGACTGCGCCTCGGCGATCATCGCGGCCGCCGCGCACCACGAGGGAGCGCCGGGCGCGGCGACCTACAACCTGGGGACGGACGAGACCGTCGTGGTCGACGACTCCATCGCGACGATCGTCGAGCACCTCGGCCTCGCGCCGGAGGTCGAGCACACGGGCGGCGCGCGCGGGTGGGCCGGCGACAGCCCGCTGATCAAGCTGGACTGCACGCGGATCCGCGCCCTCGAGTGGGCGCCGACGCTCACCATCAAGGACGCCGTCGTCCGCACGCTGGACTGGTTCGAGCAGCACCCGGAGATCTTCCACGAGGAGCAGCAGCCATGAGCGTCATCTTCAGCCAGGCCCCCCTGCGCCTCTCGCTCGGCGGCGGCGGGACCGACCTGCCATCCTACTACGAGGCGCACGGCGGCTTCCTCGTCTCCGGGGCGATCGACAAGTACGTCTACATGCTGACGCACACGATCTTCCAGCAGCGCTATCGCCTGAAGTACTCGCGCTCGGAGGAGGTCGACACGATCGCGGAGATCAAGCACCCGATCCTGCGCGAGGCGCTGACCGCGCACTGGGGCGGCCCGCCGCTGGAGATCGCCACGGTCGCCGACGTCCCCGCCGGGACCGGCATGGGCTCCTCGGGCGCGTTCACCGTCTGCCTGCTCAAGGCCCTCGCCTTCGCGCGCCGCGAGGCGATCACGCCGGCCTCGCTGGCCGAGGCCGCGGCGCACATCGAGATCGACGTCCTGGGTGAGCCCGTCGGCAAGCAGGACCAGTACGTCGCGGCCCACGGGGGCATCTGCTCCTATGAGTTCCATAAGGACGGCTCGGTCGAGGTCACGCCGCTGAAGCTGTCGAGCGACACCCTGCGCCGGCTGCGCGAGCACCTGCTGCTCTTCTACACGGGCGAGGCGCGCAGCGCGTCCCGCGTGCTCTCCGACCAGGACGACCGCTCCAAGGCCGGCGACGCCGCGATGCTCGAGAACCTCCACGCCACCAAGGAGATGGGTCACCGCAGCCGCGACCTGCTCGTCGACGGCGACCTCGAGACGTACGCCGAGCTCATGCACGCGCACTGGATGAACAAGCGCAACCGCTCTCCGGGCATGGCCAGCCCGCACATCGACAACCTCTACACGCTCGCGCGGCGCTCGGGCGCCCTCGGCGGCAAGCTCGTCGGCGCGGGCGGCGGCGGGTTCCTCGTCGTCTACGCCCAGCGCCCCGTCGACACGCGCGAGGCGATGGCCGCCGCCGGCGCCCAGGAGCTCGCGTTCGACTTCGAGTTCAACGGCGCGACGGGGAACCAGTACGCGTGACGGGCCGGGCGCTGCGCGCCGCATGAGCCGTGCTCCGCTGCGGGTCGGCATCGTCGGCGCCGGGCTGATCGGCCGCAAGCGCGCCGGCGCGCTCGGATCGCAGGACACGGTCGTCGGCGTCTTCGACGTCGCGCCCGAGAGCGCCGAGGCGCTCGCCGGCGATGTCGGCGCACGGCCCTGCGGGACGTGGGACGAGCTGCTCGCGCTCGCTCCGGACGTCGTCGTCGTCGCGGTCACGCACGACCAGCTCGCCGCCGCCAGCGAGCGCGCGCTCCGCGGCGGCGCGCACGTGCTCGTCGAGAAGCCCGCGGCGATCAGCAGCGCGCAGGTCGCGCGCGTCCGCGGGGCGGCGCAGGCCGCCGGCCGGCGCGTCAAGGTCGGCTTCAACCACCGCTTCCACCCCGGCCTGGCTCGCGCGGCCGCCGAGATCCACTCGGGTGATCACGGCGAGCTCATGCACCTGCGCGGCCGTTACGGCCACGGCGGCCGCCCGGGCTACGACCGGGAGTGGCGCGCGGACCCGCAGCGCTCCGGAGGCGGGGAGCTGATCGACCAGGGCATGCACCTGCTCGACCTCACGCACTGGTTCGCCGGCCCGCTCCCCCTGCACTCCGCGCTCCTGCGCACCCAGTTCTGGGACATGCCTGTCGAGGACAACGCGGCGCTCGTGCTCGGCGATCGCACGAGTCGCGACGCGACCTGGGCGATGCTTCACGTCACGTGGACGGAGTGGAAGAACACGTTCTCGATCGAGGCGTACTGCCGCACGGCGAAGCTCCAGGTCGACGGCCTGGCGCGCTCCTACGGGCCGCAGACGCTCAAGATCTTCCGGATGGGCCCGGAGCTCGGTCCGCCCGAGCTCGAGGAGATCGCCTACCCCGCAGAGGACCCGTCGTGGACGAACGAGTGGGAGCACTTCGCCGAGGCGCTGGCCGCCGCCGACACCCGTCCCCTGCTCGGCGACCTGGACGACGCGCACTACGCGTGGACGCAGATCGAAGCGGCCTACGCCCAGTCGCCCTACGCCGCGATGCGCGAGGGGATCGGCTAGCGCAGGCGGCGCGCGATGCCGCACAAAGACAATGCGTGCTTCACACGGCCCGCTGCGGGGCAAGCCAGTGAGACTAGATGCGCCTCTCACTTACCCTCGCCCCCGATCCGACGGCGCCGTCCCGCGCCCGAACATCGATCCGGGCGCTCTCGCTCGGACTCTCCGCCCACGTGCTGCGCGACGTGCAGCTCGTCGTCTCCGAGCTCGTGACCAACGCGGTGCAGCATGGCCCGCGCAAGGGCATCCGCGTCGAGCTCGAGCTCCGGGGACACGACGAGGTTCGCGGCGAGATCGTCGATCAGGGCGTCGCGGGCGCACCGGCGATCCGGCGTGCCGGCGGCGACGACGACAACCTCGGGCTGCGGGTGGTCGACAAGCTGACCACGAGCTGGGGCGCTCGCGCGGGAAGCACCCACGTGTGGTTCGAGATCGTGCCCTCGCCCCGGCACGCGGCGCCGCCCGTCTGAGCGACGTTCCGTCCGGGCCGGCGGTGACTGTCAGTCACGCGACGTGGGGATGCCACATGCGAGCGCGCCCGAACCTCTGTTGACGGAAGCGTCCGGCCTCGACGCTTCATCTACGCTGGGGTGGCGGCGCGCTCCGGCGCGGGCGTCGTCTCGGCAGACGGGCGTCGCGGGGGCGCCGTCGCCGGCCGCCCCGCTGCGAGCAGTAGCCACATGAGCGCGTTGAACGTGAGCGCCGCGAGCACGACGTGCACCCAGACGATCTCCGCCGGCAGCGCCGGGTCGGCGTGGTACTGGACGTTGCCGACGATGCCCTGCAGGCCGAGCAGGACGCAGACCGCGCCGAGCGGACCCAGCAGGTCGCGATCCCGGCGCCGGCGGCGGATCGCCAGGAAGCCGACGACAGCCAGCACGCCGTATACCGCTGCCATGCGGGCGTGGCCCTTGATGAGGAAGTCGAGCGTGTCGGCGCCCTTGAAGCTCAGGCGGGAGACATCGTCGCCCGTGCCCTCGCCGCCGGCGTGCGGACCGGCGGCGCTCGCGGCCGTCCCGACGACGATCATGAGCATCCCGTAGGCGAACATCACGCGGAGGGCGAGCACGAGGCGGCGGGAGCGCGCGACGGCGATCGGCTCCCCGGCGCGCTCGCGCTCGACGCGCCACACGAGGCTCCCGGCGAGGGCCAGCGCGCCCATCGACAGCGCGTAGTGCCCCATCACGGTGTACGGGTTGAGGCCCGTGAGCACCGTGATGCCGCCGAGCACCGCCTGGGCGACGACGCTCAGGCACAGCCCGAGGCCGAGCAGCATGAGGTCGCGGCGGTAGGGCTTGCGAAACCAGCCACCGGCGAAGGCCAGGAAGCACGGCAGGCCAACGATGCTCGTGAGCAGCCGGTTGCCGAACTCGATGCCGCGATGGCTCTGCAGCGGCGCCGCGTAGGCGGTGTCGGTGCACTTCGGCCACGTGGGGCAGCCCAGGCCGGAGCCCGTGAGGCGGACGGCGGCGCCCGTGAAGACGATGAGCGTCAGCACCCCGAGCGCCGACCAGGCGACCCAGCGGTAGTGACGGGGGCTGACGGTGACGCGGGCCTGCATGTCGCCGCTCAGTGTGCCGCAAGGCGGGGTGCCGTTGCGCGCCGGGATGCCGCCGCCTCAGCCCCCGTGGACGAAGGGCAGCTCGCCCTCGACCTCGGCGAGCCTTGGCGCGGCGGCGTCGCGGCCGCTCGGCAGCAGCTCCGCGTCGGGAAACGGCCAGTCGATCGCGACGTCCTGGTCGCGATAGGAGATGCCACGCTCGGTCTCGCCGGAGTAGTAGTTCGACTGCTTGTAGAAGACGTCGGCGACGTCGGAGAGCACGCAGAAGCCGTGGGCGAAGCCGATCGGCACGTAGAGGACGCGCATGTTCTCCTCGGAGAGCTCGACGCTTTCCCACTGGCCGTAGGTCGGCGATCCGATCCGGAGGTCCACACCGACGTCGAAGATCGCGCCGCGGCCGCAGCGCACGAGCTTGGAGGCGCCCGCGCCGATCTGGAAGTGCATCCCGCGCACGACGCACTTGGCCGAGCGTGAGTGGTTGTCCTGGACGAACGCCTCGGTGATGCCGTGCTCGGCCATCACGCTCGCGCGGAACGTCTCGGCGAAGAAGCCCCGCT
>JAABUS010004133.1_pt1 | contig 21643 bp, 6 predicted proteins | sample 5560161 | NCBI WGS metagenome assembly JAABUS01 (sample SAMN10711885, study PRJNA513376) | rock metagenome | isolation source: Antarctica rocks | place: Antarctica: Victoria Land, Trio Nunatak nord | collected 2016-01-04
AAGTTATATTTCTATTTTCTTTACGCTATTTATATTATATTTAAATATTTAATATTATATCTTTATTATTATAATTAGTTTATATATATAGTTTTTTATCTTTATTAATTTATTTATTTACCTCTATTATAATATTTACCCTAGGTAGCTCTCTAGGCCGGTTTTAATTTTTTCTATTAAATTAGAAAGGTAATAGATTCATAATAAATTCATTCGGAATATTACTATTTTATTCTACTACTATTCACTAGGTTAATTAATTTCTAATTTATTAATTAAATGAATTCCCTTTATTCTAGTCTCTAAGTAGTATATTCTAGATTATCCTCTCTAAATCTATTCCTAACTAATTAAAAATTAATTAGATTAGATTGAACCTCGTTATATATTTATATATATCGAGGCGGAAGTAGTCTTAAATCTATTAGAAATCAATTCCTAATATATTAAGAATAAATAATTTACTTAATATCCTATTACGATTATAATTATTATATAAAGGGTAATTCTTAGTGGGAAGATTAAAGACTTTAAAGGCCTAAGGAATATTAAATTATAAATTAATTAATAATCGATTCCTAAATAATTAAAAACTGAATACTTATATTTCCCTTATTTATTATAGGACGCTCGAGAAATTTAAGGGGCGGAGTTTTAACTTTAAATTTCGGGGGCTATTTAATCGTCCTAAGAAACTAATCTATTAATAATTTATTAATAATTAAATCAACGATATACTATATTATCCTCTATATTATTATTTAATATTTAATATTATCCTAATTAATTAGAAATATATTAGTAATATTATAATAATTAATTAAGAATTTATTTTTACTATCGACTTTATCGAGCTCTTTATTTTTTAATTTTCCCGCTGAAATATAAACGAATTTTATATTATATAATTTTATATAGTTTTTCAAGGCCCCGGGGTTATTGAATTTATTTTAAATTAATTAATAATCGATTAATATTAATTTAAAACATCGTATTAATAGATTAATAATTAATTCGATTTATAAATCTTCGATATTTCCCTTCTTTTTTATTTATATATCGGTAGAATATCTCTCCCGTCTAAAGTATAACTTTATTCTTTTAATCGATTTCGAATTAATTAATAAAACCCAGTTTTATTTAAGTAATTAATTCGAAATTAATTATCTTTATTTTAAATAAGGGCTAGTCCTCCCTACGGTATTTATTAATAAAATATTTTTAGTATAAGGCGTAATCCGTAAAGACTATAATTAATTAATATATATTAACGTAGTATAAAATACTAGGGAAGTCTATCGCTAATAGATTAATAATAAAATAGAATATAATAAATAATAAAGATAAAATAAATTAATAATTAATTAATTTATAATTAATTACTAATTTATTATTAAGAGAATAGGAGGGAGAAATAATCTAAGGGTAAATCTAGATTTATAATTTAACGGGCGGGAACTACGGATAGCGGGACTACGTAATTATACTACGTTAACGATCGAAGGACAGCCGAGGTTCTTCCAGAATTAGCTTAGGGACAGCCGAGTTCTTAGCGTAGGTACAGCCGAGCTACATCCTGCTAAGGGACTCCAGGGCAACGTTGATATCACGTGACTGGATGTCGCGCTAAATCGCCTCCTTCCCTTAGCGGGCGATAGTCAACGCTGGACGAAGCATTGCACATTTTCTGCTCGTCAGCTACGATCATACTCTTCGAGCACGCGAGATGCCTACTACTACGTGCGCCAATCCCCTGCTTCTGGAATGGATCAAGGAGATATATGACCTGGCGAGAGAGCGCAACACCAAAGGCGTCACAACGCGAGTCGGCCGTTTCTCCATTGGCATACAAAGCTCATTGTTACAGATACAAACGAGCTTATGAGTCCATGAAAGCATGCCCATTGACATTCGGTCACCCTTCTGAAGCCCAGCAGCTCGATGGTATTGGGGAGACGATATGCAAGCGCCTGACGGAGAGGCTCATAGAGCATTGTGAAGCCAATGGCTTGCCCGCGCCAAGGAAGCCCAAAGGAAAAGCACGGAAACGCCTCAGTGCCGAAGATCTCCCCGATGGAGAAGACCCTGCGCCCGCGAAAAAGCCTAGGAAAGCCAAGCCATACGTCCCTTCTCTACGGACTGGCCCTTACGCTCTCATACTTGCGCTATCCTCTATGCCAGAAGACTCACTACAAAGCCTCACTAAGGCAGAGGTTATTGAGCTGGCCCAGCCTCATTGCGAGTCATCGTTCACTGTACCAAGCGAAGCTGGGAAATTCTACACTGCATGGAACTCCATGAAGACCTTGGTCGACAAGGATTTGGTACAAGAGAAAGGGAGACCTTTGAGGAAATATACATTAACGGAAGAGGGCTGGGAGGTTGCTCGGAGGATCAAAACCGTACAGGCAGGCGCGAGCGCAGGGCCAATCTCTTACAAGCCTGAGCAACCTGGAGACAATGCTCCCAGCGTGGAGTTTGGAAGTACTACGCGTATAAATAAGGCGAACGATCTCTTTCTCGACCTCGAAGTTGATTTAGATGAGGAAGAACGTCCGAGGCTGCAGCCAAAAACCTTCAAGAACTCAGAAAGCCTGCACAGAGTAGAGGAGATTAAGCCAATACCACCCGGACAGCGTCTTGGTGGCTCGCCAGTCGACAAGTATGGTATTTTCTCGAAAACTCGAGAGCCAGTCAACATTGCACGCAAGAATTTTGTCGAGCTCCTCTCAAGCCCAGAGCCGGAAGCCCCTGCAGATATACCTTGGAGTTCATCACCCTTTGGCCAGGACAGTAGATCACTTACCTCCAGACCCAGTACTAAGCGACCACAGGAGCCTCTCGAGCCAGCTCAACCTAGTACGAGTGCCTATAGAGGGCCTAGACTCCCTTCATCGAGCATGAAGCCACCAGAGAGAGGAAAATTCCCCCCAACTTTCGAGCCAATTCACGTCCAACCAGGTACATTCACAGTCGAACTTGTCCTCGACAATCGTGAAGTGCGCGCAAAAAATGATCGTGATTACATCTCAGACGAGCTCACCAAGAAAGGCGTCAAACCTCTTGTCCGCCCTCTGGGACTCGGCGACATTTTCTGGGTAGCCAAACTCAGAGACCCCAACCTCCTCGCCCGTTATGGTGAAGAAGGCGATGAAGTGGCCCTAGACTGGATTGTTGAACGAAAACGCCTCGATGACTTAGTGGGCAGTATCACAGATGGCCGTTTTCAAGAGCAGAAGTTTCGACTCCGGAGATCAGGCGTCAAGAACGTGATCTACCTGATCGAAGAGTTCTCCTTAAGCACCGAGAAACTCACCAAGTTCCACGAAGCAATCCAATCCGCCATCGCCTCCACCCAAGTCGCGAACGGCTACTTCGTCAAGCGCACCCAAAAGCTGGACGAAACGATCCGCTACCTGGCGCGCATGACTCGCATGCTGAAAACCCTCTACGAATCCAAACCTCTCCATCTCATACCCACATCCGTCCTCTCACCAACAACATACCTTCCTCTCCTCTCCCACCTCCGCAGCGATCCTGCTCACGCAGCTAAGACCTACGGCATCACTTACCCCTCCTTCGCCTCTCTAGCATCTAAGCACGACTCTTTGACCCTGCGAGATATCTTCCTCAAGATGCTAATGTGCACGCGTGGAATAAGTGGGGATAAAGCGCTGGCGATTCAGAAAGTTTGGAGCACGCCTAGGGCGTTCATTGAAGCGTTCGAGGGCTGTGCCACCCAGATGGAGAGGGAGATGTTGGTGGAGACGAGGTTAGGGGCGATGACTGGGAGAGCGAAGATTAAGGGTGTGTTAGGAGCGAAGGTGGCGGGTGTTTGGGGTGAGGAGTGATGATTCTGTGTGAGAGAAAGGACGAAGCTTCATAATGAACGTGACTATGACTATTGGGTATATCTAATGCACCCAGCAACGCCCAACCGTCCCTTCATGAGCAAGAGAGATGCCCTTCCTCGCTCCACATGTCTCTAAGATCGTCATATCATCCATTATGAGCAAGGAATTTACCACTTCCCGCTCCATCCTAATCCGAGAACCTCCACCTCCTCCCTGTAAGGGCTTAAGACACGCCGCTTCCGAATCCTGCAGCCACCAAACCAATACCAAACAGCCATCTTTTTCCACCTAGCCCTTCGAAACAGACCGTCCCTTCAACCACCCTACACCCCAACCCCCTTCCCACCTCAGCGCCAAACTACTCCCCACAACACACAAACTACTCAACGCCATCGCGGCACTACCCCACACAGGCCCCAACCTCCACCCCACACTATCAACCTTGAAAAATACCCCGGCAGCCACAGGCACGAGGATGATATTGTACACAACCGCCCACCCGAAGTTAAGCTTCACCCTCCGGAAAACTCTCTTTGAAAGTTCGAATAGCGTAATCACATTGCCCAATTCACTCGATAGGAGGATGAACGAGGAACTGTGCATCGCGATGTCCGAGGCAGAGGAGAGGGAAATCGATACATCAGCAGCCGTAAGCGCCGGCGCGTCATTAATCCCATCTCCCACAAAAGCCACTGTCGCTCTCGTCCTCTTTTCACTACTCCTCGACCACGACGGGGAGCTACGGCGGCGCGGCCCATGCTCCTGCAGCCACCGGATCTTGGACGCTTTTTCGGTCGGTAGCACGCCAGCGAAGACATGGTCGGCTGGAACGCCCAGTGTGGCGGCTACGGCGGCGGCGGTGGTGGGATTGTCGCCTGTGAGGATGTAAGTTGGGATTCCTTGGGTACGGAGGCGTGAGAGGGTGGGGTGGGCGGAGAGGCGGAGTGGGTCGGTTATGGCGAAGAGGGTTGTTACTGTCCACGGGGTGGGTGGAGAGGAAGGTGTTGGGAATTTGCGCAGGGCGAGGAGGGCGATGGATTTAGATTGGGATTTCCAGGTTGAGAGGGTGGTGGTTGTGAAATAGTTGACTGGGGCGGGGGGAGGTGCGAGAGAGGCGATGAGCGATTCGTTGCCGAGAGCGGCTTCGTAGGTGGTCTCCTCACCGGGTGGAGAGGAGGTAGTGAATGTGCCGCAGAGGCCGAGGCCAGGCTCTTCGGTGATGGAGACTGTGGTGATTTGTTGTGATGACATTGTTGAGGCGATTTCGAGGATTGCACGGGCAAGAGGATGCGAACTGCTTTCCTCGAGGCTGCTTATAATAGACCAAGCGGTCTGAGCCTCGGAGTCTTTAGCAATCATCTCGTAATCGGTGACCTTGAGATCTCCGCCTTCACTCAAAGTCCCAGTCTTGTCAAAGACCACTGCGTCGATGTTGCTAGCTTCTTGGAAAGCTTCACCCCCTCCTCTGACCAAAATACCATGACTAGCAGCCAATCCACCACCAACGAATAGGGCTGTAGGGGCGGCAAGGCCAATTCCACATGGACAAGCAACCACAAAGACGGCAATGGCGAACTCGAGACTCCAGAACGGCCATCCACCTCTTTCCGAATTGAGATACTTTGCATCAAGTGCACCTGACTCACCCAGTGCCAACCAAATCAGGAACGTCATGATGGCTAAAGCGGTGATGACTGGGACGAAATATCCAGTCACGATGTCGACAACTCTCTCTACAGGAGCGCGTCTGGTCTGGCCCTCGCGCACGACTGCCACGATCTGGTCAAGCATTGATGTACCACCAACGTCCGTGGTCTCAACGGTAATAGGGCCTCCTACATTGACAGCTCCTGAAAAGACCTTGTCACCTTTGATCTTCGACACAGCGCGGGATTCGCCTGTTAGGGAGCTTTCATTGAATTTGGTTGAGCCGTTGACGATGATGCCATCGGCTGGAGGCGAAGAGCCGTGGGATACTATGACAACATCGCCGATTTCGAGTAATTTTGCATCTATCCGCGTGGTAGATCTTTGCGAGGGAGGGTCTCTTTCGGACTCGCTGCTGTCGTTAGACACGTCTTCTAATGTCTTGCGAGAGTAAGTAACGAGCGTAGCCTCTCGCGGTCGGAGGTTGCCGAGCAAACCCACGGCGTTTCCAGTCTTAGCCTTGCTGTAAGCTTCCAACCACCGGCCGCATAGAATGAAGAAGGTTAGAAAGACAACAGAGTCGAAGTAAGTCGAGCTTGACTTGGAGTTGCCGGACGGCTCAGTGGTAGCATCGATAGCCAGCACAGCTATAGACGCAAAGTACGCAATCGCAGTACCCGCTGAGACAAGTAGGTTCATGCTTCCGAATCTGTAGAATCTTTGTAGTAGGGGTACTCTACTGCCTTTCCGCCACAATGCGCGAATCTCCTTGATGGCTCGGACGTGGAAGACATCTGCAGCAAGAAAGAAGACCGGCGTAGCTAGAATGAAGAGAGCCCAATCAGAACGGGTGACCACGCCGGACCATGTTTGTTGTTCGAAGTACTTTCTGATGCCGTTAGATTCTGAAACCAGGCTCATCCATATCACACCAAGCAGTAAGGTAGGGATGGCAATAATAGCACTAAAAACAAGGCGTATGAGAAGCCGATCTCGTTCGTGCCTTTGGATGGCCTGTGATCTCTCCTCTATTGTTGGTGGATTGTAGATTGTTGTATGGAAGGCATCATTGACTGAATCAATCGTAGCAACGATGTCTCTGATGGTGAAATTTGGAGGATGCGCCAGGTAGTTGAGTTTCAGGACTGGCTCCTTTATTTCCGGTGACTGCTCGATGGTGACCTGGTCTGGATATGCAGCAATAATGGCTTCAATGATCCTGGCAGGGCAGTGTTTGCAGAACATCCCCTCTGTCCCCAGCATCACCGACCTCGGTTGAGTCGTGCTTTCGGACCGTTTTGCTACTTCATCGAGTTCCGCGCAACGCTCCACTGCGCTATCATAGCCTAGGTCTTCTACAAGTTCGACAATGCTGTCCAAGTTCTCTTTGCCAGAAAACAGGACTAGAGCACTGTTCGTCATCAGCGTCACATTGACCGAGTGCACGTATGGTAGCTCGGAGACTCCTTTGGTGATGGCGCTTGTGCAAGATGCGCAAGTCATTCCTCCAATGCTGAGGAGAGCCTCATACCGTGAAGTCCCTGATTTAGGGCTTTGGTGGTTCAAGCTGGAGGCTGAGCCGTCGTCCGCGGCCTGGTCTGTCAAACTGAGGTCTTCCTGCTCATGAAGTCCGGACTTCTCAACAATAGCTTCCGTGGACGATGCAGCGCTTTCCTTGCGGCAGGCATCGCAGTTGGCCAAATGAGTGTTCCTTCGATCGCTATCCGAAAGCTGCAGGCATACTGCAGTACTCGTAGACGCTTTGACGGGTGGTCGCCAAAGAGTCGCAGCGGCCTCTAGCCATGCATCACCGTCGTCATCACCGCCAAGTTTTCGGACCTCACGGCCGGTCTCGTCCGATGTGATGGCGCTGTAGACTTCGAAAGCCGCTTGCGACAGGATGTAGCAGATTCTGGATGCCGACAAGCTTTTCTCGTGCGCAACATGCACCTTGTGCTCTTCAATATAGGTCTTGACACGATATATCGCAGTACCGAGCTCTGATAGAAGCCGCTCAATTGTTGAAGTACAGGATGCGCAATGAATGTTCTTGATGCGAATGGTGGTCTCCCAAGCATCTCCCCGATCTTCATCTTCTGGCTTGATGGTCATGATGGCAGAAGCCTTAATGATGTTCACCAAGGACAAAAAAACCGTAAACGACAGGTGCTTGTAGAAATTTGAGCCGCAAGAGGTCACAAGAAAGTGAATGAAATAGATAGAATACTGTTGCTGTCTTGATATCGCACATAAAGTATGACTTTGGAATTATCATGACGTTCAAGGTGACAAATCACGCACAAACCACGCAGATAGCACAAACGGAGAGCACAAACCACGCACGCGGGGTAGAACACGATGATTCCAAAATTGCGCCCAGACTTTCTGGCGGATTTCTCTTGGCAGCAAGGAGTCTTGTGCGCCATCAACTTAAATGGCGGATGCGACCACAAACCTACCACCTCCCAAGGTTCCACGACTAACAGCGATGGGAGCGGATTCTTGATAAATCCTGCGTCCGCTCAAACCTCCCACTCCGCCACCGACGAAAGGTCATCCTAACGGGACGTTTTGTGACCAGCTTTATCCCATGTTGCAGATCAATGAGCGAGGGGGGTGGGAGTTGCACGAACTCCTCGATAACAGATCCTAGAAGTAATCTAGGCTATCGGCTTTTTTCTTTTTACACTTGCGTCCCAATCGATGGTTATATTTGACTTTGACTGGTTGGACTCCAGGTCAATGATAAAGACCCGCAAATTAGGGCATCGTTCCCGAACGTTGACCTGCTCCTCAAGTTCATACTCGTACGGCAGCTTCTCAAACCCACTATTGTTCTTGCGTTTTGTCTCCACAAGCTTCAGGCTTCGGAGTGTTGATCCCTGAGCAAGTAGAGCCTGCAAACATGGCATATTCCCTCCTACATTGGTGAACTCGATCTCCTCTAGACCCTTGTGAATGGAGAGAAAGCATTCGATCTTGGCCTTGCCGAAGAAGCCTGTATTTGCTTGAAGCCCTTCCTGTCTTATCGTCAAATGTTTCAGCTGGACAGTCGCAATATTGCACAACAATCCATTGAAGAGGTACCCAATTTCTGTGCAGTTGCTGAGATGGAGCTCCCTCATTCTGGAAGAGTCGACGTGGTGTAATGCCTCCAGCCTGGTTGGAAAATGAGAACTAGAGAAGTGAAAGTCATCGACATCGGCGTACGTGTCTAGACTTCGCACATCCTTTTGTGTGAGCTGAAAGGCGTTCGATACAAATGTGGTGGATCGTGGGTCCAGATCCAGGTCAAAGTAATAATTAGGCTCTCCTGGATGCCATAAGGAAAACGACTCAACTACAATCTTCCTGACACTCGGGTTGGCTTTTAAAACCTCCATCAAGGTGTTAGGGATTGGCTCCATGGCTTTCCAACTGATCAAATTTATCAGCAGGTATATACGTATTCGTGGGGCGACGTCATGATAGATACCTGAAACATTGAAGGTTTGCTAACAAGGGTATCACTTCAGCGAGACTGCGCAAGCCAGCATGATCGTCCTTGGAACGAAGCTCTTGTACTTTCAGGTCTTGTACTAAGCTTCGGTAGACATCGGTGTCACTGAGAGACCACAAAGAGTCCCTGCATTTGCAAAAGTCGAGGACGACGGATCGGTACAGCCATGGATTCGCTGCTGGTCTCACATGCTTTGACACAAGACAGAGAGCAGCGAGGTCCTGGCGTCGAGACGCCACAAATATCTGTGACAAGGGCATGCTGTCACCAAACACTCTAAGACCTAACAAACACAAGCATGGCTATTTATACGTACTTCTCTGCAGATGGTGTGCCAAACGTCAAAGATCAACACGAGCGGGTCCCTGGGTGCTTCATCATTTAGGTCGAAGAATGCAACGATGATATTCGATTTAGAAACACTGTAGACAACAACAATAAACGACCACGTCCAGATACCCAATTGAATTGCGGCCTTCAAGCTTCACATGCTTTCCGGAGTAGATATACACTTCAGCTGGAAAAAAGGGCAAATTATGTTCCACAGCCGTTCGTACTACCCAAAGAACAGAGAAGGAGCCACCTAGCGCGATTTGACGCTTGAGGCGGCGTGACACGCCTGGGCTTGATCAATCCTACAGAAGCTGCGCAAAGTCCCACACCACACTCACCCATCGGCGATTAAATCGTGCAGTGATGCGACAGTATCAGCAATCGTCAGGTGACGATTCCGTACCTAAGCTCCACATGTCTCGCTGTGGCCAAAGCAGTCACAAGGCTATGGAAAAGCAAGCCACAACAACGACTTTTCGAGTTGCTCTTCCTCAGAGAGCGTAGCGCATCCACATCTCTACTTGGCGGCGTGTTGTGGAACAGTACAAATTTCGACAGCAGACTGATAGGGAAAGGCGGCTACCGATCAGCGGTACCCAATCTGTCTATAATTTGCGCCTGCATACTCGAGTCATTATCTGAAGCCTGAGATTGTGGAGGGTTTCTGCGAAGGTGCTGTCCAATCAGTGGTGATCGACAGTGCACCTCGCATTCATTCCGACTCTCACGGACGCGTCAGCCCGCCGCAAGTGATCTGCGGGTTTCTTTCCTTATCTTGCGAGTCAGACGCAGAGTATGCAGCCTTACACCACTTGCACCTGGTTGGCCATCCTACACGAATTTGACCCGGAAATTCTTATGGCAAGGTTGCGTTTATTCTGTTTAGCCGACCAAGCTAGATACCTTTTGTTGATTTTCTCATCTTCCCCGAGTGCCTGGGGCCGACCAACAATGACGATGATCTGGGGTCCTCAGATCATGTAGGTTACCACAAATTCTTCTGGTCAGGTTGAGAACTGTTGAAGTCATCTTTATGGGCTATGGCAATAAGCGGACCATCATCAGAGTGCGCTCTGCATGCTCTGCATATCCTCTAGGCCACTCGGAGGCAAAAGATCTCCTCTGAGAGCTGGGAACTGCTGGCTTGCCTTGTCATGTATGCAGGGTCCTCGGGGGAATCTACCGTAAGAGGATTCATCAATTTGGTCTAGGACCAGCTAACAATCCCTTTTCCGAAGGGCGCCGAACTTTCAAGCAGGTTGCAAAACGCAGCACATGCAATGTATTTTTACGCTTCAAAATCCGTTGGCAACGTAGTCTTACCTCGAACAATCTCTAGGACATCTTCTATTGTACCACACTCTCGGTATCAGACTTGCAAGTTTCGACTGGAAAGCCCAGGAGTTCCACGGCTTCTACCAACTGGTGGTGTGGATACCTTACGCGAAGTCCAAATTCGAACGGCCAGCTTTGCAACAGGGATATTGAAGCATACTTACGGTATTGGAGTGTTCGTACCAAGAATTGGATGGCCCCGCTAATACATGCAACCTCTACTGTCCCTTAATCCATATCTTCCGTATGCCTTCTCGCGAGAAGAAGAGGGAGGTACGTGAGCGATTGGGGCTGAGCTGCCATCCATCTGGCTGGCGTTTGATCAAACCTGGCAAAAGCCGATATGAAATATTGCAGTGTGCGTCCTGCTCCTTTAACGCGTACTGCTACGCACTGGAAGTTTCTTGTCATGATATTATCGAGGCCTGCCATGGGAGATATAACCATTGCAGCATAAAGTGTCACGATTTCTTCAATTCAGGAATCAAGAGAAGTCTCAAGAAAGTATGCAACCATTTCAAGTTCTTCTCAACTAGTGATTCGTGATAAGAGGTTCTCCTGCTACCTCATCTGACGACGTGAGCTCCTGTGGTGATTATCTACAAGGTATTCATACTCGATGTAGTGGAACACCATCTTCTCAAGATCTAAAGTCAGCTCACGACGGTATCTTAGTTATCACTCGAGCAGAGCCTATATCTAGTAAGCCCGGAACGACGTGGGATTGTGTCCAAAGCCATGGCTTGCTATGAAGAGCTTTTTCGATCTGGCACAGCCGATGCTGAGCGATGTAGCCATCAAGGCCAGCGAAGAATGGAATATGGTGATGTGAAGCGTGTGGCCATTTCTCCGTCATGAACGATCATCTTGTTTGCAGGCTTCGCATTGCTTGCAGAAAGATCCTTCGCATGATGAATACGGAGTAAGGATCCTGAGTACAACGAAGCCCTGCACGACTCACTGCGAAGACCTTCGACCAAAATCAGTCAATTTGCCGAGATGGTAGATAAGCGTTGTCCCAAATCAGTATGCCCTCAGTTTGAGACTCCCTAGTCACCAAAGCTGGATTTTGTTGATTGCAGCTACCGAAGCTTAGATAAATCTGTTTTTCGTGAGGTATGAGCAGCTCGCTTTTATTGATATTGAATGGAGGAGCGTGCATCAGGCCCTTCGAGCCTGGGCTCGAGTAGCTTGAGTCTATCAATCTTGGCTGTAGACGTAGGATCAGACATTTAAATTTCAGTGTTGAATCGGCTGGGGGCATCATTTTCATACCGTAATGGTGTAGGCAAGGCAGCTGTAGCCTGGCAAAGGCTCGCAGCCACTTCTGCCAAGCGAAGAGTGCGTAGGTAAAGAGCCTCGTCATGCTAGCATCCAGATCAGGAAGATGCTTGCTGGATCACGTTGGCCATAGCTCAAAGATGCGTCAAGAATTCATTTTCTTCAAACAAACACCAATAGTAAATGCACTAGCAACCACATCGCTCGCAGAGACGGTATAAGGCGCCACTCCATACGTCTCATAAGCCTCCTGCGGTGTCAACGCGTGGAATGTATATCCCACACAGCACTTCGCTAGCCTTTGCAGCGTCCACCCCGTAGCCTCACCTGCCAAGCATCCTTGAAATCCGAAAGCTGTCCCAGTTGGATTTAACCTAGTAACCCGATTCAACTGCCCACTCGCCGCCACCTCTGGGCTTTCTATCACTGTGAGGTTGCCTCCGGCCACCTCCAGACCTTCTGAAACCGTGAGATTGCCTCCGCCCTTCAACCGCAAGACATTGCCAATAGTTCTAATTTCCGGAATAGTCTTATTCTGCTTGACACATGTACATGTATTCTGGCAGATCGGTGCATACCAGGCCCATATTGTGTGGGAAAAGAAGGCGTAATCGAAATTGTTGCAGATGAGGTCGCCGTCGGCGCATTTGCAGCCGGCGCGGCTGCAGAGGCCTTCGCGCTGCAAGATGTATTCGATTTCCATGAAGTTGTCGTAATAGACGAGCGAGCTGACGGTTTGGGTGACGGGGTTGATGTGCGCAGCCGTCATGTAAATGGGGGCGCCGGGGTAGGGAGGGTTGGGGAGGGGGCCGGGGCAGGAGAGGAACTAGCTCAGATGTTAGAGGTGGTGCTTTGGTTGTGTGGGAGCCAAGGGGATGTACTTCGAACAATACTCGCTTAGCGATTGGATTTGGAGATATCCGCTCGGTCTGTAATGGTAGCGCTGAAGTAACAGAAAAGATGAACCAAAGGACGCTCAGGGTATGGACCAAAATGTGTATGTGCATCGCGGAGACGTGTATGTGAAGAAAGATGATGGCAAAACATTGTTGCTTTACTAGGAAGTGCGTATCAATAGCGTCATGTTATAGCAAGGATACCATATGTAGAATATTTTCCATGCGTGGGATCGCGGGATAAAGATGCAAGCTGATGCTTCTGTCATGTCTTGAGGCGATATCCGACTGGCTGCGCAGGAGAGCGGCAATAGAACGGATTACCGATGATATGGGGGAGACATTGAAACGTCGTAGGATGAGGCGCATGGTCCATCCGGCTCGCTAAGATGAATACTTAAACATCATGCAAGCATAAAATGTTGGCAACAATCATGGCAAACATGGATCACAAGGGTCTTCGAAACACAGCATTTGTGGCATCCCAGACCAGAAGCCCTTGTGGTCAGATTAATGATGAGGTTGTGTGTTGAGTCTAACTTTGTGAGCTACTGATCTGAACGAGGGGACTGTGAGGGCAATGGGGTTCCTTCGTCCTGAAACCCAAAGACAACCTTGAACGTCAAGAACAGGAGACTCAATGGCTTGCGACTGCGAATGTGATACGTAGTCTTCGTTGCAGCCAGATGGAATAATGATGAGATGCTATTGAGTGGGACAGTGGAGTAAAGCCCCAAATACACCTATATAGAGGACTACCAAAAAGTTTTCCCCCTTCCACTTCTAGCTACTAACCGGGCGGGCACCTCGCTATACTCGGTGCGGCTGGCCCCAACGCCAAATCGATTTTACGCCTAAAAGTCGAATATTCTAATATATACATAATAGCCACGATTTATATAAATACTCTAAATACTCTAAATTCTAACTATAAACTATAGACGTAAATAATATTTTTAATTAAAACTATTATAATACGAAAGATACGAAAGATATTTAGTTTTACTAGCGTAGTTTTAATTATTCTAATATTCTCTATTCAACTTTTATAGTACGAACTTTATATTATATTATTAAGAGGATAATATAAATAAGTTTAATATAGGAAGTTATTTTAGTATTATATATAGAGACTGTTATTATATAAATTATTTAATATTCGACTTTTAGGTATAAAATCGATTTAGTATTAAGGCGTGATTCGCGTTAGGGCCAGCCGCACCGAGTATAACGAGGTACCCGCACGGTTAAATTGAGTAGGCGCCGCTTTAACCTAAGCCGAGCCTGAGTATACCTTAAGTAGGGTTAAGTACCGACTAAGTCGTCCCTAAACGTACCCTAAACGATGTAGGTACAGGATTTTGCGAAATCATTGAGTTTGCGCGCTAGACGGATGGCCCGCATAGTTTATTTAAGTAGAGCAACTACTAACCTTAAATATAAAAGAATATAAACGTATAATAGGGCCAAAGACTAGTATATAATAGAGTTATAGAATAATATATATTAGCTTTATAGTTAGGCTATAAATAGAGGTATAAATAAGTTATAATAGAGTAGGTAATAGAGTTTTATATATTATTATAAAATAGTACTAAAAGGGGTTACCCTTAAATTATTTAAATTATTAAATTATTTATTAATAGAGTTAAAGCCCGAAGACCCCCGAAAGAGTACCCTAGAACCCGTTACTTATATATTAAGACTAGTCTCTAGAAGATTTCGGCTAGGTACCCCGACGATAAATTCTAAAATACTCTTTCGGGGGGCTACGGGCTTCAGCTCTACTAATAGATAATTTAATAATTTAAATAATTTAGAGATAACCCCTTCTAAAGTATACTATATAATAATAATAGAGTATACTATAGAGTAGTAACGGGGATACTATAGAGTATATTATATAATAATAAAATATATTATAAAGTAATAATAAAGTATATTATAGAGTAGTATTAAGATATATTATAAAGTATATTATATAATAGTAATAAAGTATACTATAGAGTAATAATAAAATATATTATAAAATATACTATATAGTAGTAATAGAGTATATTATAGAGTATATTATAAAGTAGTAATAAACTATACTATAAAGTAATAATAAAGTATATTATAGAGTAATAATAAATTATATTATAGAGTAGTAATAGGGTATATATAGTTCTATTATATATTAATATATAGCCTTATAATAGCTCTACTATACTCTTATATATAACTCTATAATATATTTTATAGTATACTCTTATCGTTACTTTATAGTTATAATACCTAAGGCCGCTAGCGTAGAGCTAGTAGTTTAGTAATAATATAAAAGACGTGAAATAATTACGGGGTTTATTATTAAATAATTTTTAAATCCTAAATTTAATAATAAAACTAATCTCTAAGAATTCTAATAATACGGGGGAATATTAACTCGATATAAAATTATTAAAAATTAAAACCCCGCGATATTAAAACTAGAACCCCGTATTTATAAATAATAATATTATAGAAGTAACGGAGCGTAGGTTTATATAATATATTAGCGCCTTTAGCGGGGCGTAAACGTATATAATATATTATTATTTTATAATTACTTCTTTCTTTAAATCTTAGTCTTTAAGTATTTAAATATTTTAATTAAAAAATATTTATTAAAAAACCTTTAAACCCCTTAAGGAAACTAAGAGAAAAAAGTTATTTAATATAACGGCGTTATTATATAATAACTTAAATATAAAGTTATATATTTAATTCTTTAATATTTATAATATTAGTTACGGAATAGTATTTAGTTAATTTATCGAAGTTTATCAAAAAATCTTTAAACCCCTTAAGGGAAATAAAGAAAAAGAGTTTTCCAATTTATATTATCGGTCCTACAGTATTAATATATAGTACTAGTCGCGGAATAATACGAAATTATTTCTATAGTACTATAAAATGATATTAGTAATAGAAAAGTAATACTATTATACTACCTCTACTATATAGTAGTATTAATAGTAAATGAATAATATATTTATAAAACTATCTCTATAGCGTTAATATATAGTAATAATAATTAACTAAATAATATTTCTTTCGTTTTTATAATATTATTATATATAGTAGTAACGGAGTAAAATAATATATATTATTATTCCTATAGCGCTTATAGTACTTATAGTAAATATAATATATTAGATTATTCCTATAGTACCTATAGTACTAGTAGCGGAAGGACGGTAACTACTTTTATTATATACTCCTATTATACTATAATAAATACTAGTAGTAAAGTATTATATATAAACGGTATAACTTTAATATTATACCGGGAGATTAGTAATAATATAATTACTATAGTAACGATTATATCTATTAGTAAAAGCGAGGTAGCGGAACGGAGGTACGTATCGACGTATAATAATAATAAAGTATTTAGCGCGACGATTTATTATTAAAATAAACTCGCTCGTTTATTTATTTTCTCTCTTCGTAACTCCTTTAATTTTTCTCGTATATTATTACTCTAGCTTTATAATAGTATTTTAGTATTATAACTAATATATAAATAATATTCTCGTTATATATAACTTTCTTCTAACTCTATAAATAACTCCTATTTATTAATAATATTAATTTATCTATATTAATTTATTTTAGTTATAAATATACTAGTAAATATAACTAGTCCGCTATTAGCGCGACTATATAATATTAATTATAATAGTAGTTTACTACGCTTCGTAACTCCTTTACCGAGTCTATTTTTATTAATTTAATAATAATTATATTCGAGGTACGTCCCCTCCTTATACGCTCTATTATATTAATCGCTACGGAATCGACTATTATATAAAAATTAATTATAATCGTAAGTTTTAAAATAATATATATTAATAATAATAAATCCCTAAATCTTTCCGAAGGAAAATAAAGAGATCTATATATTAATATATTTATAACGGTAATAGGACTTTTAAAGAAGAATATAAATATAAATTAATAAATAAAGAAATTACCTAATAGCGTAAAATATATAATAAGACAATAGTAATTAATAGATAAATCTTTATTATAATCGCTAATTTATAGAATTAATTAACGGCGGCGAATTAATATATTAAGGAATTAAAGGCGATAAATAAAGTTCTCGAAAAAAAAATCGAGAGTTTCTATTAATATAAACGAGAACTTAAATATTATATTAGAGATATTATATCTTCTTTTAAAAACTCTAATAATAACTAAATGTTTTTTACGATATAATAATAATATCGAATTCTTTTTTTTTAAATCGGCGCTAGTTAAACTTATTTAAATATATTATTTAATAATATATTTTAGGCGTTTATATAGATTATATCTAAAATAAAAATATTCTTATAAATACAATATCTCATCGCTATTATATATAGATAATTTAATAATAAATCAAATTTAGTTATACCCTAAAACTATATAATAAAGTTATAAATATAGAGTAGAATATCCGTTATATAAATATTAATATAAAAGTAGTAATATTTATTTTTAATATCGTGTTACGACCTATTATCGTAATAGAATATATACGGATTAATAATATTACGTAGGATACTCACTTTATTTATAGTAGTAAATATCGCGAGTATAAACTATACTCGCTATATTTATAGAAATAAATATATAAAGTATACGTCTCTTAATACGATTTCTTTCTACTATATAAATAGTATATTTTTTTAGTAAATAGGAGCTTCGTATTTAACTTCCCTTGAAACTTTTAATTATAAATTCTAAATATAAACGTTTATTAAATTATTAATTAAATTTACTAAATTTATCTAGTTATATCTAACTATTTATACGAAGCCTATTATTTATTAATTCTTAATACTCTTCTCTAAAAGAACTAACCTAGGTCCTATTAATATTATATTATAATATTAAATAGAGAGCCTTAATATTTTAAATACCTTTAAGATAAATACTTTAGAATTATAAAGGGTCTTAGTTTTAAATACCTAAAACAATACTAGAAGACGTAATACTATAGAAGATAGAGATTATATTAAGGTCTCTCGCCTAGACTAGTATTATAAAGAGTATAAAAAACTTAATAATTAATTTATTTAACTTTAGTTATTCTTCGTATTCAACGAGAGTATTATACTAGTTAATAAATAAACGACTTTTATTATTATCTATATAAAAGGTAACGCGTAGAAGTAGATTAAACTATTTTTAAAATACTATATAAAAGAATCTAATAACGTTAATAATTCGGATATAAAGTTTTAGATAAAGAACTTTTCTCGGTTTAAAATTAAAATTCGCCGTATATTTAGACTTTCTAATAAAAGTAATATAATAGTTCGTATTATTTAATATTTAATATAACGACGATTTATATCCGATTACTCGGTATAATTTTAATATTATATAATATTAACGGACTAAAATAATACTATTTTTATAATAATATATCGACGAGGATTAAAAAATAATATTAAGGACGAGTTTATACGAATAAAAACCGATATTTAAAACCTCGATATATTTATAGAATAAATAATTACGATTAATAATAAATTATACGAATATATAATAAAAAGTATTATAACGGAGGAATTAATAAATAAAGATATTTAGGAGTTTACGATAATGGATATAATTCGACTAATTATTACCGCCGTAAAAGACTTAACCCGTATAGTTATATATTAATAAAACTCGATTTTACTAAAAAGAGACTTATAAAAGAATTCTAGAAAGAGGGTAAATAATAATATAAAGGAAAGAAAATAATAAATTATTATAATTATAATAAACCGGGCTATATCGCTAAAAATTATTATTCGAAAAATATAATAAATCGTTAATAATTAAATATACTCAAGAAGGAGATATTAAATAATATAATCGAATCCTCTAAAGATTTAATATAAAACGACGCTCGATTTAATAATCTATTAGAGAAGTAGGAGGATATCGAAGAAAAAATCGCCTAAAGAATTCGAGAACTCGAAGAATTAAATAATAATAATAATAATAAAACTTTAAAGGAGAATTTAAAAGAAGGATAAAAATAAGAATAAAATATAATAAATTCCGAAGAATAACTTTAAGTAATAGACTACCTCGAAAATTTTAAAACCTAATTTATTATATTAGAAAAGAAATCCGAAGAAAAGAAAAAGGAAGAAAAATAATTATCTAGGATTTATTATATTTATAATAAATATTATTTACGATACGGGGAGATATATTAGTTAATATATTTAAACGAATATTATAAATATTATTATAACAATTTAAGAGAGCGAAAGTATATTATAAAACCGAGATATAATTATAATTAATAAAATAATTACTTTAAAAATAATTATTTATAATATTTAATTAAGAAAAGGGAAAACTAAATCTTTCTAAGTTATAATAAAGATTAATAATTATAATTACGAAATTAAACGGGTTATAATAAAGAATTAAAAAATTATAATTAAAACGAATAATATTATTATTTAATTAAAGGATACGAAAGGTACTTCGAGTCTAAAGAGTATTATAAATTCTTATTTTCGTCGGGAAAAGACTAGTTCCTTATATTAAAGAGAAATATAAAGAGATTAATATATTAACTTTAAAATAATATCTAGGCTTAACTTAATACGGTATACTAGAGGGTCGCTATCTCCGTAAGGAGATTACGGGGGCGGTAAAACTTAGTAAAGAATATATAATAAAGTTATAAAATTTATTAATTATATATATAATTGTATATTCGTTGAATATACTATAATATTAATATCTTTTATAATTTAAATATATATAAATATAATCTATTTTATTTCTATTAATTATTTACTTTAATTATTTAATTATCTTTTTCGAAGTCTATTTTAAAATAATTTATAAAATTTATTAGAATTTATATTAGAATTTATATTATTAATTTAATAACTTGAAGATTACTTTATTAAAATTTTTATACTATTTATTAATATACTATTTATTAATATAATAATTATATTTATAATATAGATTTTTTTAATATTTATTTTTAATATAATAGATTTTAATCTCTTTATATATTTTTATTATTTCTTATAATAATAATAATTATTTATTATCTATATAAATAATAGAAAGATTTAGAGATTTCTATTCTTATAAATTTATATAATATTATTATTTATGAATTTATTATTAGTTTATAAAGTCGTTATTTCCGTATAGAAACTACGGGAGCGATGAGGATAAATTATAAATAAATAATAAAATATATAAATTAGAAACGATAATGAACTTAAAGTATATCTCTTTATTTATTTATTTATTACTACTCTATTATCTATAATTTATTATTTAGTATTAATTTCTATTATAATTATTATTATTTCTCGAGATTCTAAACCACTTTATATAATTCTCTAATTTTTTCAGATATATATATCTATTATTATTTTTGTTTAATATTATAGAATTTAATTTATTATTTCTTATTAATACTCTTTATTAGATTTACTTTACTTTTTATATATATTATTTTATTTTATTATATTTATTCATATACGAAATATATATAGAGTAGTATTTTAGTTATATTTAAAATAGTCTAATATATTATAATAAATATAACTAATCTAGTATTCTAATATATTTAATATAAATTCTTAATATACTTTTATTATTTCTATTATATTTATTACTTTTATTTCTCTTCTCTTTTTTATTAATAGTAATATATAATTATAAAATAATAAAGTAATTATAATTTTTAAATAATTTCACGATATTTTAATTTTTAAATATATTTATTTATTTACAAAGTATGAATTTTTTTAGAGTTAATTCTAATATTTATATATTTATTATTATTTTAGATATAATTTTTATAATTCTATATATAATTTATTTATTATAAAATAGTAAATATTATTAAATAAATATTATCTAGATTAATTTTAATATTAATAATAATATCTTTATATAATTAATTATTTAAATATAATATTAATTCTCTCTATATATGGGAGTTTGGATTAGGTTATAGTAAATATCTAAATTAAATATTTATATATAAAATATAATCTAAAGAAAAAGAAAAGAAAAAGAAAAGTCTTTCTTTTCTATTTATATACTTTTATACGTCTCGAAATAAGATCTTAAAATATAAAAGTTATATTATTTTAATATAGAAAGTTTTATATTAATAATATAGATATTTAATACTAAATTTAATTTACATAGTTAGTTTATTATATTATATCCAATAAAATTATCTCTATATTAATTATTACTTCCTTATATATTTATTTTATATTTATATATATATTTAGAAAGAAATAGAAATAAAAAGTAGTAATAATATATAAAATATTTAGTATATATTTATTACGAATTATTCTAGTAAATTTTATTTTATTTTATATTATATTTAATTATCTATATCTATACTATATTTATATCTATATTATTATAAATAGTAAAAATTAGAATCTAATTTATAAATTTATATAAAATATATAGAATATAATTTATAGACTTATCTTATTATTTATTTTATTATATATTATATGAGATTCTTATTAATTTTCTAATAATAATACTATTTTATTATATATTTAATATATAAATAATTATTTTAATATATCGAGTATATATTAATATATTATTATATAAAGATTAATTATAAAATTAATTAGAGAGATAAATATCATATTAATTATAAAGTTAATTATAATTTTAAATATCGAGTTAATTATAAAAATAGTTATAAAATTATTTTAAAATATATATTAAGATATATTATAAACTAATAATAAAATTATTAAAGA
>JAABUS010004134.1_pt1 | contig 21633 bp, 22 predicted proteins | sample 5560161 | NCBI WGS metagenome assembly JAABUS01 (sample SAMN10711885, study PRJNA513376) | rock metagenome | isolation source: Antarctica rocks | place: Antarctica: Victoria Land, Trio Nunatak nord | collected 2016-01-04
GAAGCCCTCGACCAGGTCGAACCGCATCTGGTGGCCGAAGATGCTGCGGGTGCCCGTGCCGGTCCGATCGGACTTGTCCGTTCCCTCGGTGAGAACGCGGTCCATCAGGTCCAGGTATTGCTGCATGTCGATCAGCTTATGCAGGCGTCGATGGCGAAGCCCGTCAGGCTCGGCAAGATCGCAGACCGATGGCGGATCGGGTACGGCCACTCCGCACGAATCAAGGACTCAGGATACTAAGACGCCCTTCTCGAGCTCGGCGATATCGTCGTCGGAGAGGGTCACGCCGGCGACCTTCATGTTCTCCTCGAGGTGCGCGACGCTCGACGTACCGGGGATCAGCAGCACGTTGTCGCGGTGCGCGAGGAGCCAGGCCAGACCAACCTGGGCGGGCGACGCGCCGACCCGCTCCGCGACGGCCCGCACGGCGGCGTTCTCGGTGACCTTCGCCATGCCCGGGAACGCGGACCCGAGCGGGAAGTACGGCACGTAGGCGACGCCGGAATCGTGGCAGAGATCCAGCACGTCGGCGCCAGCCTGGTCGAGCAGGTTGAAAGCGTTCTGCACGCACACGATGCCCGCCTGCCTGATGGCCTGCTCGACCTGGGCCCGGGTGGCGGTGGAGATGCCGACGCCGGCGATCTTGCCCTCGTCGGGCAGCGCGACCATCTCGGCCAGCTGCTCCTCCAGCGGCACCCGGTGCTCGGAGGGGAGCTCGTGCTCGTCCATCAGCCGCAGGTTCACGGCCCCGAGCCGGTCGGTGCCCAGGCTCCTCAGGTTGTCCTCGACCGCCGAGCGCAGCTGCTCGGGCCGCTGGCCAGGCAGCCAGCCGCCCTGGTCGTCGCGGAAGGCGCCGACTTTGGAGACCAGCACCAGGTCGTCGGAGTAGGGATGAAGGGCCTCGCGGATCAGCTGGTTGGATACGTCCGGTCCGTAGAACTGGGCCGTGTCAATGTGATCGACGCCGAGGTCGACCGCGCGCCGCAGCACGGCGACGGCCTCGTCGTGGTCGCGCGGAGGCCCCATGACGCCGGGTCCTGGGAGCTGCATCGCGCCGAAGCCGATGCGGTGCACGGTGAAGGGGCCAAGGGAGAACGTGTCCATGCCCTCGACATTAGCGTTGCCGCGCGGGCTGACAGCCTGGGCCAGCGCTCGCCGCCGAGGATGCACCACGATTCGTCGTGCGGCGGTGGCGGTTGGTCACCAGTCGTGTTCGTGACGGGCGAGTTGACGGCCCAGTTCGTGCTTGGTCATCTTCGAGTATCCGCGGATGCCAGCCTTCTTCGCCCGGGCCACCAGCTCGTCGCGGGAGTTGCCTTCTACATCGACTCCGCTGAAGGTTTCTCCCTCACCCGCGCGCTTGGCAGAGGCCGGTTGTCGTGAGCGAGGGTCTGAGGGCCCGTATTCGTCCTTGGGTTCCCAGTGATCACCCTTCTTCTCCGCTACGTGTTTGACCGACGCCCACGCGGTGCTATGGGCCCTTGCCTCGTCGTGGTATTCGTTCTCGGCGCTGTCCAGTGTCTTCTCGTAGGTGCGTTGGACCTTGCCGGGAGAGGCCTTCAGCGTGCTGGGCAGCTCCGGTCGATTATCGGGCATGGTGACTCCGTTCTTATCCTCGGTGGTTGAACCCCGTCCGGCTGGACTTTGGGAAACCGTGCGCTGCGCGGGACCTGTTCGATGACCCGTTGACCTGAATCGACCGGCCCTGGGCTCTGGCTGCCGCGCAACGCCTGGATCAACCGATCTGCTGGTCGACGTAGCACCAGCGCCAGCGTTCGCCCGGCTCGAAGCTGCGCATCACCGGATGTCCGGTGCTTGCGTAGTGCCCGGTTGCGTGCTTGCCCACCGACGAATCGCAGCACCCGACGTTCCCACACCGCAGGCACATCCGCAGGTGCACCGGTCTGGTGCCCTCACGGTCGCATTCCAGGCAGTGGTCGGCATTGGAGGTCGGGTCTGCCCGAGAGTGTTCCAGGTGTTCACATTCCGGCGGCGCGACCGGCGCGGCGACCACCTCACGGTCCAGAGCAGCCGACCGCTGGGAGATCGTCGACAGCATCGACTCCTCGACGTCCAGGCTGCCGAGCACCATCCCGAGTACCTCCTGGTCGACCTGGCCGTCGCCCCGCATCTTCAGCACCGTCTCGCGTTCAACCCGCAGGGTGAGAAGGCGCAGCCTGCGATACTCGTCCGACGGCGTCTCGTCGCCGGTGTCGGCGCCCAGTTGCTCCCAGATCTTGTCCGTCCGATGCCGGATGCGTTGCTGGAGCGCATCTCTGGTGGGGTCGGTGACGTGGCCGACGTGGTCCAGAGCTGCCAGCGCCTGCGCTCCCGCGGTTTCCAGCACCGTCGCGATGGCCAGCGCGTCCTGCCGCGGATCCGGTCCCTGCACCCCTAGTTTGCGGACCAGCAGCGGCAGCGTGGTGCCCTGCAGCAACAGTGTTCCGGCGGTGACCACCAACGCGGCGAGGATCAGCAGCTCGCGGTGCGGCGTGCTCTCCGGCAACAGGAACGCGGCAGCGAGCGTGACGACGCCGCGCATCCCGGCCCAGCCAACGATCAGCGATCCGGCCAGCGTCGGACCGTGCCCGTCCGACCGATCCGATCGGCGGAAGAGCACGAATCGTCCGGCCATCACCCAGAGCAGCCGCACTCCGACGACCGTGCCCAGTATCGCCGCACAGAACAGGATGACGGTGGCCGCGGAGGTGCCGGTATCGGCGACGTCGGCCAGGATCCGCTTGGCCTGCAAGCCGATCAGCAGGAACACCGCGTTCTCCAGCAGGAACTGGATGGTGCTCCAGTCTGTGCGCTCGGAGAGCCGGGACTGGGCTGTCTGAACCACCGGCGCCTTGTGCCCGAGGATCAGGCCGGTGGTGACGACGGCGATGACGCCGGATGAGTGCGCTCCTTCGGCGGGGAGGTAGGCCGCCCAGGGAAGGATGAAGGAGATGGCGGTGTCCACCACCGCGTCCGTGATGTGCCTGCGGATCCAGATGGCGATCAGCGCCACCAGCGCGCCGATCAGCACTCCACCGACCAGCGCCAGTGCGAACGAGCCGCCGATGTTCAAGGCCGTGGTGCTGCCGGCCAGCGCGGCGATCGCCGCCCGCAGACAGGTGATCGCGCTGGCATCGTTCACCAGCGACTCACCCTCGAGGATCGAGAGCAGGTTGCGCGGTAGGCCGACCCGCCGGCCGACAGCAGTGGCAGCCACCGCATCCGGCGGTGCCACCACCGCACCGAGAGCGAAGGCGGCGGCGAACGGTATGGGCAGGACCAACCAGGCGACCAGCCCGACGAGAGCCGCGGTCACCAGTACCAGCAGCACCGACAGGTAGCCGATCACCCGGATGTTGACCCTGAAGTCGACGGCCGAGGTGCGGATCGCGGTGGCATACAGCAGCGGAGGCAGCAGCCCCAGCAGCACGACCTCCGAACTCAGATGCACGTCGGGGATGAACGACGGGAAGGATGCCGCGATACCGACCAGCATCAGCACCAGCGGTGCTGACAGCCGCAAGCGCTGCGCCAACCTGTCGAACAGGACGATGGCAACGGCGATCGCAGCGATGCCGAGGGCGATGTCCATCCGGTCATCGTCACACGCGATCGGCTGATGTCCGATGGCGGCTGTCGGACCTCTGCTGCACCATGGGACCAGCAGCACCGAAGGAGGAATCGATGGCTTCGTCCCGGCCGGCCCGTCCGAAGGACATCGAGGAGATCGCGCTTGCCCTACCGGACGTGACGAGCGAGCCGTCATGGGGCGACCGGCCGTCGTTCAAGGTCCGCGGCAAGGCCTTCGTCATCTACCGCGGCCCCCGCAAGGACGCGCTGGATGCGCAGGGGGACATGATTCCGGACGCCGTCGTCATCAGCTGCACACCGGACGACAAACGGGCCCTGGTCACCGACCCGGAGCTGCCGTTCTTCACCACCGATCATTTCGACGGGTACAACGCGGTGCTGGTGAGGGAGTCGGAGCTGGGCGGCATCAGCAGGCAGGAGTTGGCCGAGGTGCTCACCGACGCCTGGCTGGCCAAGGCCCCGAAGCGGCTGGCAGCCCAGTGGCGGGCCGGGCATCAGCATCCCGCCCAGGTAGGGCGCCGGCCGCGCTCAGATCACCCGTAGCCGGATGGTCTCCGGCATCGCCCGCAGCTGGTTCGGAACGCCGTCCGGCAACTCGGCGACATCGGTCACCACATAACCATTGTGGCCCAACGTGTTCAGTACCTGACCTTCGATGTTGACGCCATTGTCGGCCAGGATGCCGTTCATCGCAGCCAGCACGCCTGGGGTGTTGACGTGGAAGTGCACCAGGCGGCGATCGCCGGGCCGCTGGGGGAGTGCCAGCGAGGGCAGGTTGACGCTCAGCGTGGTGCTGCCGACTTGCATGTAGTCCCGCAGTTTGGTGGCCACGAACCGGCCGATGTCCTCCTGCGCCTCTTCCGTCGACCCGCCGATGTGCGGGGTCAGGATGACGTTCGGGATGTTCTGCAGCGGCGAGGTGAAGGCGTCGCCACGCTTCTTCGGTTCGTCGGGAAAGACGTCGACGGCGGCGCCGGCGATGTGCCCGGACTTCAGGTGTTCGGCAAGTGCCGCATAGTCCACGACGAAGCCCCGGGAAAGGTTCAGGAACAGTGATCGTGGCCGCATCCGGGCGAACTGGTCCGCGCCGAAGAACCCGGCATTACCGGCTCGGCCGTCGACGTGCAGGGTCACCACCTCCGCGGCCTCCAGCAGCTCGCCGAGCGAGGAGCAGCGGCGGGCATTCCCGAGCGCCAGCTTGTCGTCGGTGTCGTAGAAGTAGACCTGCATGCCGAGCGCCTCGGCGATCACCGACAGCTGCGAGCCGATGTTGCCGTAGCCGACGATGCCCAGGCGCCGGCCGCGGATCTCGTGACTGCCGCTGGCCTGTTTGTCCCAGATCCCGCCGTGCAGCGCGGTGTCCTTCTCGGTGAGCCGCCGAGCCATCATGATGATCTCGGCGGTGGCCAGCTCCACCACCGACCTGGTGTTGGAGAACGGCGCGTTGAATGCGACGATGCCGCGCTCCGCCGCGGCCGCCAGGTCGATCTGGTTGGTGCCGATGCAGAACGCCCCGATGGCCTGCAGGTCGGTGGCCGACTCCAGCACCCGCCGGGTGACCTCGGTGTTCGACCGGATGCCGAGCAGTCCGACGCCGGGCAGCGCGCCGATCAACTCGTCCTCGTCCAGCGCGCCGGTCACGGACTCGATCTGAATGCCGGCTTCGGTCAGCAGATCGACGGCCAGCGGGTGCACACTTTCCAGCAGGAGTGCTTTCACGCCGCCCATGCTTCCAGGCGGCGATGCTGCAGCTCAGAGCAGGGCCGCCACCGGATCGTGGAATCCTTTGCTGTCCGGTCTGGCGTCCTCCGATACGGTTGCCGTCCGTTGCCATGCCGCGGAGGTGGCACCGAGACTGCTGATGCAGGCACGGTGCTCCCGGGTCGGTCCGATGGGTTGGTCCCGTCCAGCTGACCGGGGATAGCGACCATCGACATTCCGAAAGGGCTCCGGTGTCGCGTTTCTCGTCCGAACCTTCGCTTCCGGTCTTGGTCAGCCGGTTGCGTGCAGCCGGATGCGTGTTCGCCGAGGAGGAGGCCGCGGTGCTGCGGTCGGCGGCGGGTTCGGCGGGGGAGCTTGCCGGCATGGTGGACAGGCGGATCGCCGGTCGTCCGCTCGAGTACATCGTCGGCTGGGCGGAGTTCCGCGGCCTGCGGATCGCCGTCGAACCGGGGGTCTTCGTGCCACGGAAGCGGACGGAGTTCCTGGTAGAGCAGGCAGTGACCGTCACCAGACCGGGCGCCGTGGTCGTCGACCTGGGTTGCGGGGCCGGCGCGATCGGCGCCGCAATTGCGGCAGCCGTCGACGTCCATCTGTATGCGACGGACATCGATCCCGCCGCCGTACGGTGCGCGCGCCGCAACCTGCTCGGCACAGCCGAGGTGTTCCAGGGCGATCTGTACGACCCACTGCCTACCGGTCTGCTCGGCCGCGTCGACGTACTGGCCGTCAACGCACCGTATGTGCCCACCGACGCGATCGCGCTGATGCCACCGGAAGCGCGCCTGTTCGAGTCAACAGTTGCGCTCGACGGGGGCGCCGACGGTCTGGACATCCAGCGACGGGTGGCCGCGCAGGCGCCGCGCTGGCTCGCCCCCGGTGGCCACCTGCTGATCGAAACCAGCGAACGTCAGGCGCCGCGCACCGCCGAAGCGGTGGCCGGTGCGAGGCTGCACCCGCGGATCGCCAGGGACGACGAGATGGACGCCACGGTCGTCACAGGGCAGCTCGATGAGGTGCCGGTATGGCCGTCACGGACGGCCCATGGGAAGCAAGCTGAACGATGATTCTTCGCCGTCAGCAGCGCCCGCGGATGCGATGATGAGCCGATGAACGCGGCAGCGGACGGCGTCTCGGGCCGGACTGTGCGTCCCCGGAGCGACGTTGGCTCGCACGACGCCGATGACATGACAAGTTCGGACGATGACGATCAGCGCTCAGAGCAAGCCAGGAGGGCGTTGACGAGCGCAAGCGAGATCCAGGTGTGGGCAATCCGTTTCGGGTTGTTGGGCGATGAGAACCGACTGAAGATCCTGCTGGCCCTGCACCGAGCCCCCGGCATCACCGTCGGAGACTTGGCCGCGGCGGTGGGGATGAGCGACAACGCTGCATCGCACGCACTGTCGGCGCTGCGAGTGGCGGGGGTCGTCGCCGCTGATCGTGACGGTCGATACCGCCGTTGGTCGATCGCCGACCGCGAAATCCACGACATCCTGCACGCTGTCGGTGCGAGCCATTCAGTGCTGCATCCCCAACACTGACCCGGCAACCCTCTAACGTGCCGACCAAGTTCACGGCCAATTCATCTGCGCATCTGTTCCTATGGGCAGCTGGGACCTAGATTGTCAGCAGGGGACGTTGTTTGGTGAGCGGTTATCGGGCGCGTGAGGGAGGAACCATGTCGAATGTCGTCTTCGATCCGCCAGCCGGCTCATCGACGTCGCTGCGTCCGTTGGCGGTGATGCGTCGGGCGAGGGGCGCGTTGTCGGTGGTGCTGGGCCTGCACGTGCTGGCGTTCGGAGTGCTGTTCGCTCTGGTCGTTCCCGGTCGTTACCAGGTGAACGGCGGTGTCTTCGGCATCGGTCTGGCGTTCACTGCCTACATTTTGGGCCTGCGGCACGCCTTCGACGCCGACCACATCGCCGCGATCGACAACACCACCCGCAAACTCGTCGGCGAAAACCGCAAGGCCACCACCGTCGGTCTGTACTTCTCGCTCGGGCACTCCACCATTGTCTTCCTGATGGCACTGCTACTCGCGGTCGGCACCAAGGTGGCCTCCACCCTTGTATCCAGAGATTCCGCCGCCCACCAGGGGCTCGGCGCCATCGGCACCCTGGTGTCCGGGCTGTTCCTGATCGTGATCGGCGTCATCAATCTGGTCGCACTCATCGGTATAGCCCGGGTCTGGCGGAGTGCCCGCGGCGGCGGCATGAACGAAGAGGCCCTGGACGAGGCGCTCAACTCCCGGGGCTTGTTCACCCGGCTGCTTCGGCCGATCATGAAGCGGATCACCCGTCCTGGCCAGATGTATCCGGTCGGCGTGCTGTTCGGACTCGGGTTCGATACCGCCACCGAGATCTCGTTGCTCGTGTTGGCCGGCGCGGGCGCCGCCACCGCGCTGCCCTGGTACGCGGTCCTGGTGCTGCCGGTGCTGTTCGCCGCCGGGATGAGCCTGGCCGACACCCTGGACGGCGCGTTCATGCATGCCGCCTACCAGTGGGCGTTCATCCGTCCGGTGCGCAAGGTGTACTACAACCTCACCACCACCGGCCTGTCCGTCGCCGTTGCCCTGCTCATCGGCGGCATCGAGATCTTGTCGCTCTTGCACGACAAGATGCACCTCACCGATCCGGTTACCGGCTGGATCAACAGTCTCAACGTGGACTCCGTGGGCTACCTCATCGTCGGACTGTTCCTCGTCGTATTCCTCGGCTCCACCCTCTACTGGCGGGTGGGACGCGTCGAAGAACGCTGGACCGCCAGACTGCAGGCCGACCGACCAGCCGCCGCAACTACCGAATGACCATGGCTCATCTCTGACACCCGGCATCCGAGAGCCTGCGTCCTGCTCAGGGCGACGACGGGTGATCGGAGGTCAACGTCGCGAAGGCGACGATGCTGCTTTCGTAGCTGCCGGCGTTCCTGTCGAATGTTCCGCCGCAGGTGATCAACCGGAGACCGGGATGGTCGATGTTGCCGTAGACAGCATCGGACGGAAAGGCCGCCTTGGGGTACGCCACGACCTTGTCGACGGTGAAAACCGCCACGGTCCGGTCGGTTCGGGTTACTTCGACGGTCGCGCCGGGTTGTAGAGCGCCGAGCTTGAAGAACACCGCCGGCCCGTGCTTGGCGGAGTCGACGTGTCCGAGTATCACGGTCGGTCCGATCTGGCCGGGGGTGGGCGAATACTTGTACCAACCGGCCTTCGACTGAGGGTCGTCCAGCGGCGGGACCTGGATCGAGCTGTCGGGGTTGAGCCCCAGCTGCAACAGGGTGGACTTCACACCGATCGACGGAATCCTGATGGACACCGGAACGGACGCAGATAGAACTCGCTGAGTCGGAGCGGCTGTCGATCCCGACCCGGAGGCCGGGGAGGCTGCGCTGGACAGTGACCTGCCGACCGCCGAAGACGTTGAGTGGGGGACGGGGCCGGATGACCGCGACCTGACAGCTTCGGACGGCGCCGACGGCAATGGCTGCGTGGAAGTGGCCGGGCTCGGGCGCGCCACGGTAGCCGTAAGCAGGGTTGTCGTGGGTTGAGGGCCCGCCTGGGAGATGGTGGGCTGGGGTGCGTGCTGCTGACTTGCGAGACCCACGCCCAGCAACACACCGCCGACCCCGGCAAGGACCACGGCGATCGCCCAGATGATTCCGCGAGGCGAAGTAGACACGGCCTTCTCCTTCGTGGTGTGCCGGCAGTGCTTTTCGGGCGAAGTCAGTAGCTGAGATGCCGGGCTAAGGCCACTGGGCCTCGACGACCGTTCCCCCGGTGATCACAACCCGCATCGCGGGTTGTCCGTCCGATCCCCAGAGGGTGTAGTCCCCGGCCTGCAATCCGGGGTAGATCGCGGCATAGCGGGTGGGGCCGTTGCCGCGCCGTTCCCGGACGGCGACATGGGTGCGATGCGTATCGTCTCCGGTTGGACTGATTTCGATCTCGGCGCCGACCATGTCGGCGGAGGCGTGCAGGACGAGAGCGCCGATGTCGCCGCCGATGTCGAGCATGACGCTACCGTCCTGGCTCGGTCCCAACTGGTCCTGCTCGTTCATCGAACTCCTTCAGCTGCTAGAACCGGCCGCTTCGGGCCTTGGCCGACACCGGCCCGATCACGGCACTCCAGGGGCATTCTGTCCGTGCGACACCGGCTCCGACCGCCGACGCGTCCCGCATCTGCTGCACGTACCCCGGTGTGCGGGTGCTCCGGTAACCGGCAGCACCCGCACGCCGAGGATGTGGATCCTGTGTCGGAAGACCGACGCTTACGACGCCGGCAGTGCTTGTCCGTCGGATCCGTCAGGTCCCTCAGCTTCGGCGGGATGGCGCGGACGACTGGCCGCAATGGTGCCGGCGACCGCCGCGCCGACCAGAGCCGCTCCGCCTCCGATCAGCGCACCGGTGTTCTGGACGCCAGAGGTGCTGCCGCCACCGGTGCCCGGCGCGCCGACAGGGATCGGCATGTCCGCGAGGTCGCGTGCGGGCTTGTTGTCACCCGGGTTGAAATAGCCGCCGTGCGGAGTTCCCAGGTACGGGAATGTCGGCAGGTAGTGCACGGTGTTCCCGGCGGTCAAATCGGTATTGCTGGAGGCGATGCCCTGGGTGATCGCACCTGCCGCCTCGTCCGGCGCGTAGCTCTTGTCGACCAGCGCATAAGTCGTACCGGCCAGCGCCCGGAGCTCGATGGTGGTGACGTCGTCGTACACTCTGCGGCCGTTGGGGTAACCAGCCGGGTCCATGCCGATCAGGCCGAGGTTGCTGGGGTTGTCGGTGGTCGGCGGAACAGCCATGTTGAGCCGCAACAGATCGGCCTGCGTCGGGCCGGTGAAGTTCTGGAAACCCGGAACCACGCCGGCGGGGATGCCGGTGAGAAGGATGGCCAGCAGATCGGCGCGTGGCTTTCCGGAGTCGTTCAGTGCGGCGAGATGCGGGAATACTCCCGGGTAGAGGACGGGTAGCAATTTGGCCAGTTCGGGGGCGGCCACGTGTGAGGCGAACTGCTTGTCGTCCGCCGGGTCCTGCGAATTGAAGAAGTCCTTCTTGGTGATCGGAATCAATACCTCGTTGAAGAGCGGATTGGCCAGACGTGACACCTGCACCCAAGGTCCGGTGTTGACGACTCTCCCATCCGACTCGTACATCTTCGATCGTTGCCGGCTCGCTGAGGCGTAGACACCGATGGTCGATCGAGCATCCGTCGGGTCGGTCGGGTTCGAGCCGTTCGCGGTGAGATCGGTCTTCGGAACCTGCAAGGTGATGGAGTGCACGTTCTTCTCTTTGAGACCGTTGACGCCGGGCGCTTGCGGCATCTGCATGCCGACGTGCAGGTTCTGGAACGGCCGCAGATCGCCGAGGTCAAAGATGGCACCGACATCGACGTAGAAACCTTCGGCCCGCTGCCCGGTGTAGAGGGTGCGCCCGCCGGGCAGGCTGTGGATGGCCTGGTTCGCCAGGGTGGGGTAGTTCGGGGTGGACAGCGGCCCGATGTTGCACGGCGGACATGCGAGGTCGGTGCCCAGCACGACACGCTTGCCCCCTGGCACGTCTACCCGGGTGATGGTTCCGAATTGCCTGCGATTCCAGTTCTTGCTGTCGATGGACTCGATCGGACCCACGTTGTACAAGAACGTGGTGGGGATCGTGTACTCGGTGCGAAACCGGAACTGATAGATGATTTCGGGTTTCCCGTCGCCATTGTTGTCGACATGAATCTCGTACAGTACGTCGTCACCGAACTCGAAGAAGTTCGGGCCGCCCGCCGGATCCTCCAACGGGACGAAATTTGCGATCAGTGTGACTGTGTCGGGTTTGTCGGGGCTGACGAATGCGTAAACGTCGGTGTTGTCCGCGGCTGGGTCGCCGGAAATCCCCGGCGCCTCTTTGTGCGATGACATGGCTTACCTCTCCGAGATGGTGTGGTACCGGGATATTCTGGCGTATGCCGGGTGCTGCGATATCAGGCCTTCTTGGCCTGGCCGGCGATGCCGGCCAGCCGTCGCGCCAAGTCCGCGTCCCGGTACACCACTTCATGTTCTCCGACCATCACCACGATTTCACCGCTCCGATGGTCCTTGACGTAGGCCATGAATGGCTGATCGGTGAGCGAGCCGGTCGCGGCGGCCGGCCGTTCGGCCAACGACGGCTGCTGCGCAGCCGCGGCGCCAGGAGCCAGCGCGGGAGTGAGCGCTGCACCAGCCGCCGCCACGCCCAGCGAGCCGAGTTGCAGGAACTTACGACGAGACTGAACGACCATGTCATTCTCCATTTCAGGAACGAATCGCCCTCCAGAAACGGTCCAGAGGAGGTCAGGCTGTGCTCAAGCTGTTGTCGGATTGCAATCGGCATGCTCCGCCGATCGATGCCTCGGTAACCATGATGGACGCTCGACGATCAGCAAGCAAGGACTGCGGAGGATCGACACGCCGTGGCGACGGCTCTATCGGCGGTGTTGCGTCAGCCGAACGCCTTGGGACGACCGGGCTTCGCTCGCGCCGAGCGTGTCGAGTGCCTGGACGCTGTCGTACGGCGGGGCATCCTCGATTGCAGCTTTGGGCGCGGGAACCAGACGGGTCCCGCGGGGTACGCGCCGGGATTGTCGCGTTTCGACCACTTCAAGACAACTGGCACTCACGATCGAGTCACATGAACTCGGCCGCGCCCGGCGGGGCACCAAGCCGGGATGCCGCTGAGGCTCTATGCTTCCATTCGCTACGCCGTCGGTGACGCCACCATCTCAATGGAGCAGCGACCGGTCTTCGATCCCGAGCGGGCCACGCAGACCATTGAAATTGATGTGGAGATTTGAGGGGACGTACGTGACGGGGACCGCCGATCCAAAGCCCTCGCAGCCGGACTCGATGTCCATGGATGACAGCCCGCGAAACTCCGCTTCCCTGGACGTCCTGCTACGCCTCACCGGACAGGGCGACGTCGCGGCCTTCGGAGAGCTGTACGACCTGACCGCCACCAGGGTTTTCGGTCTGAGCCGGTCCATCCTGGGAAACCAGGGTTACGCCGAAGATGCCACTCAGGACGTGTACTTCGAGATCTGGCGGCGTGCGGCGAGCTTCGACAGCGACCGGGGTCCGGCGATCTCCTGGATGCTGATGCTGACCCATGCCCGGTCGGTGGATCGGGTGCGCCGCACCGAGACGCTGCTGAGAAACGAAGACAGCTTCGCCCGGCAGTTCTTCTATCCCGACGTCGATTCGGCGATCGAGCACATCATCCGCACCGACAACGATCGGCAGGCGCATGCCGCCCTGGCCGCCCTGACCCCGCTACAGCGGCAGGCCATCCAACTCACCTACTTCCTGGGCCACAGCAATCCGGAGGCCAGCCGGTTACTCGGGGTTCCGCTGCCGACGTTCAAGGACCGGATCCGGGCCGCGCTGAAAGCCATGCGCAGCAGCGCATCCGGAGGCTGAAGCCCGCATCCTGAGAACCACAGCGTTCTGCGCAGATCCGCCCGTCGGCGAAGTTCGAGAACCCGGCAACTCCATCACAATTCGATCCCATCCGAGCCGTCATCCGCGCCGAATAGCGGTCGACAGGATTCTGCCCCTGTCCGGCGGTTGGTCGAGCAGACGGCCTACTTCCGCCAACGATCGGCGAACAGCGAGGCATGACGTTCGCCGAAGGAGGCCATATGGCTGGGTACGGAAAGTCGACGGCGAAACGAGCTGGTCGCGCTGTGTTCGCTGCCCTTGCGGTGATTCCCATCGTCGCACTCTCGTCGGGCGGCGTCGCGAACGCGAAGGCATCCGAGTCCACCGGTAGCGCAGGCGCGGTGGTGCAGCGGGCGGTCTCGTTCACCGTCCAGAACGTCAACCGGTCCAAGACCGCCTGCCACGCGGACGGAGCGACCTACACGGTGCGCGGTCATCTGACCGGAAGCTCACAGTCGCTGGCCGACTGGCAGTCGGTGACGCTGCTGCTGCACGGGTTGAGCTATGGCGAGTTCTTCGGCGACTTCACCGCCGTGGACGGATACAACTTCGCCCGGTGGCAAGCCGAATCCGGCCATGCGACGGTCACCATCGATCGGCTCGGGTACGGGGCGAGTGACAAACCGGCCGGCAAGGACATCTGCTTCGGCTCTCGCGCGGACATCGCCCATCAGATCGTCGAACAACTGCGCACCGGTAAGTACACGAGCGACAACGCCGAGAGTCCCAGCTTCCGGAAGGTGGTACTGGCCGGGCACTCGGTCGGCGGACTGATCGCCCAGACCGAGGCGTACAGCTTCGGCGACATCGACGGCCTGATGGTGCTCTCGTACTCCGACACAGAGGTCAGCCTTGCGGCAACGGCCGCCCTGGTCATTGCGACCCAGGAGTGCGCAGCCGGCGGCCAGCGGCAGGCCGGCGACTCCGGTCCGGAAGGTTACGTCTATTTCGGCGCGGACACCCCGGCAAAGTTCATCGAAGCGCATTTCTTCACCCCGAACGCCGATCCGACGGTGGTCGACGCCACCGCGAAGTTGCGCAGCCGTGACCCGTGCGGTGACGTCAGGTCGTACAAGGCGGCGGTCAAGAGCAACCTGGCGAACGTCTCGAAGATCAACGTGCCGACGCTGGTGCTGACCGGAGCCAAGGACGCGATCTATCCGGTTTCGGCCGACAAGCAGGCGAAGCTGCTGACCGGAAGCAGCGATGTCACGGCCATCACCATCCCGGCGACCGGACACGCCCTGACGCTGCACCGCAGCGCCGGCGTGTTCTCCACCCAGGTCGCCAACTGGCTGATGCAGAAGGGTTTCGGTGGCTGGGCGATGCCGGCCGGAGCACCGCAAACCGGCGGCGGCAGCACCTCCACGGCACAGTCGCCCGCGGTGGCGATCTGGGGTGCGGGGCTGTTGATCATGGGTCTCGCCGGGGGACTCCTGCTGTACCGCCGCGGGATGCCGGACGCCGGCTGAGCATCCGTTGACTGCTGATGCACGTGCCGGGCGGCAAAGGAACGCCGAACGTTCATCGTGTCGCCCGGCGGCCGGGCTGGAGACGAGGGCTGTCTCTGGCCATCTGCGCTTCAGCTCTCCGGATGCTGGCCGACGATGTTGACCAGCCAGTTCACCCCGAACTTGTCGGTGCACGTCCCGAAGGTGTCGCCCCAAGGCGCCCGCTCGAGTTCTGCCGTGATAGTCGCTCCGTCCGACAGCTTCTCCCAGTAGCCCCGCAGTTCCTGCTCGTCGTCGCCGCTGAGAGATACCGATAAATTGTCGCCGGGGGTGTACGGCATGCGGCTGGGCGTGTCGGCTCCCATCAGGGTGAGGCCGTTCGGCGACGTCACCATCCCGTGCATGATCTGATCCTGTTCGGCGGGATCGTCGCTGGCGCCGGACTCGGCGAAGGTGTTCAGGGTCAGCTCGCCGCCGAAAACAGAGTGGTAGAACTCCATCGCCTGCCGGGCGTTGCCGCGGAACCCCAGATATGGGTTCAGTTGGGTCGTCATCGGATCGATCTCCTCCGGGTATTGGGAGCATTCATCATCGACCGGGCGCGGCGGCTCGGCAACACGGCCGCCTTCCGCCAAATCGTCAGGCGACGTTTCGGGCCGGGAGGCGGACCGGCTTTGCCACTCTGGGCGACGTTTCAGCCGAGAAGGCAACGGCACTGTTGGAGCGGCAGCGACACAGATGCCAGCAGCGAAGCCGGGACAATCCGGGTGAAACCCCTTTGATGAACCCGGTGTGCAGCCCTCAATTGTTGCTGGAGCGGCGGTCAGGGCTCCACCACGGCAACGAGGAACGCCGCCCGTTTGCTCCACTACGACGAAAACACGCCCGTGACCGGCAGGAGTGTGACTCCTCCCGGGCTGCGGACACGTCTAGTTCACGCAGAGACAGAATGGATGGCCGGCCGGGTCGAGAAAAACCCGGAAGGTGGTGCCCGGCTGGACATCCGCCTTGGTCGCACCCAGCTCGGTCACCGCCTGTTCGCCCTCGTCGAGGTCGCGCACCATCAGGTCGAGATGCATCTGCTGCGGCACCGATTGCCCTGGCCATTTCGGCGCCTGGTAGCCCTCCACCTGCTGGAAGGAGATGCAATCGCCGCCGTCCTCAGGGCGGATCTCGGCCCAGTCGCCGTCGACCTTGACCTTCCAGTCGAGCAGCGCGCCGTAGAAGGTCGCGAGCGACCCTGGGTCAGAGCAGTCAAGGACGAGACCCGGATAGCGTGCGATAGCCACACCGCGATGCTACAACCCGCCGCTTCTCGGCGGATGCCTCACCCAGATCGGATGCATCGGGCCACCGGCCCCGGGGCGGCGTTCAGATGACTTCGATGAGGCGTTCGACAAACAGGACGGCGCCGATGCAGATCTTGGCAGCGCCTGAGCTGCTGGTGACGATCCGGGCGACGGCGGGCAGCGTGGTCTCACCGACCACGTCGACGCACCCGCGGGCGTCGCATTCGCCTCATCGGCGCTCGAGTGTGATGGTACCTGGACAGTTACGTAACCGATCGGGTATGTTCGGGCCTATGGATGCAGTGCTGCAGGCAATCTCCGACGCGAGCCGCCGGACGGTCATGGAAACGCTGCGCGTCGGTCCGGCCACCGTTGGGGAGCTAGCCGCGCTGCTGCCGATCGCACGTCCAGGGGTGTCGCGGCATCTTCGGGTGCTCCGGGAGGCGGGACTCGTGGACGTGCGCCAAGAAGCGCAACGCCGGTTCTACAGCTTGCGGCCCGAACCGCTTGCCGCAGTGGACGAATGGCTGGGGAGCTACCGGGAGCTGTGGGAAAACCGGCTGGACGCCCTGAATACCGAGATCGCCCGAGGAAAACACGAACGAAGGAGCAGGAAATGATCGACAACACGCACACCAACAACCGCATCGTCGGCAGTCTGAGATCCGTGGACGGCACGGGGGTGGTCCGCATGGAGGATCGCTTCGACACCGACCTCGAAGACCTCTGGTCCGCGCTCACGGAGCCCTCCCGCCTCGCGCGGTGGATCGCGGCGGTGGAAGGCGATCTCCGCCTCGACGGCAGGTTCCATGCGAGCTTCACCAGCGGGTGGGCCGGCCCAGGACGGGTAGACGCCTGCGAACGTCCACACTTGTTACGGGCGACCATGAGCCCAGCCCAGGGCGATGAAACGGTGATCGAGGCCAACCTGTCGGCCGATGGTGACCGAACCCTGCTGGTGATAGAGGAACGAGGCATCCCGGTGGCCGAGCTGGCCGGACACGGAGCGGGATGGCAGGCCCACATCGAGGATCTCGCCGCGCACATCGACGGGAGTCCATCCACCGACTGGCGTGGCCGGTGGATCGAACTCACCCCGGCCTACCAGGAGCTGGCTGACGGCCCCGGGTGACAGAACGCGCGATGAGAGCGCGCGTTGGCGGCAGCGTGCCCGCATTCGGCGCAGGGAGCCTGCTCTCGCGGCCAGATTGATTGTCGTCGGGACATTTCGCGCACCCACGCTAGAGCGTTTCGGCGGCCCACGGTTGCGGCGACGGCGCGAGTACCGGACCTGGAACGGGGGATCCGCGACCCTCGTCCGCGGCTGCGGAGAAGTGTGCAACGGCGATGGCACCGGCCACGGCGAGGAGAAACCCGACAGCACCCAGGCCCACCATCCCGGGCCGTGGACGGTCGCCCAACAGCCCGAGTCCGATGGCCGACGGCAACACCGTATTGGTGGTGAACATGACGGCGCTGACCGCCGTCGCACTCCCGAGTTGCAGCGCCCTGGCGAACACCGCGGTGGCCACCACACCGTTGGCAGCGATGGCCCAGACGGCAGGTTCCCCCAGCAGCTCGACGATCGAGTTGGGAGCGGGCATGGTCCGCGCCGAGACCGCCACCATGGCGAAACCCAGACCCGCCCCGAATGCCAGCGTGACGACGCCCAGCGCCGGTGGCCGCACCCGATCCCCGTACCGGCCGATGGCGGCGACGACCAGGGCCATCGCCAACAGGATCCACCGCCATCCGGCGGGTAAGTTGTGCGCCCGGCCAGGCGCCGCCGAGACGCCGACCAGCACCAGGCCGGCCGCCGCCACCACCAGCGCGAACCAGCCGGTGCGGGCCATCCGGACGCCGATGGCGGCCGAAATGACCGCCGTGACGGCCACGCTGCAGGCCAACACCGACTGCACCAGGAACAACGGGAGATGCCGCAAAGCAAATGCAGCGCAGAGGAAACCGCCGATGTCGATGACGACGCCCGTCCAGTACAGGGGATGACGGGCCACCTTGGCCAGATCGTCGTGCGAGCCTCCGAAGGCGCCGGAGCGGCGGACCGCTGTCGACTCGAGTACCGAGCCGGTTCCGGAGCCCGTCGCGCCGAGGACAGCCAGCAGATATCCGATCAGCACCCCAGCAGTGTCTCAGAAGGCTGGTGGCATCCGGTGCGTCCGGCGCTCACGCGCCCCGGCAACAGACATGCGACCAGAATCGTTACCGTCCCGTGATTGACCCGCTTTGTGGTTCGCGACACACTACCCCGGAACCGGTTCCGGAACCGGTTCCGGAGGCAGCGCCGGTCCAACGCAAGGAGGCAACGCTCGTGCGTATCACCATCGCCGACGTTGCCAACCGCGCCGGCGTCAGCAAGACCACGGTTTCCCGGGTGCTCAACGGCAAGTCCGACCTGGACGAGGGCACCGCCGCCAGGGTGCGCCAGATCATCGAAACGCTGGGCTACGTCCCGAGTTCCGGCGCAGTCGGTCTGGCACGCGGTCGCACCGGCGTGGTCGGGGTATTGATCCCTTCCCTCACCTGGCCCTGGATGGCGGAGGTGTTGCAAGGAGTCATCGATGCCTTGGAGACCGCGTCTCACGGCGTCATGCTGTTCACCTGTAACCGGGGCGACGAATCCATGCGCCGCTTCGCCTCTCAGGTCTCCGCGAAGTCCTTCGACGGGCTGGTGGTGATCGAGCCGGAGGGCACCCTTGACTACATCGCCGGCCTGCACGCCGAGGGCATGCCGGTGGTGATGATCGATGATCGTTCCCGGCAGCCGCTGTTCCCGTCGGTTGCCACGACCAACCTCGCCGGAGCGGAATCGGCCGCCCACCACCTGCTGAGGACCGGACGTCGGCGACCGGTGGTGATCCGTGGGACCGACGGTTTCGGCTGCACCGCCGAACGTCTGGAGGGCTTCGCCAACGCCTTCTCCGATGCGAGGTTGCCGATCGACGCCCACCGGGTGGCGGCCGGCGAATTCACCTTCGACGGCGGCCGGCTGGCCGTCCAGGGGTTCCTCGACGCCGGGATCGAATTCGATGCGGTGTTCGCCCACAACGACCTCTCCGCCGCCGGCGCGCTGCGCGCGCTGCGAGCGGCCGGGATGAACGTCCCGGCGGACGTGGCGGTGGTGGGGTTCGACGACGTCCCGCTTGCTGCCGTGATCGAGCCGGCATTGACGTCGGTGCACCAACCCTTGCGCGAAATGGGCACCGCGGCCGCCGGCATGCTTCTCGGCGAAGTCCACGGCGAACCGATGTCCGAAACACGCCAGGTGATAGCCACCACTCTGACCGTCCGCGCCTCCACCTGAATTTGGCCTGCCCAGAAGTCGTCCGCCCTGCGACCCGAACCCGTCCGCTCGTCCGTTCACCGTCCAGCTGCAAGCCCGACAGCATCGAAAGGGACACTGCCCGTGCAGGCTCTGGAATCACTTCCCGGCGATTTCGTCTGGGGCGCAGCGACTTCGGCGTATCAGGTCGAAGGCGCCCACGATGTGGACGGACGCACACCGTCGATCTGGGACATCTTCTGCCGGCTGCCGGGCGCCATCGACGGCGGTGACACCGGCGATGTGGCCTGCGATCACTACCACCGGTGGCCGGAGGATCTCGACCTGCTCGCGGAACTGGGAGTGGATGCCTACCGGCTCTCGGTGGCCTGGCCCCGGGTGATCCCGGACGGCGCCGGCGCGGTGAACCAGAAGGGTCTGGACTTCTACCGGGCACTCGTCGATGGCCTGCTGGCCAGGGGAATCACACCGTTCGTCACGCTCTACCACTGGGATCTGCCCCAAGTCCTGCAGGACCGGGGCGGCTGGCCGGTGCGGGACACGGCATATGCCTTCGCCGACTATGCGTCGGTCGTCGCGGCGGCACTGGGCGATCGGGTGGTCAACTGGACCACGCTGAACGAGCCACTGTGCAGCGCCTGGCTGGGCCATCTCGACGGGGTGATGGCTCCCGGGATCAAGAACATCACGGCGGCAGTTCCGGCATCAGTGCACCTGCACCTCGCGCACGGTCTTGGCGTACAGGCCATCCGGTCGGTCGCCGTTCGCCCGCCGTCGGTCGGCATCGTGAACAACCTCAGCCCGATCGATCCTGCGAGCGATCGAGAGGAAGACGTCGCGGCCGCTCGGCGCGGGGACGGACACACCAACCGGTGGTGGCTGGATCCGATCCACGGGCGCGGCTACCCGGAGGACATGGTCCGCACCTACGGGGTCGAGCTCCCGTTGCGCGGCAACGACCTTGCGGTGATCTCCGAACCCCTGGACTACCTCGGGGTGAACTACTACAAGCGGGAAGTACTGCGCAACGACCCGGCTGCTGGTGGGCCGCGGACGGCCGAGGTCCGAGTGCCCGGCGCGGTAGAGACCGCGATGGGCTGGGAGGTGCATCCGCGAGGCCTGGAGGACATGCTGGTGCGCGTCGCCGATGAGTACCGCCCACCCAAGATCTACGTGACGGAGAACGGTTCCGCCTGGGCCGATCGGGTGGCCGCCGACGGCAGCATCGACGACGTCGAACGCGTCTCATATCTGGAAGCTCACATCGAGGTCACCGCAGCAGCGTGTCGCCGCGGCGCACCGGTGGCCGGCTATTTCGTCTGGTCCCTGCTGGACAACTTCGAATGGGCGTACGGCTACGACAAGCGTTTCGGACTGGTCCGGGTCGACTTCGACACGCAGCAGCGAACCGTCAAGGCCTGCGGCCGCCGATTTGCCGACATCATCGCCCGGCACCGCGCCGGCCGGATGCTCGCCGACGAAAGGGTGTGAGGAGTGGGCGTTTTCATCAGACGGATCGGTTTCTACCTGGTGGCCGCCATCGCCGCCGTCACACTCGACTTCTTCATCCCACGGATGGTGCCCGGAGATCCGGTGCTGACGGCGCTGGCCCAGATGAAAAGCGCTCCGCCGCAAGCGATCCACGCGCTCGAACTGCAGTACGGCGTCGGCACCGGGCAGGGTCTGTGGGGCCAGTACTGGCACTTCTGGAACATGATCCTGCACGGCGATCTCGGGTTCTCGATGAGCCAGGGCAACGTTCCGGTGACGCGCGTGATCGCCGACCACTTCTACTGGACCGTCATTCTGGTGGGGCTCGCCACGGTGATCAGCTTCCTCGTCGGCACGGCGATCGGCACCCTGGCGGCGTGGAAGCGTGGATCCTGGGTCGAGTCGCTGCTGCCGCTCACCACATTCCTGCAGGCGATGCCGTACTTCTTTCTCGCCACCTTGCTGGTGTTGGTGTTCTCCGTTCACCTGTCCTGGTTCCCGGCCATCAACGGCTACGACTATCTCAACAGCACCATCGGCTGGAACTGGGCGTTCATCAAAGACGCGCTGTATCACGGGATCTTGCCCGCGCTGACGATCGTCGGGGCATCGCTGGCCGGCTGGATCATCGGCATGCGCAACATGATGGTGACGGTCAGGGACGAGGATTACGTTCTGCTCGCCGAAGCGGCCGGCCTGCCGACTCGACGGGTCGTGTGGTACGCGGTCCGTAACGCCATCCTGCCCCAGGTGTCCAGTTTCGCGATGGCGCTCAGCTTCGTGGTCGGCGGTTCGGTGCTCACCGAGATCGTGTTCTCCTACCCCGGAATCGGGTTCATCCTGCTGACCGCCGTCAAGAGCCTGGACTACGCGTTGGTGCAGGGCATCTTCCTGGTCATCACGCTGGTGGTGCTGGCAGCCAACTTCCTCGCCGACATCCTGTACGTCGCCCTCGATCCGCGTACCCGACAGGAGGCGTGATCCACCGTGGAGATCGTCGACGTCACCCCGAGCGACACCCTTCAGCCGGCGGCTCCGGCCACCCAGGCCCCAGGACCGAGGAGACGCTTCCGGCTCACCCGGTCCGCCAAGATGATCGTGGGCCTAGTAATGCTGGGCATCTTCGTCCTTTTTGCCATCGTCGGGCCGCTGATCGCACCGTACGATCCGACCGCGCTCGGCCCGCTGGCGGGTCCGCCGCTCCCCGGGTCCACAGTGCCGTCGCAGGCCCCCGGCGGTAGCCACTGGCTAGGGCAGACAACGATCGGCGGCGACATCTTCTCGCAGCTGCTGGCCGGAACCCGGCCGACGGTGATCGTCGCATTCCTGGCTGGAGCTGTGG
>JAABUS010004135.1_pt1 | contig 21630 bp, 24 predicted proteins | sample 5560161 | NCBI WGS metagenome assembly JAABUS01 (sample SAMN10711885, study PRJNA513376) | rock metagenome | isolation source: Antarctica rocks | place: Antarctica: Victoria Land, Trio Nunatak nord | collected 2016-01-04
AGGGGGAAGGTGGGATATGGGGGTGGGGGGACGGGAGAAGGGGGGTGGGGAGCGGAGAGGAGAACGGACGTACCTGGAGATTATGTAGGTGGAGCGGGGGTATAGCGTTGACATTGTGGGGGCGTTAGTGATGGTGGATGGGAGGAGTGGGATTGATAGATGGTTCAAGCGTGTTGGGGAGGAGATGGAGTGGTAGGGCTGTGATAGGGTTGGATATACTAATGGAAGTGTGTGTGGGGGATGGAGACTACCTTAGAAAGAGATAGTGCGTGCAAAGGTGGAGAGCAAGCTTTTGGGGTGTAAGCTGGTTGGTTTTCGAAAATGGTGTGGGTTCTAGTGGAACATACGGAATGCGTTTGCTGGGTTAATGGTGGGTTGAGAGCGTCGGGAAATCTTATGATCGCGGGGGAAATCATGAGAGAATGATGACTACCTGACAATCTCCAGTTATCAATCCCCTGCGTTGGCTGTAAGATGAACCCAAAGGAAGCGCAGTGACGCAACCTAAATCAATCTGACACCTGGGGATGATGCAAAGTCTACTGAGCCGCAATGAGGAAGCATCGAAGGACGAAGCAGAACGATCATGGTGTGGAAGAATAGAGCTTGTTCAAGAGCATAACTATGTATCCGTCCTCGCGATCCAGGCATACGGACAACTCAGTGCATGAGCCTCGAGTCTGTAGTCCTGTCGCAACTCCTCAACCCAGGCTTGTTCCTAAAAGAGTCGTGTTGCAGAGTCGTGCTCAGCCAGGGCCCATACTCAGCACCGGTCGCTGTTGGACTTTGCTTCTCTACGTGGTCCTGCGTGTTCATTGTTCATTCTGCTCGTCAACAGCCGTCAGCTCGCCCGTCAAAAGCCGTCTTTTCACCACGTTCCTTCCCTGAGCCACATGTACATGCGGCGGCTGCAGTGTCCACAGTTCCATCGACCTGTGAGAGGCTTCGGCAGTGGCTTGGGGGTCTGCTCCGACGTCGAGGTATTGACTGTCTATCTTGTCGATCATGTCCTGCGGTAACACGCTCTAGCTGCTGCGCTATATTAAGTTAGCATAAGCCCCTGAAGCAAAGAGTCTGTGACTTACTATTACCCTCAAACGTAAGATACCTCTTATGCCGCCACCTCCCAGCCACGAAATTATCGAAGTGTGAATTGTTGTGTAGCATGTAGTACACAAATGCCAATATCCAGAAGACGCCGAAAGAGAAGACCCAGACACGAAGAATGGTGAAGAAGTGCGTCCGTGAGTTGCCAACGAACCAGCCGAAAAGTGCAAAGACTGAGGCCAGGACGTCGACGAGCAGAACCGAGCAAAGTAACGGCCATGACGGTCTGTTATACCAGAAATTGCCCTTGGCACGGGTGATGAAGATGAGCCAGTTCTGGGTCAGCACGATCTCCAGAAATAAGATTGCGTCTCGTGAGCCAGCGATTTGGACTATTCCCCCATCCTCGCTTCCGACAATCATGTACGAAAGACAAAGCCAGGTCGAAGCGGCCAGAACCAGGCCAAGGGCGACGGCAATTCCCCAAATTCGCGGTAGATTCCATTTGTCAGGAGTCATGGAGTATGCGGCATTATCGTAAGCAATTGCTATTGTGGCAATGTCGGCAAAAACTGCGGTGAACGTGACCAACTCGCTGGTCAGGCTTTGATCGAAGACAGCGATCCAAAGTCCAAGGAACATTTCCTGATGTATGGATAGGGCGATGCGGAAAACGAGATAAGCATACATCCGGTGGAAGATTTGGCGGGAAGTCTTCAATGCGTCAATTACGGCGTGAAGCCCGGGGGCCTTGAAGATGATGTCGGCAGCAGATCTGGCAGCCTCAGAAGCCCCTTCGACGGCGATCCCTACGTCGGCCTTCTTCAATGCCGGTGCATCGTTGACACCATCTCCAGTCATTGCAACAAGATAGCCTCGCTGCTGAAGGATACCAACAACATTGTTTTTGTGTTCCGGAAACACCTCTGCAAAGCCATCGGCAGCTTCAACGAACTCGCCACGTTCGGACTCGGACATAGTTCCCATACCCGCCACACCAAGCTTGTCAGCGTTGAAGATGTTCGTGCCCAGTCCTAGCTGTCGAGAAGTCTCACGCGCGATGCCCATAGCGTCGCCAGTAAGCATTTTGATTCTCAATCCTAATTCCTTGGCTTCGTTAATCGTAGCTGCGGTGTCATGGCGTGGCGGATCAAAGCACGGCATGATGCCAAGGAGTTCCCACGGGTCGTCGCCACGCTTCGCTGCAATACCAAGGGCTCGAAAACCGCGGCTTGCCAGTTCTTCTACCTTGGCTTCGTACTTCTTTCGCATATCAATCGGAACCGGTCGATGCGAGGCTACCAATTCCAAGACCGCCCGAGGAGCGCCCTTGACGCAAGTCATGCGAATTGTCCAGCCACCTTCTGGCACGTCGCAAACAGCCGTTGCCTTCTTCGATACCGGATCAAAAGGAGTGAAATCGACAATCTTGCAGAGCTTGATGGTCTCTCTAGCCTCAGGGTACTGAGATAGAGCTCTAACGAATGCCTTGTCGATAGGATCCATGCCTTTAATCTTGCGACTCGCAGCTAAGCAGGCGACGAGGACGAGGTTGTCTCTTGTACCGATACCCACAATGTAAGGCTCCCCCATCGTCAGCTGGTTCTTTGTCAGGGTCCCTGTTCTGTGACTAACATCAGCCATGAAGCATGCAAATTGGAGAGGAAGCATACTTATCAGAACACAAAATCTCAACTCCAGCAAGCGATTCGATAGCAGAGAGCCTTTGTACGATGGCTTGCTTCTTGCCTAGATACTGTGCCCCCACGGCTAAGGTGGTTGTGACAACTATTGGAAGCCCCACAGGTACGCCAATAATCAATATTGCAAGATTTTGTCTTAGGATAGGGGCGATTGCCCTTGAGCGGTAAAAGCCCGCGGACCACACTACGGACGATGTCGCTATGACCGTTCCTAGAAGGGCGATGCCGATGTGGTTAATAATCCGGCGGAAATCACCATGGCCAGCCGCTGCCTTGTTGACCAAAGTGGCCATACGACCCATCTTCGTGTCGTCGCCTATAATAGTCACGACCATTAGAGCTTCACCGCGTTTGACGAGCGAGGAGGAGAAGCAAGTGTCGCCGTATCCTTTCGACTGTGGAAGGGATTCTCCAGTCATGGCCGACTGATCGATCTGCAAACGTACGTTTTCGGTAACGATACGGCCATCTGCCGGGAGCACAGTCCCCTGTTTTGAATTAGTCTTGACATATATGCTACAGAGTAGTTCGCAGTGCTTACCTCCTCCAGTTTGACCAGGTCGCCGGGCACGATCATCCGTGTCTCTATTTCCTGAAGCCTTCCGTCACGGAGGACCACAGCCGTGTTTTTCAGTGTGCGTCTCAAGGCATCAACCACGGAATTAGCGTGATGATCTTGTGAAAAGCCAACAATGGCGTTGAATATGAGAAGGCCGCCTATGATGGCCATTTCTACCCAGTCCCGGAGAATGGCTGCAAGGATTACAACACACTGCCATACAACGAATCAGCTCTGGGCATGAACATTGCTCTTAAAGAGCTTGCCAACGAGGTGGACAGGCAAACATGAAAAGGAGCTCACCAGCATGACAAATTGAATTGGACCCCTGAAGAACAGGAAGAATTGAACAAAAAGGTTCTTCTCCTTCTCAACCTTCAGCTCATTGAAGCCGCATGTCTTCCTTCTCCTGTTGGCTTGAGTAGTAGTAAGACCTCGCTCGGTATCCGTGTTCAGCCAATGATCAGGAATTCGATTAGGAACCCAAGTTCCCTCACCCCCCTCTTTCGTTTCCCCGACTGGTTTTCCTCCACCATCGGCAGCCTCGAGTTCAGCGATCAGCTGATCAATATCGTCGACAGCCTCGGCATTGCTGCTCAGAACGCTTCCTCGAGCAGGTTCCTCGGGATGCTGTTCCTGGACACCATCGAGACCTGAAACGAGGGCAGGACGATGCACCGCAGATACTCTGTGAAAGGGAGGTATTTGAGGTGCCGTAGCTGGGATAATATCGGTGCTGTTCCCGTAATAAGGCGCATCGCTTGACTCACTACTCGAAAACCCCCTTGTACGTCTTAGAGAAGGATTTGATGGTGGGACGCCCTCGCTGCCGCTGGGATACCTCCGTCTCGGAGTGCTAGTCCTTGTCTCCAAGCTTGTGCTGCGATCGCCCAGTCTGGGCGGTGGAAGGGATTCGAGTTCCAGGTTGTCGCAATGATTCCTTCCCATCAGCGAGCGTATGGAGGAAGGCATCGTTGCTCTAATACCTCGAAGAAGGCAAAGGTATCATCGAAGGTGGCAATAAGTATGCTGGACGAGTACAGCTTGACATAGGGTTAGATTGATCTTGGAGAAGATCGAGAATGTATGGAGCTTGAGGAATTACGAAGTGACGAAATACGAAGGAACGCTTGATGTTGGGCTGCCCCAAACCGGAAAGTCCAACCCACACATGCTGCACGCACTGAGATCTTGACTGGCAGCTTCCTGCTGAGACCTTTCGAGCGAGTGAACTGTACGCTTCGATGGATGTTATATGTGATGCGCCCGTTTGCACTTTGATAGCTCTGTCAGCGCAACAAGTCATAATCGAAACTCGAGAAGGAGCTACAGGTTTCCATCGCGATATCTTGTATTTATTGATCGACAACGGATTCTTTCAGGACGTGCTAGCCAAAGCCAAGTCCTGTCAGTCTCGACGATGGTCTTGAACAGACCTTCAGGGGGGAAATTTGTAAGTGATGCAGCTGCCAATAACCTGGATCTAACATCGCAACGGGTTTCCAGCGGCGAGAATTACGACAGATTCCGTACAATAGTGAAGATCCAAGAAGTCCCTGTCTATGCTATCCATGTATGATTCGCTTGAAAGGCCACCAACCAATGGAAATGAAGTCTCTGACTTCCATCGCCCTAACCCATAGCGTGTACGCTATTGATTGACTCCTCTACACTTGACGTAAATTCCCGGGGTGAGATTGTAGCTTCCTCAATCGGTTTGTTCATACCCCAGGGTCAAAGCACGCATTTCAACCAATGAATTCACTACTATTCAAGGCTTGAGACATCTGCTCGCGACCGATCAGAAGTACTGCGGCCTAACAGTCGTCAAGAAGAGGACTCGATTCAGAATCTCCCAAAAAAGAGCTTCGTCGAGGACGGCTCCGAATCTGGTAGGAAAAGTCAGTACAGTATTGGGTGGCGATGAAAGGCGAAGAAGAAGCAAGTGCGAGGAGACTATGCGCGATAAGATTGTCGGGTAATTTGGTATTCGCACATGAGACGGAGAGTCGACACGCACGGGATTTGTGAATGAAAGGGTGTCGAGATTGCGGGCGACGACTTACCCACAGCACTTTACAATACGACTCAACTCCGTCTTCACGGTTTCTAGACTTTGCAGATCCAGCTTCCCAAATTCTGGATGACCTCTGAGTCGGTGCCACGCCTCGACCGGCGTAAGCTCTCCTTTCAAGTTGATACTTCTGCTAAGATTCAGTAGTTCCTTGATCATCGCCGCGCTTGCTGTCCATTGAGCGTCAGGCTGCGGTGGTCTTGCCGAACTAGCAACAAGGGGTGTTGAAGCTAAGAGGATATGATTGGTAGGATCGTGTGTTGTGTTACTGGGGTGTGGAATGTGGCTCACGCAGGGGTGCTCAAGAGCGAGCACGAAGTCGATGGCGATGTCAGGAGTATCGAGGAGCGGGTTACTGTTTGTGTACACTATCTGAGAAGAAGGGGCGGTGAAGGAGAGCGGTTGGAGGGAGAAGTCTTGTTCGTATTCAGCAGACTTTCCAATATTGCTGGGACAAGACTCACCATCTGGTAGGCTCGCAGCTGGCTGCGAATGATCATATTGGCTATAGGCGGGATTAGGCGGATCAGTTGGCGAATGCATCTGTGGTGTCCTTGGGGCGCCAGAAGCCTGCGGTGATGGCCAGTCGACATGCAATCGTTGATTGTTCATATCGTCGGCATGCATTGAAATGGTAGCGGACTCTTGGGAGTGTGCACGCTGAGATGGACTAGCAGCGGTATCTTCGATACCTGCAGGCAAAGGAATGCCAGCCAGAAGGCAAGTGGTCCTGAGAATGTCGATTTTGCCTTGTAGGTTGTTCTTCTCCTGAGCCAGGGCAGTCTCTGAACCCCGAAGTCGTACCACCTCAGATTCGAGAGTCTTGATGTAGTTCTGGGTGCGTTGACGATGAGTGCTGCGTAATCATTATTTTAGGGAGGCACAATCGAATAGTTGGCGGTAGGTAAGAGGTCGAAGTAGGATGAGCTAATCAACAGGATCTTACGTACCGTTGTGCATGGCGGACTTGTTCCCGTCGTTTGCTAGGAGCCGCTGGACCACCACCGCTGTCTGACTTATTCCCTACAGCCCAATTTTGTTAGCATAATCATTTTACCCAATCGCGTAGGGCTTCTGATCCATGATCCGACGTTGACTTCAGGCCTGCTCCAATCCGTTGCTGATCTGAAATTTTGACACCCAAAGTGACACCAGCTGGAACGTGGTTGCAACCTGGAACATCGAAGGCGCAAAGGGCGCTCAAAGCCAATATCCAAGCAAAGCAAAGAGAAGACTACTTACCTTTAGTAGATCGGCTTTGCGGTTGAAGAAAGGTCAAAGAGCTAGTGCCCAGAGTCCTTCTAGCGCGTTTCCAGAGGGAATCGTTGCCTTTCCTTCCCTGGGGGGGATTTGCAGGGGATCCACCCTCCGAAGGAATTGAGTCCGAAGGCGAGCCGTGTGAGTTTGAAGCCATAATTCATGGGAAGAAAACAACAGTACCACCAACAGATATGATTTCAAGCTGCGAGCGTAAGAACAATATCAACTTATACATAAGTGGCTCACTCGACATGAGCTGGTTGGCATCGCTGCAGAAGCTAATGAGAGAGGCTGTGTGCGCGTAGCATATCTTCGGTGAGACTCCATCGTGAATGGCGTTGTCATCCAGCGGCTATCACTCTAAGTTGACAATACTAGCAGAGCTGAAGCTGAAGCTGACGGGAGGTTGAGATTAGGAATCTCGTCCCGTTATCCACAGAAACCTGTCGGGTTAGTCCCAATGAGCGATAGCGTACATGTACTTTTGCTGTCGCAGTTTATCTCCAGAGTGAGGCGGTCTGCGTGTCAGCAAAGAACAAAACTTGGTACGTCTGCACAGGCCGCATGAAGGCAGTCATGGATCGAATGATTTCAGTATTTCGGAAAACCAAAGTAGTAACCCGTAAGAGTGGCAGAGAGCGAGCACCCTATAATGCGTCTCCGTGAGTCAAGAAAGGTTGACCTTCACCGCCCAGGGATCAAGTGAGAGTCCCAAAGGGTCGTCCAGTCAAGCTACAATAGGACATCAGCTTCGGTCTTCCTTGAGATCGAGGAGAACGCTTGTCCTGTCGGATGCGAAAACGTCCAAGAGCGAACAGAGCACAACGGTCAGAAAATCGGCGCTTAAAGGACTCCTGAAAATCGAGGTGCTATCTGGACCATTCGATTTTGCTGTAGAGATAGTGGCTGACATGCCAACTGGGAGATGGTGGAGAATTTCATCACCCGTAGCAAAGTAGGAATGTGGACCCGGTGATAAGCTGTGTGGTTACCGTGAGACAACGTTGCTTGGAGAAGGCCTGCGCTGCGGGTGTGTCTCTTCATTGTGGAGTGGACTCTGGCTCTCTGGGTGCATTGTTTTCGATGTCCGGCCTCGAAGAGCGAGACCGAATTAAGCAAGAAAGCGAAAAAAGCAAAAAGATAAGTGGGATGGTAGAAAAGCCTCTATATTCCAACTTAGGGCACTTGCTACGCTTAGAACGGGATTGAAGTCGTCACTCCATTAGGAAAGAGATGGTGAGTTCGAGAAGTACAGGCACCGCACAATTGCCGATCTAGCTGTACCGCCAGTGCCACCATCTCAGTCCCTAATTGCGGTCTTCCTATTCGAACCATATCATGTGGGTCGTGTAAGGGACCCAGCAACATCTTACAGAGAGAGTCGAATCGATACCTAGAGAAGCTTGAGTACACTTACCTGCTCAGTGTGTATGTTTACATTTTCTTGGTGCGTAGTGGTTCACTGGGAAACATGAATTTCTATTGAAAATGTACACTTCTTGCTATTGAGCCATCATAAGGCCCAATCGCGAGTTCGAGAGCATTGCCCGCCACGCCACTTTCAATTTTGACGGAATCGCAAAGAACGACCGCCCCGAAGAAAAGAACGCAAGCTCACAACACGCATTACTCATGCAGAGCTTCGACGAAACCCCGAAATTCATGCGTACTCGCTCCGCCAAATGCCCTGCCATAATTGGCTACCAACGCCACGAAGAAGATGCCGCCTGATCGCTAATGAAGACTTGGATGACCTCCAGACTAAGGAACACCCGATGGAAGGAGCGTAGCAAATGAAGAGCCGCCTAGCCTGCACCTGGTGGCGGAGGCTGGGTAGACGTTGTACTAGGCGGCATTACAAACGCCCCCGGGAACATCGGCATACCATTTGGCATCATCGGGAACTGGAAGCCAAAGCCCGGTACAGCTGGAGGAACGCCGATGGTGTTGTTGTCGCGATTCTGTCGCTCGGGCTGGCGAAAGCGTGGACCAGAATCGTAGCCTGGTCCAATTTGCTCGGAGCGAGGTCCTTGGAAACCCCCTTTATCTGTGACCATACGTCTGCTGATAGCTATGGATTCATTAATAGCCGTCTATTAAAAATTGAGGCAGAAGATAAAGTACCTTTCGAAGAGACGCCAGCACCAATCTCGATATCTGGCTCTTCGACAACCATACCACCCTCTATGGGCTTCCCGCCCGTGCCACCGTACTCGGCAGTCAACATCCATTTGCGATCAGCGTCGGTCAAGCGATCGATAGGAATAACGCTGATGCCAGTTTGATAGTCGCTACAGTCGCGAGGTCCGAAGCCTACTCCCCATTTGGTCTGCGATAATCTGAGTATAGCTGCGAAAGTGTGCGAATGAGGATTCTGACTTACTCGCAATTGCATTTCAGTGGATTTGAAGCGTTCCATTCCCTCTTTGGCCTTCATTGCATCTTGTCGAGTGATCATCTTGACAAAGGCGTGGCGTTTGTCCGTATTGACGATGCATGTTTGCACAATCCCGAAGTCCGCGAATATTGCCCGCAATCTATCTTCGGATGATCTACACATTTGTCAAATGCGTGGTTCTAAATGAGAATGTAAAAAACTTACGTAACTCCTCCGACGAACAGCGTCCTACTCAAAACTAAAGAATTGTCAGACGACTAGGAATACTCGTGGCCGCGACTGCGCTCTCTCACCTTTGATCATGCCCTCGCCAAGCGAGCGATCATACTCTATCCATTTGGGTCCAGGTGGAGGAAGGCCGTTCCCTTGTTGACGGGGACTTGGGCTCCTACGATAGCCATCTGGGCTTCGTCGGCGATAGGCGTCGCCCTGTCCTCTGCCTCTACCAGATGCGCCAACGTTACCACGACCATTGTCACGACCGGCGTCACCTCTATAGTCACCATACACGGGACTATCGCGACGGCGAGGCGGAGTAGCTTCACGACGTCTATCCCAGCCTTGAGGTGATCGAGATCGAGAACGGGCATGTCTATTCCTCCCAGACGGAGAGTGGATATTCTGGTCATTGTAGCCATTACGGTCACGTGACATATTACTCGTGCCACCAAAACCTTGATTTGGTTGCCAGTTCGGCTGTTGAGCTGCATAAGGGTTGCCCAAACCAGCCGACGCAGCAGCACCGCCGGCACCACCAGACATGATCGCTGCTAATATCGGTCCCCATTGATCTTGTGGCACGCCCTGAGCGGTGAGTAATTGCAGTACTTGTAATTGCTGCTGGAAAGCCTCCTGAGTCATTCCTGGAGGCAGCATTGCGCCAGCCTGCATATTCGACGCTGCATTGTACATACTCGTTGCATTCTGAGCAGCATTGGAGTCATTACTCGGTCCACCAAAGGACGATGCTCCAGGTACACCTACAGCCTGATGAGACGGTAGGTTTGGATTGGAGTTTACGGAAGGCACGTTTTGCGGATATGTGTTCTGTGCGTTTGCTACATTATCAGAGATGGTCTGCGGAGGATTCCCCGGCGCCGCGGTGTTCGTCTTTGCCATATCTGCGAGAGCCTTCAATATTGCAGAAGTATCCTGTGCCGGTGCTAGAGCTGGAGCTGGCTGTGGGTTTAGTGGAATGAAGTCCTTTGGAGGGGTTCCTTCAGGGGTTGTGGAGATGGCTAGAAGAACAGTGGGATTTGATTAGAATTTGCTTACAAGTCTTACCATCGGAGAAGTCACTTCGCAGGGAAATTGATCTTACCGTTTGAAGAGGGATCAGCAAGCTTCTCCTTGAAGCTGGAAAGCATGGCCGCTGGGAAGGTACTTCCACGCTCCCAGATATCGACAAGCTTCCGGATTTTCTCCTAATTCGCAGAACACTCGTAAGTCTACATCCCGCACATATACGACGGAAGATGCAAGTATCTCGCGAGCAACCTAATGCAAGATCCGTTTTACGGCTCAGTGTGACACGCGCACGCCATCGAAAGGTCCTACAATGATTGTCTAGAAAGCGTACCTTTTGATCTTCGGGGGCAGTATTGGTAATGTCAGTCATGATCGAGGGTAACAATTCGGTTACGTGGTTTACACCAGCGGCGAAAGTGTTATCAGATGCAGCAGGACCTGAAATTTGTCCAGCCTTGCGTGCATGCTCTACCCATTGTCGAGTCACAGAGTCTATTACATAGAGTACGCCCAGCTTATGTGTTCCTGGTGTCCTCTTAAAGTGAGTGTAGATTTTACCGATGAGGACGGACTCAGACTATGAGATTGCAAAGAGTCAGCAACAGCTTGGCACATACATGATCAAGGGTAGCATACCTGAACATTCGTGATGCAGAGATTGGTAATAGTCGTGATCTTCGACCCAGTAACACCAGGTGGTTTGAGGGCCAACATAGACTGGAGTAAGGTCTCGAGCTCCGCTACCGAGGAGGACATTGCGTTAGTGGTGCTCGCTCCAGGTGTATGCCTTAATTAATTCTTAACTATATCGGAGATAGTTGCGCTTGAGCTTGGCCAGGGCAAACGCGTGACCTCTACTTGTCGATGAAGAAACCGGCAAGGTACTGATCAGGCCTTGCAGGTTAGAGTAGACGAATGTACGAGCTACGCTATGTGGCAAACACGCGGCGAGTGTAGATGTAAGTATTGATGAAGAGCTGGATCAGTTCAAGCAGGATGGTCTATGGCAGAGGCCAGTGTGTGATGTGCACCCCCAAGATCACTGCGGTGACCGACGTGCTAGTAGCTACAGCCGTGAGCTCGTTACGGGGATCTACTCTTAGAACGGATCCTACGATGAGTATGTAGGAATATATGTGACAGATGTGATGTGAGTGATGGAGGATTGAGTCGTTGGGAGATGGACATGATCTGTTGAGGCGGGCTTGCGGAAATTGACAAGAGTCTGCGACGCTAACGGCTGTCCCGACTCCCGAGACCCTGCTAGCCTCGGTGAATTCCGGACATAGCTTAGCCTTCACTACTTCCGAGCTGTTCAACCAGCTTGTCTTCTTTGAGCTCCATCCGTCCCCTCTCTCCCCAAACATTCACCATCGACTGTCATGGCCGCAGCTCTACGGTTCAGTCGCACGGTTTTGCGCCCATCAGCGACTGCTACAACCTCCCCAGCTCGCTCAATTGCCTTTACCGGCCTGCGAAGCTATTATTCCGCCAAATCTCAGGTAAGCTGCGAAATATTTGTCTGGAAGGCTCCTGCAAGTATATGTTGCTGATATCTCGCACAGTCACTCAAGGAAACATTTGCGGAGGGTCTCCCCGCCGAGATAGAGAAGATCAAGAAGCTCCGAAAGTGAGTCCGGCCACTGGGAAAGCTTACTCAGAGCACAAAAGCTGACGCTATCCGACTGAAAGGGAATACGGATCAAAAGTCGTCGGCGAAGTCACACTCGATCAGGTCTATGGCGGTGCTCGTGGCATCAAGTCACTCGTTTGGGAGGTAGACTGGCTCGGCCTTGACATCACCTCTGCAGCTCGCTTACTGCCTCCAGGGCTCAGTCCTTGATTCAGAGGAGGGCATCCGGTTCAGAGGAAAGACAATACCAGAGTGCCAGAAGCTGCTGCCAAAAGCGCCCGGAGGAGAGGAGCCTCTCCCAGAAGGTTTCTCTCACGATTAGACGCCTTCGGGTCTTGATCTGACATTGTGTAGGCCTTTTCTGGCTTCTATTGACCGGCAAGATTCCAAGTGAACAACAAGTCCGCGATCTTTCGGCGGAATGGGCTGCCCGCTCAGCGGTTCCCAGCTTCGTCGAGGAGCTTCTCGACCGTTGCCCGAATGACCTACACCCAATGGCTCAGTTCTCGCTTGCTGTAACCGCTTTGGAGCACGAATCTTCTTTCGCAAAAGCATACGTCAAGGGCATGCCTAAGACCGAATACTGGAGCCATACCTTCGAGGACTCGATGGATCTCATTGCCAAGCTCCCCACTATCGCTGCTCGTATCTACCGTAACGTTTACAAGGACGGCAAGGTCGCGCCGGTGCAAAAGGATAAGGATTACAGTTTCAACTTCGCAAACCAGCTGGGCTTTGCCGAGAACAAAGAATTCCTTGAGCTCATGAGGTTGTATCTTACGATCCATACCGATCATGAGGGTGGTAACGTAAGCGCCCACACGACCCATTTGGTCGGCAGCGCTCTGAGTTCGCCTATGCTGTCCCTTGCTGCAGGTCTGAATGGTCTCGCAGGCCCTCTCCATGGCTTGTAGGTTTACAAGAGGATCCTTACTGTTCAGACTAACACTCGCTAGGGCAAATCAAGAGGTGCTTAATTGGCTGCAAAAGATGAAGAAATCCGTCGGCAGCGATCTCAGCGACCAAGCAATCACCGACTACCTCTGGTCAACATTGAAGTCGGGCCAAGTCGTCCCAGGCTACGGCCACGCCGTTCTACGAAAGACAGATCCCCGTTACGTATCACAACGCGAGTTTGCGCTTCGTCATTTGCCGGATGATCCGATGTTCAAGCTTGTCAGCCAGGTCTACAAGATCGCTCCAGGCGTTCTCACAGAGCACGGCAAGACAAAGAACCCTTACCCCAATGTTGATGCTGTAAGCTTACGATGTATTGAACATCTGGATGAAGTCTTTGCTAATAGGTCCCAGCATTCCGGAGTTCTCCTACAGTATTACGGTCTCACTGAATCGAGCTACTACACGGTTCTCTTCGGTGTTTCGAGAGCCATCGGTGTTCTACCACAGTTGATCATTGACCGTGCCGTAGGCGCACCAATCGAGCGGCCTAAGTCATTCAGCACCGAGGCTTGGGCCAAACTTGTTGGAGCGACCCTGTAAAGGAGGATGGATGGAGAACCAGTGGGCTCTGTCATTGTATCATAGATCAATGGCGTCGCGTGTACATGATTGTCGGTTGGGTATACCTGCGGGCTTGATATCTGACTCTAGGCATGACTGGTATACCGTATCTTGCGGGGTGAAGAAGGATGTATATATTGCTAAAGCCATGAAGACGTGTGGATTCATCCCCTATCGTCTCCACAGTCCTCACACACGCTGAAAGCACCCAAAAAACCTTTCTCTTCCGGCCCAAATAATTCAACGGTGAGGGTAAGAGTTTAGCTTCGGGATTCAATGTGTGGTTCGGCAACCAACGCTTCAGCCCTACGGACCCTGCATAAAGCACTCCAGAAGGAAAGAGCTGTCCTGGACAGGGGGTGGGGTCGATAACACTCCAGCAAGAGCGGTCGAACGTGAATCTGTGATTACCTGACTTAGGCGAATAATCGCATGGGATACGAGAGATCTCAAGCTTCCATCCAAATCCATCACTTAAACGTGACCCCTGCAGCTCATCGGAAGGGGTTGGGTTTGCACTTTCTTGTCCGCCTTACAACAGCAGCTACAATTCACAGCTCGTTGTGTTTGACCGCCGGACCTCACCATAAGCTTCCTTGAATACCCAGCGAACGAAGCGCCCCTTTTGCCTTGGTCAGGCCTGAACTCTCCGCTCATTCGCTATGGCCTCTGCTGCGGCTCTTGGTGGTGCTGAACCTGGGAAGATAGAGAAGAAGCCCGTCAAATTTAGCAATCTCCTTCGTACGAGAGCCTCCTTGGATTGCCTGTGCGAGGACTGACGTTTTGGCTTGACAGTGGGAGCTGGTCTAAACATGTTTGAGTAAGTGATCGTCCCCATCTCAGCATAGCTTTGCTAACAAGGACTGTGTAGAGTCACCACCCTCGGTCAAGTATGGATATCTAGACGTCGTGACCGGAGACGTGAGCCAGGGTCTGATATGGGATTTAGCCTCTTGAAGTCATCAAAACAACAATGGCCGCCAACCGTGCCGACGGTATGACCGGTGCCCTCGCCCGCATTTGGCAAAGAGGTGGTATTCTAGGCTGTTCGTGCCCCATTCAGCCCCCATCCACATCTTCTCACTCGAGTCTTCGCCCTACTAACGTTCGTCATCGACTCTAGACTACCAAGGTCTCATTCCCTGGGCATGGATTGAAGCCTCCACCAAAGGCGCCGTCCTCCTCTTTGTCGCTTCCGAAGCCGAATACCACGCCAGAACCTTCGGTGCCTCTGACTTTGGCAGTGGAGTTGCAGGCGGCATGGCGGGCGGCGTTGCCCAAGCCTACGCCACCATGGGCTTCTGCACCTGCATGAAAACCGTCGAGATCACGAAACACAAGATCGCCGCCCAGGGTGTCAAACCCCCCGGCACGTTCGAAACCTTCATGGATATCTGGCGGAAAGAGGGTATTAGAGGTATCAATCGTGGTGTCAATGCCGTGGCCATACGGCAGACGACGAATTGGGGTTCACGCTTCGGACTTTCGCGGCTAGCAGAATCAGGAATTCGAAGCGCGACGGGTAAAGAAGAGGGGCAGAAGTTAGGATCCATGGAGAAGATATTGGCGAGTGGGCTGGGAGGCGGGTTGAGTGCGTGGAATCAGCCGATTGAGGTGATTCGGGTCGAGATGCAGAGTAAGACCGTGGATCCGAATCGGCCGAAGAATCTTACGGTGGGGAAGACACTGAGGTACATCTATGGGAACAACGGGATCAAGGGGCTCTATCGAGGCGTCACGCCACGGATCGGGCTTGGGGTTTGGCAGACGATTTGTATGGTGGCGTTGGGGGATATGTGAGTCTCAAGTCCCCATGATTATCACGAGCCACCGACTAACAATCTATGTGATAGGGCGAAAGAGATGGTCGAGAAGGCTACAGGCGATAAAGTCACAGCGAAGCATTGAGTTACCGCCGTGTACAACAAGCATTGCTGGTGTGCTTCGAGCCCGTATACATAGGTTCGTCGGGCGAGCTTTTTCGGAGCGTTTTCCCTTGCAGTCCTTTCAACATGGCGGAATCACTAGGGGGCACCGGGCTAAGGTGCTTTGCGCTTGACGTGGAGCTGTCTGGCACTGGGCCTAGATCTTTAGCTACAGGAGCGTCTCACAGCATCACTTGATCACTAGCAATCGTCATTTGAAGCATTCCACCCAAAGTAGCCATATTAGGCTGCTTCTCATACGTACCTCAACAGGCTTGCTCTAGCATAAGATGCTCATCGTGGCCATAACTGTGTGTAAGATTTCGAGTACCACCAGGGCACGGGGCTGATCGTAGAGCTCCTGATCTGGAGAGCAGCGTCGCTCCATCGTTCATCGAACCGCAGATCTAGAACTCTATACATTTCATCTCAGTAGGGGCGACGGTGAGTTGAACCGTCTTTAGTTACAGCTGTGGTAGCCTAATCGGTCGAGAACGTCGTGCTCGAAATTACTTCAATAGGATGCCAAAGACATTATGTAGTTCTGATCAAGAGAAGCTATCCAAATAGATAACGTCGAAGAGAAACCTACGAGTAAAGTACAAGAGGTGTACATCGAACTGGCCGAATGAGGTTTGGTGTCCTCGCACGTGATGGATGTACCCCCTTTTCGTGACTTTAAGTATCTGTGCTGACATTCAATTGCAAACAAACACTAACCGACTCTCAATACTAAATACAGTCTCATACCATGAATCTCGACACACTGTATCAGCTATCCCGAAGAACTACGTTTGATAAGTTGCTAAGCTTTCTGGATCTACGTGCCAGTACAGCAGTACAGTATGATGCTTGTCCTTCTTAGCCTTGACCATCGGCCTCTCTTGTCTCTCAGATTGTTACCACACATCCTAATCTTTCACTTCCAACTGCCATAATGTTCTCAATATCTGTGTATTCACCGATCAGATATACTTCTTTGGTACATTGCGTAGGGTCGCTGCCTATAGGATCATGATGTTCGTTGCTTCAAGGGCTTTAGCTAGCCCTGTGAAAAGGAGATCATTCTTCTGATTCCAAGCACTCCTTCTCGCTCCGCCAAGCGTGCAGATGCATCATGCGCGGCGCTACAAGGTGAATGTCTGCACAGCGCGCCTGGACTAGTGAAAATTCTAGGCTCGCTGCCCACCAACCTCTGTCGCCTCCTTCCAAGTCATTGTTCAATCAACACATCGAGAGGCAAAAATGGAGGCTAGAACGGAGGCTAGAGCTGCAGCAGAGAGAAGGCGTAGAGCGTTGGCTTGGTATAACGGGGATCCTACGCCAAGCATGTACGAGAATCGGTTGAAAGGTAAGTGGTGATCCTACAATGTGATGTCCATGCCCTCTACCGAGCTGACTCGGTGACCGCGGTCGGATTTAGCTGCTACAGAGGCCAAGAAACAATCAAAGAAACGCGGCTCCAGAAGCTTTAAGGAATCGACGGCGAAGGTGGTAGCTAGGAACAACGCTGACACGGCGAGTACGGATGGCAACAGGGTTGTGGCCCACCAGGTCCCGCCAGAAATCAGGCTCCGTATTTATGAACTTGTTCTCACCCTTCCCCACGATGATTCCTCGACGAGGCCTTATCACGGATTACCCTATGTCTTCAGGGCGTCCGGACCAAGGTGCAGGGACCTTAGTCTACTTTGCGTCTCACGCCAGACCTTCTTGGAGGCGTTTCACGTGTTCTACCGCTACAACAAGCTTCATTTCAACTCGACCGACGTTCTCTACAAGTTCCTAAAGAATGTCGGCTATGCGCGCCGCCAGCAGATCACCAATATCGCTTTCGGATGGCTTTGGATCGACCTACACGCTAAAGAGGCTTTCCGTCTTCTCAAGACATGTTCCAACTTGAGGTACGTCGAAATAATCGTCAACTCGGAGACCTACCCTAGATGGACGATGTCGGACGAGGCAGCCCTCAAAGAAGTCCGTGGTATGGAGATGGTTGAGTTCCGAGCGCACTGGCCTTGGAAACCAAGCTGCAGACGCCGATACCCGGATAGTGGTATCGTTAGGGAGATTAAGCAAGCTATGACGAGGCCTCGCCTTAAACGGCATGCCGCAAAACCGACAAAGACGATTGATCCCTTTAAACAGCGGCGCGAAAGATTCCCAAAGTCTGAAGGAACCCTACTGAAGGACGAGTTCAGAAGAGCTCTTGAGGACGCCAACGACTTTGAGGGCGCAGAAGAATTCACGGAGAGTCGTACAGTTAAGATCGTCACCTCGGCAAGGCGCAATCTGATACCGCAATTCCGTAATGACGAGAGGGATGCCGGCAGCAGATCCTGAAAGTACGGCCAACGCTAGTTATCTGGTTCAGTAGCAAGCTCTCCGCTCAGCAGATTTGACAACTCGCTTTTCCAAGTCATCACTTTCGTCGTCACAAGCTTTCTCCGTAAGTCCATCTCGATTGGAGGCATTCGTAGACTCTAGCTAATGCCATCAGGGAAGAGGATTCATGTATCATACACCGTCACTCAGCCACCCAGTTGGCTATGCACACCTCCCAGGTCGTTTCCACAAGCAACAAAATCCCCACTCTAGGCCTCAGAAGATTGAATTCACAAGATCACCACCTGCCGTCGCGCCTGCCCCGAAGATAGCGGCATTCCCGAGTTTGGCTCCCAGCTTGCTCGCCCATTGCCCATGCTGTTGGCAAAGGTACGTCAGCCCGTTTCCCCACCGGAGAACTCAGGTGTAGGGCTTATGCCGTCCCTTGCTGGCTCTCCATCAAAATGGGAACACGGGGTTGACTCATACCTTAGGGTGATTAGGGTTTGCGGGATGATTGGGGTTTTGGCTCGCTTGGGCGATGGCGGCAGGGTCGACGTTGTTGGTTCCTTGTGCGTACCGCGGATCGACGTATTCCGAAGGAATGCCACCCGGTTGCTATCGACCGACGAGTGTCAGCAGTCACACCGTTGTTTTCAGTTAAGACGTTGTGTCAGGGGTGCTTGGCTCACGGGCAGCTGAGCCATTATACTCTGGAACTGCTGGGGATGGAGGACACCGGAATCACGGAGGTATTCGAGTTCGGTTCGGACATTGTTGAGGGAGCGGTTGATTCCTGCTTTGTCGCCCATTTTCCGATAGCTCAAGCACAGTATCTGAGTATTCCACAATGTAGCAAGCAGTATGCAATGGATCACTCTGTCATGTCCACACGTTGCTTGGTGGATTTGATACATGGTCGTTAAGTCCGAGATTCCGAGATGATGTCACCTCAGTCGGGCCTCAGGGTTGGACTGGGTACTCTTTCTCACCTAGTAATGCCATGAACCCTAAGCTTTATGCACTAAAATCATTAGCGATTGCATTACCGGGTGGATTGCATTACTAGGTGAATAGGAGTATGCGTTCACCAGCAGCCACGTCCTTCACGAAGACGGATTCTTGCCTTCGTCGCACAACAGAACAACAGATTAGTGGACCTTCAAGGATTACAACTGCTCGGCCTGAGTAAGACAAGGCATCCTCGTTTCGGTCGACCATGTTCTCACGGTATTCCTGGTGTGTTCCTACCAGACTACGGACGGCACTGACGGATCATGAACCCCCCACCCTCACAGGTCTCTCCCACTCCTTCACGGCAAGTCTACTTTCGTCTCCGCCCTGAAACAGCTCTTGCGTTGATGAGGACGGATGGTGCGAGATGAGATGAAACGTTGGTCAAGTCCCATCCCGGTAGCGGAAGGAGAAGAGATCTTTGCAGTATTCCTCATGATTGGAAATAGCAAATTGTCGTTCTCTGCTTGCGAGCTACGGTCAATTGTCAATGCGCAACATATCTCCATCTCGCTTCAACTTCGAAATGACATTCCTGTTGTTGTCATGCGTTCTACTCCTTCTTGCATCCGTCAACCCTGGTCCAGATTACCTTCAGGCAAGCTTGCGGCTATAGAGGTCGTTTCATATTGTACCGCTCATGCCCCGTGCCTGGGACCCGCCTCGTGTGGAATTGCTGACTCTTCAGCACTTCACCGTATCTCACCCGTGGTCCTCTATTTTCTTTGGTTGGCTGCCGCATATAATTTCCGTTCGTTGGATTCAAGTGTTGATCCGGAGCTGCCCTGCCCTGCCGTGTTTCGCAGTATTCATTAAGGCAAACCATACATGTATAAGAGCCCCAGGTCTGGAGGCAGTCACAATCTTGCTCTTCTCTGCGCGTGTGCAATACTAAGACAGGGAGGTTGTTGATACTATTTGGTCGCATTTCAAGTCTCCTGGAGAGACTACACATTCTTTGCATCCCCAGCATCTTCTTTCGGGGGGGTATCATTCGTTATGTATCATTTCGAGCATCTTTTCCTGTTCGCTCTTGCAGCATCTGCACGATGTGTACGTCAAGTGCATCTTGGCCAAGGGTCATGGCCAGGTAATGGCACCGTCGCGTCCAGCTCCGACAGTACCGTAGCGACGACGTCTACCACAGTACTCAGCTCGTCGCAAACCTCCGCATCGAGCAGCAATGCCGCCACTGCGTCCAGCGCCTCTACTGCTGATGCCGTGAGCGCATCATCGGCTTCTACGACGTCAAGCACCTCGAGCCAATTCCTCGCTCCTGGTCGCCTACCCAGTACTCCCGCCGGCTTCACACCTGCGTCCCGGCCCACACCCAAGAGCGCGTCTGGATGTCCCCCTTCAATGAAAGGCGTCACCTTCAACGGCGGCATGAACCCTGGCATGTTCGACACCATTGGCGCCGCCGAGAACTGGATTACCTTCCAACCCACCATTCCCAACGGCCCTGGCTCTAGCAAAGCATCCAGCGCATTCATCCCCATGATAGCCTTCGCCTCCCACGTCCAGGACGGCATCAACATGCTCAACAGCGCCAACCCCCCACCTTGGCTACTCACCTTCAACGAACCTGACTACTCCTACGCTAACTCTACCCCGACCATGTCGGAGGCGGAGGCCGCCAGCGCAATCGCTCCGCTTATCGCCGCCGCCAAGGGCAAACCCACCAAATTCGTCGCCCCGGTCACTGCTGACCCGACGAGCCCTTGGCTCGACAATTTCTACGCCGCCTGCAACTGCAAGGACTTCTTTTCCGCGTACAACATCCACCAGTATCACCCGGACTCCGCAACGGTCATCTCCGCAATCACTGCCTTCCACCAGAAATACTCAGATAAGCCTATCTGGGTCACAGAGGTCGCGCCAGGCAGTGCGAACCCGGAGTGCTCGCTGGGCTGGGACACGGTGGGCACTTTCATGAAGGATATCTATGGCTTCGCAGCCAAGTCCGGGTTCGTGGATCGCGTGTTCTGGAACACGGGCAATGAGATCGGGCCGGGCGATATAAATGTCTGTAATTCGTACCTGACGAACCACATGGGGGGAACGAGTCCGTTGCTGGCGGCGTACGCAGGCATCAATTGCTCGTAGGGTGGGTGGTCAATTGAGCCATTTGGGGTTGCACGATCGGTGCTGTATCTAATGAAATGCCCGAGGCCTAATTCTTTTCTTCGAAGCTGTCTGTCACTTCCTTAAGGCTATAATTCCATCTCGCTTTGACAGAAGATCACCGACGGTTCTAGAATTCAGAACCGTCGTCTTTCCATTGCCTTTGACGCCGGAGCACGTTTACAACGATGCACATTGATGGGGTGAGCTGTGCCCGGCTTCCATTGCTCAGGCCACACCCATCAACCCTTCGTCCCTGACATCTCCCTTCCGCTTCCGCATCCCGTCTCCACTCTCCACATCCAGAACCGTGCTTCCCTTCCCCCATCCCCCGTTCCAGCCCAGTCAGCGCGACCTGAAACCAATGTGAAAAAAAAAAAGAAAAAAAAATGGGCGCGCCACACCCCCGGAATTTCAGTTTGACAACCCAACAACAACAACCACGAAGTGGGTTTTCACTGGGTATGTGTGCACTTAACCGAAACTGGATACCGAGGCACGCAGAATCGGTTACCCCCAAAGGAAATCGGTGTGCTGAGTGTAAGTGCCCCTTTTTCCCTCGGGCCCGCTTCGGCGTCGTTCTTCACCTGGCCGGGACCGGAGGAGTATCGACAACGAACGTTTGGGGTAGGTGGGTTCTAGGTACCACACCGTACTTCGTCACTGCTGGAATTGTTTGGCTTTTCGGCTTTGGGGAGGCTGGCTTGTGCGTGGAAAGGGGGGGGGTTGCGTCAGGATATTCGGATGCGGGTGGGTGTTCTTGCGGATGGGTTTTGGGGTTCTTGCTGTGTTGTATGAT
>JAABUS010004137.1_pt1 | contig 21625 bp, 27 predicted proteins | sample 5560161 | NCBI WGS metagenome assembly JAABUS01 (sample SAMN10711885, study PRJNA513376) | rock metagenome | isolation source: Antarctica rocks | place: Antarctica: Victoria Land, Trio Nunatak nord | collected 2016-01-04
CGCTCGACGCTCGGGAGCTGAGCGATCTCGAGACGGTGTACGGCGTCGGCACCCGGGGCGTGAAGAACACCGGCTTCGCTGCGGCCACAAAGGACATGCAGAAGAACCAGAAACAGCGGGCAAAGCGGTTCGTACGTGACGCGGTCGACCGCTCCCTGCTCGACCTCGCGTCGTACTACCGGGACGTGGTCGCGGTGCAACTGGGCTCGCGGGCCGAACTGGTCAACGAAGAGCTGCGGCCCGACATCGCTACGATGGCGCGCAGCACGACGGCGGAGACCTCGACGCGCAGGCTGGCTGAGATCTTCGCCACCCGAACGGCGCTCGAAGGCGAGATCTCCCCACTGCTCGCGCTGGAGTCCCTGATGATCTCGTTGAGAGGCGCGCACCATGAGTGACAACGCCGGCGGCACCTCGGGTGGCAGTTCGCCGTACCCAGGGCAGCAGCCACCCACTTACGGCGGCCAGCCTCCCGCGTACGGCGGCCAGCCACCGGCGTACGGCAGTCAGCCACCCGCGTACGGCAGTCAGCCACCCGCGTACGGCAGTCAGCCACCGGCGTACGGAAGCACGGACCCGAACAGCTACCTGGGTCCACCGCCGAGCTATCCGGGTGGCGGGTATGGCGTGCCGCCGCCACCGAACCAGCAGAGCGGCTGGAGCGGGTTGGCGATAGCTGCGTTCGTGGCTTCGCTCGTCCCGTTGGTGGGCATCCTCGCCGCGGTGCCGCTGGCGATCGTCGCGCTGGTGAAGATCGGGAAGTCGCACCAGAAGGGCAAGGGGCTCGCGATCGCAGCGATCATCATCTCGGTGCTGTGGTGGATCGGGTTCATTGCTCTTGCCGTGTGGTTCACCCAGGGCGTGGAACGTGACGACGCCGGGGTGATCACCACGCAGGGACGGATCGACTTCGGCGAGATCCGCGTCGGCGACTGTGTCTCGATCCCTGACCCAGGCGGCTCTGAGGATGTCAACACCTTCGAGCTCAAGGGCGTTCCTTGCAGCGAGCAGCACAACGCCGAGGCCGTTGCTCTCATCCCGATCGAGGGCGACAGCTATCCGGGGACCGACGCGATCGACAACCAGACAGCTCGCGAGTGCGCGACCAACGCGCTGAGCTATTTGTCGGGGGTGCCGAAGGCTGGCCTTCAGCCCTACCGGTTGATCCCCACTGACAGCATCTGGGATGACGACAACGGGCACCGTGCTATCTGCTTCGTCACTCAAGCCGACTACTCAGAGACGACGGGCTCGGTCGCCGACAAGTGACGGGGTGAGATGCCTCGAACGAGCGACGTATCGTTGCTGCATCGCTGACCGTTTCCTCGACGAAGGACCAGACTTGTGACCGCTCACGCCTTGCGGCGCGCCGCTGCGGCCGCGGCAGCTGCCGTGCTCATGACGGGCTGCGCGGCGGCCCAAGACATCGCGAGCGATCCAGGCCCTGCGACGCCGTCGACAACTGCACCGACGACGTCGCTTCCGCCGCCAACCACCGAGCCGCCGACCACTGGGTCCCCGACCACTGGGTCCCCGACCTCCGAGTCGCCGACGACCGAAGCGACGCCGCCAACTCCGACTGACTTAACTCCCGGCCTACCCGAGGGTTTCGGTGATGGCCCGCCGGGGACCGGGGTGCAGCGCTTCTACCAGCAGCAGGTGATGTGGAGCGAGTGCGACGGTGGTGGTGAGTGCGCTGATATCTGGGTGCCGCTCGACTATGCGGATCCTGACGGCCCGGCGATCACGATAAAGGCAAAGCGCGAGCCGGCCGGCGACCCCGGCAAGCGGCTCGGCTCGCTGCTGATCAACCCGGGCGGACCGGGCGGCTCGGGCATCGACTACCTCGACTACGCCGGGTTCGACTCGAGCATCACCGACGTCTACGACATTGTGGGTTTCGACCCGCGTGGGGTAGCCCGCAGTACGCCGGTGGACTGCCTCTCCGACGAGCAGCTGGATGCCTACGTCGCAGCTGACCCGACGCCTGACGACGCGGGAGAGGTCGACCAGTTCCAGCAGACCTGGTCGACGTACACCGATGGCTGCTTGCAGAACTCTGGGCCGCTGCTTGAGCACGTGTCGACTGTCGAGGTCGCCCGCGACATGGACATCATCCGAGAGGTCGTCCGCGACAAGTCGCTCCACTACTTCGGCGCTTCGTACGGCACATACATTGGGGCGACGTATGCCGCGTTGTTCCCCGAGAACGTTGACCGGATGGTGCTGGACGGAGCTGTCGACCCGCTGGCTGACCCGCATGACACCGCCATCAACCAGGCCGCCGGCTTCGACACGGCACTGACTGCTTACCTCGGCTACTGCGTCGACCAGGGCAGTTGTCCGCTCGGCGACAACGTCGACGACGCGCGGCAGCGGTTGATTCAGCTGTTCAAGGAGATCGACGCCTCACCGCTGCCGACGTCCAGTGGCCGAGAGCTGACCGAGGGTCTGGCGTTCCTCGGTGTCATCGTTCCGCTGTACAGCAGGGACACCTGGTCGTATGAGACCAACGCGCTGGAGGAGGCCTTGAACGGCACCGGGGACACCTTGCTCCTGCTCGCCGACGCCTACGCCGAGCGGCAGGCCGACGGTAGCTACGCCAACAACGGCATCGAGGTCCAGTCCGCCGTCAACTGCCTCGACCACCCCGAGAACGAGTCGCTGTCCGAGATCGAGGCGGGCGGCGAGGAGTTCATCTCGCAGTCCCCGACGTTCGGGCAGGCGGCGATGTGGTGGCCGTACGCGTGCTCGAACTGGCCCGTCACCGCGGCCGAGCCGCATCCTGACTACTCGGCCAAAGGTGCGCCACCGATCGTTGTCGTCGGTACGACGCGCGACCCGGCCACGCCGTACGAGCAGTCGGTGAAGCTGGCCAAAGAGCTCGACTCCGGAGTGCTGTTGAGCCGTGACGGCGACGGCCACACGGCGTACGGCGCCGGCAACGCCTGCATCGACGACGCGATCAACACCTACCTCGTCACCGGCAAGCCGCCTGCAGACAAGACGACGTGCTGACCGCTCGTCCAACTGGGTTGGGAGCGCCTGGGCATGCTTGGTAGCCTCTGCCGTCGGCTTCGTTCGGTCAAGCCACGCCGCCTTAGCTCAGTCGGTAGAGCGTCTCACTCGTAATGAGAAGGTCGTCGGTTCGATTCCGACAGGCGGCTCCGAAATGAATCGGCCGCTGGCTCGGCACTGGGTACGCCGCTCTGAGGTAGTTGAACGTGGGGGTTAGCGGGCAGACGCGGCTGCTTGTAGTGTCGGTCGAAGTCGTTTGGTACCTATGCTGGCGATTTCCACCCATGCGCCCCGGTCGAATGCCGAGTCCTGCCCCCGGCCACAACACGGGCGTCCTCCCACCACATTTGGGGGCAGGAGCGGGGGACCCAGGTCTTCCGGTCAGAGCAGCCGCTCCGACCTTGGGGTGAAGCCGCACCAGTTTGACGCGGCCGGGCGCCTTCCAAGCCCGAACCCGACAGTTAACCCCGCAGGCATAAGGAAGGTTCCCTATGTCTGCTTCCCCTGGCCGACACCGTCGACCCCGCTCCCAGCGCGGCACCCCACGGATCGCCGCGGCGCTACTTGCTCTCGCCCTCACCGGCACCCTCGCCACAGTCGCCACCGTTGCGCCCGCCGCCGCGCACTCCATGCAGAACAATCGTGCCGTCTACATCCCCGTGGGCGGGCTCACCTACTCAGACGGTGCGGGCACCGAAACCTGGGGGTTGCGCACACATGCCGCGTGGTCTTCCCGAGTGGTCAAGCATAGGTACGCCGTCCGCACGGTCTACGGCTACCGGGCGTCGACCACGAGTGACCACGGCAAAGGTCTCGCCGCGGACTTCATGGTGTACTCGCACACCGACAAGGGGCACCGCATCGCCAAGTTTGCGAAGAAGCACTACAAGCAACTGAACATCACCTACGTCATCTGGAACCAGCGGATCTGGTCCGTCGACCGGGCCAGCGAGGGCTGGCGACTGATGACCGACGCAGGTAGTACCACCGCCAACCACGAGGATCACGTACACATCAGCTTCCGGGAGACACCGAGTAGCTACACCTATCAGGGCTGAGCCCCTGTTGGGCCGGGGCGGGGCCACCACGACGACGGGGCCCCGCTGAAAGGTCTACATGGCAACCCCTGGGTCTGCACGGCCGATGCCCCACCGGCGTCGAGGTGCTGTCGTAGTCGGTTGGAATACACTCGTTTGGTGACCGGGCAACGGTTCGACGTCGACCTGCTCGACGAGGACCCCAAGGTTCGGATGCTTGAACAGGTGGGCGGCTTGCGCGTCGACCTCGAACTGCAGGACGTCTACGACGTCTGGGTCACCCGGCAAAGCCGCCGGCGCACTGGCTGATGTGCGCTGAAGTCTCCGGCCGAGTGCTCGTGGTTCCGCTGGCCCCTGCTCGCACCGCTGACCCGAGTCGTTGTCGACCTATCGGCGGTTACGAGGCAGCCGCTGGCCTCGCCCACCAATACCGGAGAGACCGATGACCAATCCCACCATGACCCCTGACGAAGAGCACGAGTTCTACTCCCGCCCGGACAACCAGGAACCGCAAGGCCCACCGAGACGGCGTAGCCATCGACTGACGGCCCCGATCCCCGTGCGGTTCCCACCCGAGCTGCTGGAGGAGATCCGCCGACGTGCCGCCGACGACGACCGGTCCGTCTCTTCATGGATCCGGCGGGCCGTCGAGCACGAGTTGCAACGCCCGGCCTGACCCGCCGCGGATCCCCTCGCCTCGATCCAGCCGGCCGGAGGGCAAACAACAGCGCGACCCGCCAGAACAAGGAGATCCAGCGAGCCCACAAGATGCTGCGCGCATGGAGGGCCGACCAGTCGAGGAACCGCCAAGCGCAATTGTTGACCGCACGGCGGCGCTGTCGGAGGTAAGCCTCCGCGCCAAGCTCGAGGACGGCAGCTTTCGTCGCGGTCTCGATGGCGCTGGTAGCCACCTGGCCCCAGTGGCTATGACACAGACGAGGCAGCGGAGCTTGTGAACCGAGGTGCTCAGCCGTCTGTGACTCTGCCAAACGACCGCGGTTGGTGAAGCTCGCCCAGCGAGGGGCGCGATGATTGCGCCGTGACGATCCTGAAACCGACCTTCACCGCATCCAGCTCTGGTGCCGCTATCGCGTGCCCGAGCACCTCTGGCCCCAGGTGAGGGTGGGGGCCGATGTGGAGCCTCGCCACGCGACCATCGTCGAAGTGCGACCGCCGAGGGACGGCGTCGGTGAGCACACGCGCTTCCCGATAGCCAGGCTGTGCTACACCGCCTCGACAGGTCTCTGGGCGATCTACTGCCGTAACCGGAACACGACCTGCGCCGGCCAACGACGGGCTCTTCGATCTGGCCGATGGGACTATCCAGCGTGGAGTGGCGAGCACGCGTTGGCGCGATTTAGGTGACGTCTACATGGTGTCACGCAGGCATACCTTCCAAGCCGGAGCGGTGCGAGGGTCGATCGAGGCCGTGGTTACGCAGAGAGAAAGGCCAGTCCGGATGGTCGGCTTGGCGTTCGCGTCTGAATCTGGAGGACTCGGTGCCTGAGCGACCGACACCTCGGCTCAAGCGATGGATATCGGGCGTGACGGTAGCCGGGGTAGCCAGTTCTCGGTCTGTGGCGCCGCTGCTGCCGACTACGGGTTGTCGCGACCGGCTGCCAAGGAGATCGTCGACTACATCGTCACGACGGTGGAGGCACAGTGGTCCGACGCCGCCGATGTCGCCGGCCTGAGCGAGGCCGACCGGAACGCACTTTGGAGGCGGTCTGTGCTCAATCGCTCGACGTTCTACGAGTGAGCTGATCGCTGTATAGGCGGCGGAAGGACGCATCATTGATGGATGTCTCCCTCCAAGGGCGGGGACCGACCAGAAAGGCCGCGTCCATGTCGAGGGTGCAGCTGTACGACACCATCGGAGCCACCTACACCGTGACACGGCGTACTGAACCGCGGATAGCTGCGCGGATCGGGGCTGCGCTCGGCGATGCCCGGACCATCCTGAACGTCGGGGCGGGGACCGGTTCCTACGAGCCCCCCGACCGCCACGTCCTCGCGGTGGAACCGTCGGCGCTCATGCGTTCGCAGCGCCTCCCGGACGCGGCGCTGTGCCTGGCTGGATCTGCCGAGAACCTGCCGTTCGATGACCAGTCCTTCGACGCCGCGATGGCTGTGTGCACCGTTCATCACTGGCAGGACCCGATCGCTGGTCTGCGCGAGATGCGGCGCGTGGCTCGCCGCGTGGTGGTGTTCCTGTTCGACACCAGCGACCCAAGCCTGTTCTGGCTGACCCGTGACTACCTGCCCGAGGTCGCTGCAACGAGAGGATGCAGAGTTTTGGCGTCGCTGACCGAGCTAGCCGGCGCTATCGGCGCCCGGACGGAATCGGTGCCTATCCCGTGGGACGCCGAGCAGAGAGCAGTACACAGCCTCCGTGATGACCTCGCCTCAGGTCGGTGGGCCGAACGCAACCGCGACCTCGTGGATCTCGACGCAGCAGAGCTTGGCGCTCGCCTGCTGATCTCCTGAACCCTCCACATCCGGGTAGACGTCGCTGCCCGAAGTCACAAGCGAACGCCCTCACAGAGGCTGGGATCTCCAGGCCGCTGATCCGCCTGGCGTACTCCGCAGTTGGCGCGCGGAAGAGGTTCTACCGGTAGACGTGCACGACATCTGGTGTCGGCGCACCCCCACCTCGCCGTGGTCTCTTCAGGTCATGATCGACGACGCACCCAACGGCGTCTGGACGTACCGCAGGGACTCGAGGATCCAGCGACCAGTTACCGAGCTTGACGGGATCGCCTCCAACGACCACCGCCGGGTGCTCGCCCCGGAAGTTCAGCTGCTGCAGAAGGGCAAGTCGCCGCCCCGACAGAAAGACGAGGCTGACTTCATCGCCGCGCACGACAGGCTGGGAACCGGCCACAGGGAGTGGCTCGCGAGGTCCTTAGCCTTGGTCTCACCGGAACATCCGTGGCTCAGGCGCCTCTGATTGGACACGCCCTCTTGGGCGTCGTGCAACGTGCGCCCAATCGACAGGTCCACGTTTCACTGTCTGCGGCAGATCCGTACGTTAGGCGTCGGACCCGGTGCTCGTCCGCAGCGGCCCATGGGGTCGGCGGGGTCACAGCAGCCTGGTCGTTACGGCAGCGCAAGGTACGCAGCGTGGTTCGCTGAGCGTGCTCCAGCCTCGGACCCAGCCTCCCTTGCCTCCGGCTCAGCGCGGCTTCATTATTCGGTCGGGGCTTTGGACCGGGAGTCACTGCTGCGAGGGGACCCGCAACGAGAGCGCTTGGAAGCGGCCTGCGTCGCACTTCACCCGGGCGATGACCTGGCCACCCTGCCACAGCGAGGCCTTCACGTCCTCTGGGCCGAGCGTAGGGTCGGTGGCGGCGTCGGCGTGCACGGCAATGGTGGCCCCCACGTACTCGTCCGGTCCCTTGGTGACATGCACTTGGAGGCGGTACGGCGGCCGCAGGTCACCGTCGAAGCGCGGCCTTCTCGGCCCGGTAACTCCGACCCAGTCGGCGACCAGCTCGAATTCGGTGGAGGTGGTGCAGCGCGGCGCACGGAACCAGACCCGGGTCGCCGCCGGCAGCTCGCGGCCCTCCCTGATGAAGATGCTGTCGCCCCAGCGGAAGGCGGTTTCCAGCGGCACGTCCACCAGTTCGGCGACATGGACCGCTTCATCGCGTTCAGGTGGCTCCTGGCCGCCGCTGTCGTCACAGCTCGGAATCATGCCGGTGACGTGTCGTCCCGTTGTGGCGGGGTCACGCTTCAGCTCACCGTGGCCCCAGTAGGTGACACCGCCATACACGATCACCGCTGCGCACGACGCCTCTCCGGCTCTATCGCCCGTGACGGGGGAGATGCAGCCCGCGAACAGCGGCACGGTCGCCGCTAGCAGGGTGAGTCGCGGGGACGGCGCCGGAAGCCAGGTCATGTCCGTGAGACGCGACCCGCGGGTCGCCGGTTCCGCCCAAACCGCATGCCGCCAACCCTGCCAGAAGACGCGCTCATCGGCATGAGCGTGCACTTGCAGGTCAGTCAGAACATCTGCGCTATGTCTCAAGCGGTGTGCCTGAGGTGGCGCTAGGCGATGGCGGAGCCTGCCAGCTGTAAGTGACCTATCAGCGGCATGTGAGTGCATGCCAGAGCGGTTGGCGGACGGGGTGGCACCTCAGTCGCGGTTACGGGTGTGCATCCCGATGGAGACGACGCAAGCGACGATCCCCACCAGTCCTCCGCTGACCGCTAGAAGGCCTGCGACGGTGAGCTCGTCGCCGCCATCGCATTTTCGAGCATCATCCCGCCCACGACGAAGAGGGCGATACCGATCAGCCCGTAGAGCGTTCGTTCGTCCATGACCGAAGTCTCTCACCGCGAGACGCTCACCTGCCGCCCCACAGCCCTGGCCATTTAGGGTTGCTCGCCCATTGACATCACCGCTCAGCGGCATGACCGGGTGCATCATGGGAGTGTGGACCTGGATTATGGAACGCGGTTGCGTGCTCCGACGTCTGACTTGACGAATGCGTCATTTGAGGAGACGAAGTGAGAGCGATGGGCGTGACCGTCCGGTACGGCTTGGCAGCGTTTCTCGTGACCTTCGGGTGGTTGACGACGTCATGTGGTGGTGAAGATGTCGCGGCCGCCGCGCCGCCCTCAGATCCGGTCGATGAGTTGTCCCAACACGACCGAGAGTTCTGTCCGCCAGTGTTGCCTAGAGCGCCGCGCGAGACCTACGGCTTCGGGGACGATCGGCCTGCGACGGCCGTGCCGACTTTGTGGAAGCCGCAGGAAGCCTGGATCTGTCGGTACGGCGCCAGGGACGGCGCTTCCGAGGGCTCGAACGGCGCATGGTACGAGTGGGTGATGCAGGGTGCGCCTCGGCGGCTCGACGCCGAAGAGTTGGAGGCTTTCTCGACCGCTATCGAGCAACTGGAGCCGCCCACCGGCGAAAGGCTTTGCACCGCTGAACTCGGACCGCGGTACCTCGTGTCGTACGCCTATGAGAATGACCTGACCGGCGTTGTAATCGATGACTACGGCTGTCACGAAGTCCGGCTAACGGACGACCCATTCACGACAGTTCCCGGCGATCCTTCCCAACCCGGCACGGTGGCGGGGGTCCTGTCCGGACCGACCACCTTTGTACGCGAGCTAAACGCCGGTTAGCCCGGCTCCCACGCGAGTGACGGGTCAGCCCTTCACGATGCCCACCCGCGCTCATGCTCCCTTGGTCGTGGGCAAGAACGCACTCAACTCGGCATTTCCGGTAAACGCTGCGCGGCGGTAACCCGGCCAGTTGACATCTTGGTGTCCGGCCGCAGCAGTCAAGGCCCAATGCTGCCTTGGGCGTCATTCAAGCTGGAGCGGTATCAAGGAAGGTCTGGGTCTGGGTGGTCGGTGGCGAACTGGTGCGCGGGGGCGTCGTCGACGAGCCCTTGGTCGAGTAGCCATTCAACAGCCCGGCGCTGGGCTCGGACATCCCGCAGGGCGTGCCACGCCGAGATCAGTTCGGGGTGGTGTTGATAGAGCTCGTTCTTGAAGCGTCTGAACGCTCCCCGTCCCTGGAGACACTGGGTCAGTCGTCGACTGGCTGCGCTATCGCTGACGCCTTCTGCGAAGTCGGCCATGTCCTGAAACCACACGCGGGAGGGGAGAGGATCGATGGGGATGAGATCCAGCTCGTCGATCTCGACGGGGTTCTCCCCGTCGATGCCCGTGTCTCTGGTCCAGAACGCCAGTTGGCCCGTTCGCGGGTCGATGAGCCATCGGTGCTCGTAATCGGTCTGATCCGCGGGCGCGGTTGCGATCTCCTCAACTTCGATTCCGACCAGGTCGAGCATTCGCCCAGCGTAGGACCTCGTCCGGAGTAAAGACCGTCTGCACGGCACCGCGGGTGCCGACAACTCGCGGCGGTAAGACGCACCTTCACGAACCCGGAACGCGGCATGTCCGGATGATTCGCGGGCATGATTGTCAGCGTGGTGAATGCACTCATTCGTGACTACCAAGACGCCGACGAGCAGAGCTGGTTGCGGTGTCGGGTCCTGGGATTCCTCGACACCTCGTACTGCGACGACGTCTGGACGCGACATCCCACTACAGCGCCAGGCCTCTCGTTGGTCGCGATAGTGGACGGGGAGCTCGTTGGACTGTGCCAGGCATCCCCGGCCCCCCACGGGGCCACCATCGACACCGTGGTCGTCCACCCGGATCATCAACGAGCGGGAATCGCCTCATCGCTCCTCGCGGAGTTGGTTCGCCGCCTACAGGGACGCAACTTGGCTCAACTGGATGCGTGGACGCGTGACGATCCAGGCACGCTTGCCTGGTACCGAACCTCTGGCTTCGATCTGACCTATCGGTACCTCCATGTGTACGCATCCAGCGAAGCCGAGATGAACAGCGCGGTCACGCCATACCCGGGGCTGATTCCTAGACTCGGCTTCTTCCACGCAGACACCCAAGATGCAGAGGTCGAGGCCGACCTACGACGTCGCTTCAGCCGAGTCCACGCGTGCCACCGCTTCCTCCGCCAAGTGTGAGGATTGTTGAGAAGCTGCGGGTCCGGTCGATCGGTGTACTGTCCGCGGCATGTCCGGGCCATCTGTTCGCACACTCAAACTCACGCGCGATCCTTGGCGGCGACGCCGCTGCTAGCCTCGCGGCGTGCTTCGGACGAGCCCCTCCACCCTGCCGGCGAGCGAACGCGAGTCGCTCGAGTCGTGGCTCGAGTTCCACCGCGCCACGCTGCTGCTGAAGTGCGACGGGCTCAGCGTCGCGCAATTGGCCACCGCGTCCTGCCCGCCGTCCGGGCTCACCCTGCTCGGGCTGGTCCGCCACTTGATCGGCGTGGAGAATTGGTTCCACCGGTTCGATGACGAGCCGGAGATCGACCCGTATCCCGGCGAGGAGGGCTTCACGCCATACCCCGAGCACGTCGACCGCGACCTCGCGTCCTACCGGTCCGCGGTCGAGCGGTCGCGGCGTGCGGTCGCCGCACGCGCGCTTGACGAGGTCATCGACCTGCCTCACTGGGTGTCCGACGATCAGCCCAAAGAGATCCGGCCGACCTCGCTGCGTTGGGTCTACCAACATATGATTGAGGAGTACGCCCGGCACAACGGCCACGCTGACCTGATCCGCGAGCGCATCGACGGCACGGTCGGCGACTGACCACTGACTTCTCGGCGAGCGTGGCCAGGACCTCCACGAGATGCAACATGTCAACCGTCCGGGCTCGATGAGATCTGGGCGTCTCCGCCTCGTGACAGGTTGCGTCGGGGCCAAGGTCTGTGTACGCCCACTGGCGGCGCTATGACGCGGGGTCTGGGTTGTATCGTCGGGGGTGGGTCATCGGGAAGGTCCCGCCGTCGAGCAGGACGACTTTCGTCCGGAATCGGTGCGAGGCTGCGAAGGTGAGCACGTCGACCACGGTCTCGATCAGTTGGGCGCAGGCGCTGGCTTGGCGGATGGAGCGACAGCTACTCGACCCTGTTGGGTCTGAGTCGGTCGCGGGTGTCGTACGTCGGCTCGGCGCGGTGCTCTCGATGGATGAGTCGCTCGCTGAGCTCGCTGTTCGGACTCGGCGTGCGACGTCGCGTCGAGGCGAACTCGCGGCGGCCCTGGCCGACGGTGAAGTGATCAAGGCATTCGCGTTCCGCGGGTCGGTGCACTACCTCTCACCTGAGGAGGGCGGAATCTATCTGGCCCTCCGGTCGGCCGGCCGGCAGTGGGAGCTGCCGAGCTGGGTGGAGCACTACCGGCTCTCACCATCGGACTGGCCGGACTTCCGGGCCGCGGTGCGCGCGGCGCTGAGCGACGAACCATTGACCCTCGCCGAGCTCGGCAGGGCGCTGATCGGACACCACGCGTATCGGCACCTAAAGCCGATCTTCGACGAGGGCGCGGGCACCCTGATCAAGCCGCTCACCTGGCAGGGGGACATGAGCTTGGGTCCGCCGCGAGATGGCCTGCACACGTTTCAGCGCCTCGACAACAACCCGAGGTGGCGGGGCATCCCCGACCTTGACGGCGCCGGCCCGCGCGCCATCACCGCGTACTTCCGGACGTACGGGCCTGCAACGCTCGACCACCTTCACTACTGGCTCGGCAACGGCCTGAGTGCGGGACGCAAACGGCTCAACACCTGGTTCTCCGAACTCGGCGACCGGCTGGTCGCGGTCGATGTCGAAGGCACTGCGGCGTACCTCTTGCGCGAAGACGTCGACGCCCTTGGGGCCACGCTTCCATCGGAGGCGGTGCGGTTCCTTCCCGGTCACGACCAATGGGTGATCGGGCCTGGCACCAAGGACGTCCACGTCACCCCGGTGTCCCGACGAGACCTCATAACCCGCAAGGCCAACCCGGTGATCGTGGGCGGGGTCGTGTGCGGGACGTGGGCGCGAAAGGGTGACGAGCTCACGGTGACCTGGCTCGACGAACGACGGCGACCCGACGAGGCGATCGAGCGGGAATCCGACCGCCTAGCCGACCTCCTCGGCAAGGACCTGCATCTAAGTCTGACCCCTTAGCGGGCCATCGACGTGCGGGTACGCCGAGCCGGGAGGCGTAGGACGCTGCCGCTTCGCGGCGATATGATGCGGGTGCGAGTTGAGTACGGATGCGCATTGTGATCAGGCTCGCGAGCGGCGAGCGTTGCGTCATCAACCGCCGGGCCAGCAGCCACAAAGAGGAGAATTGCAAGCCCATGGGTATCTCGCTGAGCAACACCACGAGTGGCGCAGGAAAGTCATGGCCGACATGGGTCCGCGCACTAGTTCTGATCGTCGGCGTAGCTGTCAGCGCGGCAGCTGGCTATCTGACGGCGGTGGCCGTATGGACCCTCGCCGTCGTCCTCGGTGCTGCTCCATTGCTGGCGGGCGGCAGCACACCGCAACAGCCCTGGGTCACTCCCGTGGCTGTGGGTGCGGGCATGATCGTGTTCGGTCTCGGCGTCTGGTTCAGTGCCAGGACGGTTCATCGGCATCCAGTCGCTTCCTGAGCACAAAGGTCGGCGACGGAAGGGGTGTGGTTGGTGCTGGCGCCATCGCGGTCACGGAGATCATCGCGAACGAGTGCGGCGAATAGGCCTGCTCGGTCCGGCGAGCCGTCGAAGCATGGCCAGCACCACCAGCGATCGGCACCATGACGAGCAGAGCCGCGACGCCGAAAATCAGAACGTAGCCGTGCGGGTCGTCGGCTGCGTTCCCCGCCAGCGACCTGACGACGACGAACACCAGCAGTGCGACTATGACCAGGTCCGTGAGCAGCGCGGCCAGCACGACAACCCCAATCAAACGCACCACGGGTTTCACGGCACCAAGCATCTCCCTTGCGCCTCCGCGCGACCAATCCGGCCTGCTGCTCGCGACGACCTCGGGGCCCAGCCTGACCGGGTCGCGCTGTCTACCACTTCCCTGAGACTCCGTAGTCGATATTCATCGCCCCATAGCCCATTCTGGGCGGAATGGGCGCGATCACCGGAAGACGGACGGCGTGACTTCGACAACGGGTGTGCCGGTCAGCAGGTCTGCAACAGTTCCGCAGCTCGGACAGCTGGTCCGCACTCTCCTCAAGCGCAACGGGGCCTACACCTTGTACGTTGACGAGCAGACCGGCGTGGAGAGCGAGAAAAAGCCCGAGCGCGCTCCTGGACATGGAGGAGATCGCCGACGCGTTCGGGTCCGGCCTGGCTCTGGAGTTGAAGGCGGTGCTGGTCGTTCAGGGCGCCGCGAACATGCGCAACGACATCGCGCCCGGCCTCATGGTCGACGACGCGGCATGGAGCTACAACTCCCTGTACATGTGGTGGTTCTGCCTGCGCGGCTCGTCATGGCGCCCATCATCCAGATGATGCAAGATGCCGCCGCCTTGTCTTCGTCGGCCACTGTCGCTTCGGTCAGGCGCGACTTAGGACCGGTGTCAGGCCAGACTCGGTCCAGGCGCTCGGCGGGACGCTCTCCTCCGCGGCTGCCCACCCGCTTGTGGGGCGAGGCTCGATTCCGGTTTGCGACCCCGTCGGGCGCCGTGGTGGGGCGTGGCCGGAATGACGCAGCCGTCATTGACGAGTGGTGGAACGGCAGCCTCGATCGGGAACGATGATCAAACCACTCCGAAAGCGAGGTCGGTGCCAACGCTACTTCTCCTTCTCCCCTCTAGCAGCTGCGATCAGGACGCCTATACCTGCGTCTCTCGTGTGCGAACGTCATGAGATGCCGATGAGCGCGCTCTGCGGTGTCGGTCGCGAATTGCCGACGACGTAGGTCGCTCGCTCTTGAGGCCACGCCTACAGAGAGCCGCCCAGTCCGTCAACGACTAGCCTGCCGATGTGACCCTGCGACTGATCGGTGCCGGGCTACCCCGAACCGGCACTTCCTCTTTGCGCGAGGCCCTGCGGCACCTGCTGGACGCGCCCGTTTACCACATGAGCGAAGCCTTCGCTCACCCTGAGCACGCCCCCACGTGGGTGGCTGCGATCGAGGGGGATCCGCCGGTGTGGGCGACTTCCTGGCCGAGTACGCCGCTGGAGTCGACGCTCCGTTCTCGAACTGCTGGCGCGATCTGGCCTCGGCGTACCCGGACGCCCCTGTGTTGTTGTCCCACCGCGGCAGTGCCGAGGTCTGGCACCGCAGCATGGACGCGACCGTCCTGCCTCGCACCCGCGAGATGCTGGTGAGGCACGACGACGATCCGATGGTGCCGCTCTTCCGCGTGCTTTTCGCCGACCTCTTTGCCGATGCCGACGACCCGGAGGACATCATGGCTGGCTACGAGCGGTGGCTCGTGGAGGTCCGCGCGGAGATCGCCCCGGAGCGACTCATCGAGTGGCAGCCCGGTGACGGCTGGGAACCGATCTGTCGCGCACTCGGCGTACCCGTCCCGAACCTGTCCTTCCCCCACGAGAACAGCACCGCGGACTACGTGGCGCGCGCCGAGATCCGTGCCCGTGAGGGGCGATGACCGGCGGGACGCCCGCTTCTGCCGCGGTCCGCCCGATCGCGATAGGTACGGCTTACCCCCGCTCTTCGCAGGCTGTTCACGTTGCAGCATCCGAGGGAGCGAGATGAATCTGCGCGAGTCGGTCGCGCAGCAAATCGACGCCTTCGTATCGATTCTCCCGCCGATGGAAACAAGGAAGCATGAGGAAGGCCTCCAGTTGAGCCCGGGAAACCTCCATCAAGGCTTCCACTTCACCAGCGAGAAGCGCATCGCTGATCGTCCGTCCCGACAGAAAGACTGGATCGATCAGCTTCAGACCGCCTTGAGCGTCAGCCAGCACATTTCCTGCGTGGACGTCGGAGCCGCCCCACAAACGAGGGTACCTAGCGGCCCCCCGAGTCAGGAGATCCGCAATGCGCTGCCTGAGGGCCAAGAAGTCCGGGTCGCTCGCTTCTGCGAAGCCGGTGGTTAACGGTGGCTCATCGTCGTTGGGACTAGGAAGGCCGAGGGCGTCGCAGAATCCCTGTGCCGCACTCGGGTCTGCGGGCCAAAGACGTTCCATCAAGACGGCGTAGCCCTCTCCCGCAAGGCGGAGAATCGCAGCGATCTGCGGCAGCCATCGGTTCGGCGCACCCCCTATGACCTCGTCGGCGAACAAGTTGTACGCAGGGTCAAAGGGCGTCAGGCGTACGCACCAGGAGTCACTGGGGACCGCAAGGGCGATCGCCGTATCCCCGCTGCCCGCTGACGACCAACCAGAGGATTGCAGAGCCCTCGATGCCTCAGTTACTGATAGGCCAGCAATGTTGAGGTTTGGTCGCTCCGCGAAGCCACTCACGTCACAGTTTGCACCCATACCATTGAGCGGGCGGATGCCCGACCACGTCGCTCAGGTGGGGGACGGACGCCAAAGCCGATGCCAGCAAGGCGGCCTGCACTTTCCGCTCGTCAATAGGTGTGACCTCGATCCAGTTTTCGGGGTCTGGCGGCCAATCCTCGTAGTTCATCACGGGAATGACATGGAAGTGGACGTGCGGGATGGTCTGCCAAGCAGCTTCGCCGTTGTGTTGTTGAACGTGAATGCCGTTGGGGCTGAACGTATCCCGGATCGCCGTCGCGACCCGACGGGTCATGATCGCCACCTGCGCGGTCTCCTCGTCCGTCAGGTCAAGGAATGTCTCAACGTGACGGGTCGGAATGACGAGGGTATGGCCAGGCATACGACCGAGCGACGATGGAGCCAAGATCACATAGACATGGTCATCGTGGTGCACCACGGCAGGCTCACCGTGCGGCGGTAAGATCCCCCTGAAGTTGTCGCAGTAGCCGCACGAGTGCGTGGGGACCTGGATGGGCACAGCCCGACCCTATGACAATCAGACACATCCGCTGTCCACGCGGAGACGCCGGATCGGTCGCGGTTCGCGCGTTTCGCCGAGGTGGTCTTCCGCTGCGAGCGGACCAAGGGGGTCGGGCCTGGGTTCGTGAGAGGTCATTAACCGTCGAGAAGCCGTTGGAACATCGAGGTCCGCAGCAGCTCATCCAGTGCCTGCTGGTCCTCGCGCCACGCCTGGGCGGTCTGTAGCACCGTCCACACCACGCTCCACGCGGTTGCCCGGTCGACGTCAAGATCTAGGAGCCGAGCCAATTCGGCGGCGGTGTCCATGATGATCAGGGCCGGTTGGTCAGTGGCAAACAGTCCGACGTCGGCGCACGGGTCGCCCAGCCGGGGAACTGGGTCGATCGCCCGGTAACCGTCCCCGTCCCGCAACAGGTTCTTGGTCAAGAAATCACCGTGCAGCAACACCTTGCGCTCGGTGTCGGCGGAGAGTCGCTCCATCAGGGCGCCGACGGCAGGCAGCGCCTGCTCGGCTGCCATTGCACGCCTGGGTTCGTCACGGGTCCGCCGCTCGTGGACCAGGTCATCGCGGGCATGTCGCTCGTGGCTCGGGGACGTACCAGCGACGTCACGGAACCGGAAACTGGCCGGCTGCCGTTCATGCAGGCTGGACAGCATGGACGCAGCGGTGTCGACGCTTCCCACCTGGCCACGTGGCATGGCCGAACCAGGTTGAAGACGCTCGAGCAGCAGCGCTCCCGCCTGCTGGTCGAAGTCGAACAACGCGACAGACACCTCCGTCTCCGCCCACACCTGCAAAGCGGCCGCCTCACTATGGGCCTCTTCGAGGCTGCCGCACAGCTTCAGGACTGCCTCCGTGCCGTCGGGACGGAGGACCTGGTAGACGTCGGAGCGAAACCCCCCAGGTAGGCGTTCACCGACATGCAGGCACCAGCGCCGAGCACAGGTTCTGAGCCGAGCCGCTGCTGACACACACCGATTGTCCCAAAGGCAAACGAAGCACGTATGCGAATGCACGTCCGGTGATGACGCCATTCGCACCAGCTCGGCGAGCTGCCCGGCTGCGGCCGGCGCCGGGCCTTCGGAGGCGATGTCACGAGGACGCACGGTGGCGAGGATCGCCTTGGCCTGCAGGGTGTCAGGTCTTTGGTGCGTTGGCGGGGACCAACTCAGCCAGCAGCCGTTGCAGCCGGTCACGGTCTGGACCCGGAGCCGGGTGAGTTCATCGCGGCGGTCGCACCGCATCCGCAGAGCTTCCAGCTCGCCGTCGGGGCGCAGCACGCGGAGTGTGGTGGTGCGGACCGCGACGATCGCGATGGAGTGGGCGTCGCGGGCGTCGGTTTTGCGGTTGTGGCCGGTGGTGAAGAGCCGGACCCGGGCGGCGAGCTTGGCCGCCACGTCAACCACGTGCTCGCCGGCCTCCAGCAGCCGCTGGGCCAGTGGTCAACCGGCGCCGTTGCTTCCCTCGATCGCCCCGACCCGCTCGGGCCAGGTCTTCGCGTAGGTCCGCATCGCGGTGTAGCCGGCCCGGTCGGTGCTGAACCGACCGCACCCTAGGAGCTTCTCGTGGCCGTCGACGACCTCGATCGTCGCCGAGAGTTTGTGGGGATCGACCCCGATGATCACCTTCGTCATAGCGTTCTCCTGCTTCGCCTAGTACCGATCGGGACGGCGAGGTGGGCAGTGCTACTACGAGATGGGCAGTTCCCTTTCGAGCCACAACTCGTCACGGTGCCCGACGGATTGCAGACCGCAAGAGAGCCACACCCCAGAAGGCGGGTGGGCAGACGCGTGGAGAGCCTCCCGCCGGACACCTGGACCGAGTCTGGCCAGACACCGATCCTGAGGGAAGTGTCCTAGTAGCCGCCTGTTGGCTCGACCGGATCCGCCGAGATTCGTGCATCACCCTTGAGTTGCTCCCGGGCCAACAAGGCGCCGCGGGAGTTGCGCGTCAGCCACCGAGGTCATGACGCTCCTCAAGGCCGCTCGCCTGGATGAGTCGCGCCGCCACCAGCTTCCGGAAGCACGCCGGATCGTCTACCCATGGAAAGTGGCCAGCACCCTCCTGCACGACGATCTCACCGCGTGGAAACAGCCTGGCCACCTCCGCCATTGCGCCGACCGGGTTGCCAACGTCCACGCTGCCGGCAACGACCACCACCGGGACGTCGAGCTCGGCCAGCGCGGCCTTCGTGACCGGCGGGTCGAAGGCGCCCTCGCCCGCGAAAGCTCGCGCCGCCTCGTAGTTGCGCGCTGCCTCCATGCGGGCGTTGTAGGCGGCGACCTCGTTGTCCCAGCGGCCGTAGGTGAACGGAGTGATCGCCGCCCAGTCGGCTTCGGTTGCGGTGCCGGCCTGGGCGCGGGCGAGTGCGGCGGCCGCCTCGCGGTACCACGGCTCATATGTCCGGGAACGCGCGACCTCGGACCGCGCCTCGTCGCTGATCTCGACACCCACCGCCCAGGTACTTGGCGTCACCAGGACCAGCCGGTCCACTCGATCGGGATGCCGCTCGGCGTAGCGGTAAACAACGTTCGCGCCGGCCGAGTGGCCGAGCAGTTTAAGTCGTTCCAGCCCAAGGTGGAGCCGTAGTGCCTCGACGTCGTCTGCGACGCGATCGCAGCGGTACGTCGCGGGGTCGGTTGGTGTGCCGGAAGCACCGCTCCCGCGGTGGTCGAGGAGGATGAGCTCGGCGTGGTCCGAGAGACCACCGAGGTCACCGAGGTAATCGGCCGAGAGCAGCGGACCGCCCGGAACGCAGACGAGTGGGGCACTGGTTCCGGTGCGGTGATAGGCGAGACGGGTGCCGTCGGGAGTGAAGAACTGCATGGTGAGATGCCCTTCTTGGCGCGCGGGCGCTGCCAGGAAGGCGTCGAGCTCAGGTCGAACGACGCGCGACCGTGGACGGGAGCGCCCAGCCAACTGTCGTGGAAATGGGACTCACCTCCTCCGGCCGTCGTGGTCCCGGACACGCTACCGCAAGCCCAACTTCCCTGCCCGGGCGGCGATCGCGCCCTGCAGTAACGCAGCCCATGCCGCGACCGGGGCGTTCGCGGAGATGCCGCAAAGAGAGCATCCCGCCGAACGCCTGGACCGAGTCTGGCCGGACCCCGGTCCTAATGGAATAGCTTCTGTGGCCACTCGCGCCCAGATCGCGGCCTTGGGGAGTCCCAGGTCAGACGCGCGTAGCGTCAGAAGTTGATCATGTGGCCGGCGAGACCGTGGACGGCTTCCTTGACCGCTTCGCTCAGCGTGGGGTGGGCGTGGATGTTGCGGGCCACCTCAGTCGCGGTGAGGTCCCACTGCTGGGCAAGGGTGAGTTCGGGCAGTAGTTCGACCACGTCGGGTCCGATCAGGTGCCCCCCGAGCAGCTCGTTGTGCTCGGCGTCGGCGATCAGCTTGACGAACCCGTTCGGGTCCCCGAGCCCGTGGGCCTTGCCGTTTGCGGTGAACGGGAACTTCGAGACGTTGATCTCGCGGCCCAGCTCGCGGGCCTGCGCCTCGGTGTAGCCGAAGCTGGCGATCTGCGGCTGGCAGTACGTCGCCCGCGGCACCATGACGTAGTCGATCTCCATCGTCTCGGCACCCGCGATCGTCTCCGCGGCCACGATCCCCATCGCCTCGGCGTTGTGCGCGAGCATCAGCTTGGCGGTCACGTCACCGATCGCATAGATCCCGGGAACGTTGGTGCGCATCTGGCCGTCGACGGCGATCGCCCCCCGCTCGGTGAGCTCGACTCCGGCGCTCTCCAGGCCATAGCCCTCGACGCGCGGACTGAAGCCGACTGCCTGCAAGACCTTGTCGGCCTCGAGCACCTGCTGCTCTTCGCTCTTACTCACCGTGACCTTGACGGTGTCGCCGGTGTCGTCGATGGAGTCCACCCGCGTGGACGTCAGTACCTTCACCCCGAGCTTCTTGTAGCGGCGGGACAGCTCCGCGGACACCTCCGCGTCTTCGAGCGGCACCATCCGGTCCAGGTACTCCACCATCGTGACGTCGACGCCGTAGTTGGCGAGCACGTAGGCGAACTCAACACCGATGGCGCCAGCGCCGGCGATGATCATCGAGCCAGGCAGATCGGCGGTCATGATCTGCTCCTCGTAGGTGACGACCCGCTCGCTCAGCGACGTACCAGGAAGCAACCGAGTCGTCGCTCCCGTGGCGATGATGGCGTTGTCGAAGGTGACTGTCTCTTCACCGCCGGAGCCCAGCGCCACTCGCAGAGTGGAACCGTCGGTGAACGTGCCGCGGCCCTCGAGCTCCGTGATGGCGTTCTTGTTCATCAGGTAGTGCACGCCCTTGACCCGGCCGTCGGCGACCTTGCGGCTGCGGTCGTACGCCACGGTGAAGTCGAACGTCACGTCACCGGAGATGCCGAACGTCTTGGCGTCGACGCGGAACAGGTGAGCCAGCTCGGCGTTACGCAGCAGCGCCTTGCTCGGTATGCAACCCACGTTGAGGCAGACCCCGCCCCAGTACCTCTCCTCGACGATGGCCGTCTTCAGCCCCAGCTGTGCAGCTCGGATCGCGGCCACGTAACCACCCGGACCGGCACCCACAACCACGACATCGAAGTGTGAACTCATACCAGCCAGCCTAGGAGACAGCTGCGGACTGGCGCTGCTCGCTGGCCTCGCCCCGGAACTTCACCACGCTGTAGATCAACAGCCCGAGCGCCACCAGGCCCGACAAGACGATCCCCGATCCGGTGGCCCAGCCGCCGAACGGGATGTCCGGTCCCACTGGTCCGATCTGCGGAATGCGTGGGTTGATCCACCACACCACCCCGGCGGCGATCACCAGGCACGCGCTGAGGGCGCTGAGCGCGATCCTCGGGTACGTCGCGACACCCGCCCGTGCGACGTCGAACGCCTTCTCCCGGACCGGCTCGACGCGCCGCTCCGCCCATTCGTACTCCCCCGACAGCACCACCAGGCCAGCCAGCAGCAGCAACAACCCGGGCCCCGGAAGCGCCAGCGCCGCGACGCCGAAGAGCACCAGGAGCCATCCGATCAAGGTCACGCCTGTCTTGCGAAGCGGTGCCACGTGCCTTCCTCCCGGTCCAGACGTGCTCGCTGCGCCTGGTGGCCTCATCGTAGACGCGTCGAGGCGAACGTTGGTCAGACAACGACGAGCGCCCAGGGTGTTGCTCGACCGACGTTTAAAGGCAAGATGAACGCAGACCGCGAGCGGGACAGGCGCCGCCTGACAACGACGGGATCGCACAATGTCGAGGTACGTGTTCGAATTCTCCGAGGGGAACGCCTCGCAGAAGGACCTGCTCGGGGGCAAGGGCGCAAACCT
>JAABUS010004139.1_pt1 | contig 21622 bp, 15 predicted proteins | sample 5560161 | NCBI WGS metagenome assembly JAABUS01 (sample SAMN10711885, study PRJNA513376) | rock metagenome | isolation source: Antarctica rocks | place: Antarctica: Victoria Land, Trio Nunatak nord | collected 2016-01-04
CCATAACGACGTGTACGACGCGACTTTTGGAATTGTCTGGAAAAGGATATTTTGAATTGAGAGACACTACAAAAAGAAGTCCGCCGTACCTCTGATCCATGGCTGGGTCTGATAAAGCGCCCGTGTTGCTGCGGGTGGACGTTGCGGAGGTCGTTGGTACCGTCCCAGGCCCTACGCCGGGAAACTTTTGTTTGAAGGAAGCATAGAGCTCGTCGGCGGGTTTTTGAGTGCTCTTCCTAGTTGCCAGATGGCCCAGTCAGTAGAGCGCACAGAAAGCAAGCAGTGATCAACGTATTCACGTATGTTGACTTGAATGGCAGGATACTCACCGATTGCGAAACATTGGATATATATCTGTATCACGTGCAGGCGATCAGAGCCCAAGTCCAACGGCATGTATAAGACTTTTTATAGAACTATGAAGATCTATAGCTCGAAGGGAACAACAAGATGGAGACTGCGGTCAACAGGATATAGTACTTGGGGGTGCAAGCGCATTTACGATGAAATAACAAATAATGCCACAAGAAATTAGACCCAGTCCATTGCCAAGTCAAGTAGCGTTGATTTCCGAGGCGACCAGGGTCCAGGGCCATAACCATAACCATACCTACCCTTACCTTACCTTACCGTTCTCCATTCATTACCTACCCTTAGGCACATCCGTCATCCCCATGTTCCACACAGTCTTTCAGTTTTGGGCCAGGGTGTTGGCTTTAGCTCAAACAGCGAACATACTACGTAGCACCTTAGGCGGGCGCCACACTTGGGCTTGTCTGGCCGGCGACTGGCGGTGCAACTTGCAGCAGCGCCGTGTACTACTCCGTACATGTACTACGGCAGCAAGGGGGGGTGTGACTTAGCGTTGACGACTGGGGATCGGACAAGGGGGAGGGGGTGACGCTCGGGATTCGGTAACAACAGGCATTCATCCAAAGGCATGTGCCGTGTCCCGTGACGGATTGACCAAACCACCTTACGCTCTACCTATCAAACTTCCTGACCCGGTGCGCACCACCAAAGGGCGCTTGAAAGCGTGTTCCCGTCCGATCGAAGCCCAATCGAGCCTCCCCTGCCGGCGTCCGATAAAAGCATACCTTACCTTACAAGTTACATACGTAAAAAAAGGCTTGTCTCTATCACTCGAGGAGCGGCTGCCCCGATGGGATGAGCCACTCAGGGATCGATCGATCAGCCACACCCAGAACGCTGATCCCCCAAGTCTCAAATAGAGTCTCAGGCCATCTCTCGTTCCGGATGATTTGCAACATCCACCTCCCACTGCGTTGGAAGATCAACATGCGGTAAAGATGTCACCATGCACTTAGGGCGATCCAAGAGGGAAAGGTGGATCTCTTACTCTAAACCGCAATTGTAATTATAGATGGATCCCACAATACGTAGACCCGCTGTTCAGCGTCTCTCTCTCTGTTCATCCGAGTTTCTGAACGAGGTAATGGAACTATCCAAAGAGGAAATTATTTGTGGAACCAATGAACACAAGCGAGATGAGATGGTCGGGAAGGACGACTTCACTGACTCCTCGATCTTCTGACAGCCGTTCCACGGTTCCCACATGGGGAAGCTTCAACGTGATAAGAGGAGATACCAACCGTGAAAGGCTGGACAAAGTAGCAGCGCATCCTGAAACAGCCAATCGATTATGAGAGATTGTAATCATACTCAAAGACAACCAATAAGACATGGTTGCGGAACTTTCCACTTCGATAATTGGTACATCCGTGTCTAACATGGGAATCAGGGGGTGAATTGGAATTTGCGTGCATCCCCGCTCGTAATCTCGTGCAGGTATTAGGGAAATTGCGTATGAGCCACACTTTCTGCATCAGCCACCGCTAAATTAGCGGTGGCACTGTGGCGAGTGAGTACGCGGCAGTCGGGAAACTTTTCTGGAGGGTCTGAGCGATCACAGGTCCGCTCCTAGGAACACCATGGCCTCATGGAAGATCCCAAGGTCTTTGATACGGGCTAGAATAAAGGATCATCATCTTGCTAACAGCAATTGCGTGTTCTCGCTTACGCTAGCACTTGAGGCAGTACGGAGTAGACGGAGTAGGATCATATCATGCTGCATGTGACTCCGATGGGAGATTCTTCACCGAGCCTCGCTCGAGCCGGGAATCCCGATAAAGTCCGAGATACTTTTGGTAAAATTAGTACTTACTGGCTCCTCAATGAACGACTCTTTACTCACCATCAATGAGAACTCGTGTTAGAGAAAGAGCCCAGAAAAAGTAATTTTGGCATCCAACAAGCAAACTAGATTATATAGAGTAGCTTTTACACCAAATTCTAAAGTCAACGGTCATATCGTATCTGATCAACATCTGTTGTCAACGAGTATATATGTACAGTGTGGGATGGAACAGAAATAATACAGGGCAGAGACCATGACAGCTAGTACTATCAGAGAAAATAATGGCACAAGAGAAACGCGACATCTCATACAAAGACCTATTTTGCCTCGCAGATTTAGGAAAGCTTTTGGTTCAACTAAAGATTGCTTCACGGGCCAGTACAGTAAACACATACACAGAAGCAAATTGAGAGATACATATAGGGCCAGCGTAAAAGGATAGATGGATACAAAGGTCGATAAAATACAGATCCCCAGTCAACAGATGAAATGAGCGAAGCCTGAGGCGCCATCTTCTTAGAGATATCACGGATTCCACCTCATAACGCGCTGGACATCTCGGAATGGGTGATTATTCAAGAAATGTCGCGTTCAAATATTGAGTATCTGATCATACATATGATATCGTTACCGTGTGACAGGTTGGCAAACATAGCGATTCCGATAACTGTTGCAGCTTGTCGTGGTCATCGAGGACGCCTCGACTATTCTTATGCGGAAGAAGGAGGTGGGTAGAACATGTTCTGCTGCTTTCGGGTAAGACCTCCAATTGACGAGTACTCCCTCGAAATTGTTTCCCATGCAAGAGAGCGAAATGTTCGGAGAAGGATAGGTGAAACGATGCTGCCGACGCCAAAGGCCATCATCGGAGGGAAATGCCACTAAGACTGGTCTAAGGGCTTCCAGGTCAAATCCAATTCCGTAAGATCAGTAGCCGGTAAGGTATAAATATCGCTGACTCTAGTCTGATCAATGAAAGGCGACAGCATTGAAAAGAACTGTGGATTGTGGATTGTGGGGCACGTTCAGAAGTCGCTGGCTGTAGTGTAAGTTTCACTGTAATTTCGCTATCTTATCTTCACGTGATTGATTGCCTTTCAAAAACGTCACTTGGGACTTGTGCTATGTGCAGTACCTCAAAGCAGCACTACACCATTCCCTCGAACCCGGCTGTAATACAGCCTACCTAATATGAACTCATCTTCCTTAGATACTCCCGCCATAAGGGAGCAAGAGGAGCGAGTCTCACCAGCTCCATCAATTACAACGTCCACTGCCACAGCATCAGCAGATGCTCCAACAACCTCACTGCCCAATTCCTATGTGAACGAAAAAGGCTCTGATGACACCTCGAAGCTGAAAATCCTACTCAGCATACTACGGAAGTAAGGTGGCTCCAGGTGTCCAGGAAACATGATTGCTTTTACTGGGTGGAAGGGGTCGTGCCGCGAGCTCGTATTACTTGAGCGGCTCCGGCGCTGACTTTATATCAAAACAGGTTCATTGGCGTGACAGATATTGCCTCCGTCAGGTTTTCACTGCCGGCTCAGCTCCTCGAGCCGACACCTAATCTTGGTATAACAAAAAACGTCTCCTGGATTGAGGTCCGCTGAGAACATTACGCTGATACCGTCGATCAGAGTACTGGAATTATCTAGATCGACCAGAGACATTCATAAGGCTCGTAATAAGTCTCGCGATCTGGTTTGCTTGACTGACACTTATATTTAGTATTGGCGACTCGGACGATGAACTTGGGCGCATGTTGGCTGTCCTCCGATTTTGGTTCACAAAGGATTTGGTGGGCCACTCTTATAAATATGACCTTGGATCATAAAGCCTGATGCATTGATGTAGAAATACGTCAAAGGCAAGCCATGCAAACCTTATAACTCGGCACTGGGAGAATTCTTCCGGGTACGTTGGCACCAAGATGATTCATGTGCCCAGTTTTATTGATGAATGGCAGTGTAATTGGGAGGTGGTGGATACAGCGCCGCCCATACTTGGCGGTGGCGAGAAGCAATCTGCTACCAACAATACCGATACCTCGAACAAACCCGTCAGAGTATCATACATCACCGAGCAGACCTCCCATCATCCTCCAGTCTCAGCCTTCTACGTTGACTGCCCTGTTAAGGGTATTACAGCCCGCGGATTCGATCAATTGAGCGCCAAATTCACAGGCACAAGCATTCGGGTCACGCCAGGCGCCCACAACCTCGGAATATTTATCAACCTCTCAAACCGAAACAACGAGGAATACCAGCTTACCCACCCCGCAGCCCAACTGGGTGGATTACTCCGGGGTTCACTTTCCGTTACCGTCGCAGACACATGTTTCATCACTTGTCCGAAGACACGATTAAAGGCCATCCTGCACTACCTCGAGGAAGGCTGGCTGGGCAAGACCCAGAACAAAGTACTCGGTGTAGTATTCCGCTACGATTCCAACAACGATACCAGAACCCGAATCAAAGATGTCCCCGAAAAGGATGTCCTCGCCAGACTAGAAGGCGGCTGGCAAGACCAAATCCAATACACCCTCACGAACTCCAAGGTAACCCCCATCTCACCTTCCCCCAAAAACAAACACCTTCCACCGCTAAAACACCTTCCCAGGATCCCACCATCCTAATCGACCTCAAACCCCTCTTCCCCACCCCCAAAATCGTCCCGCCAACCACCTCCCAACTCCCCAATGAATCCCGCCGCTTCTGGTCCTCCGTCACCACCGCCATCCTCTCCAAACAGTACGCGCAGGCCACAAAAGTAAAGCAAGAGCTCGAAGAGCGGCAGCGCGAAAAAGCCGCCGAGCGTAAAGACAGGGGCGATGACTGGCGACCAAGGTTTTTCACGGCGGCGGTGACGCCGTTAGGAAAGCCGGAGCTGACACGGGATGGGAAGAGGGCGTTGGAGGGATTGCAGAGAGGGGAGTATGCGTTGGAGGAGAGTGTAGTTACGGGGGCTTGACGGTTGGGCGACTTGTATAGCGATCTTGGTTGACTGCTGGGCAGGTGTTTTGGAAGGTATTGTTTCAGGCATTAACCGTGGCACTTTTGGAGCATTGATGGGTCTCTCCTCGGCGAGGCTGGTAGAACCCTAGAATCGTGGGGTCGAATATAGATACATCTTTATTGTGTGAGAAATAGAATCTCTGTGACTGAGGCTTTGCTTTTGACTTCGTGTGCGAGTCAGGTATGATAGATCTAATGCCATCTTTCGGTCAACTATTCCAGCCGCCCGGCCTGTCTCTCTATGGATTTTTGCGCACGCACTTTGTGTTGTTCGTTGTCCGATCTATGCGCTTTCACCACTCAGCCTATACAGGAACACCCATCACAGCGCCGCCTTCCCCGCAACCCGCCACCTCTCCCCGTCTTGCACCTCCACCACTTTCCCCTCTCCCTCCAACTTCCTCAGAACCTGCACCACACCCCTCTCCGCCGGCTCATGCAGATTCTCAGGCACATCCCTATAAACGACCTTCACAATCTGCATCGGCGTTTTCGCATCTTCCGCGCCCCTCAAAACGCTCAAGACCTCCTCCTCCCGCTGTTGCCGATGCTGGATATACTCCTCAATCTTGGCCTTGCCGTCCTCAATCACAGGCCCGTGGCCGGGGTAAGCCCGGCCTGAGAATTGCTCTCGCATGCGGTGGAGGCTGGACAGATAAATGGTCAGATCTTCGAAGACGGCGGTACCGTGGCCCAGCACGTTATCACCCGTAAACATTGCGTTCTCCTCCTCTAGTATTAATGCCATATGATCGGTCGTGTGGCCTGGGCAGTGGAAGGCACGGAGGGTTGCTCCTTGTGATTGGAATACTTGGGATTCATCAATAGGGCATGGGCCAGCGCTGGGACTGTGCTTGGAGATTTTCACTTCGGGGCAGAGCGATAAGAGGTCCTTCACGCCGCCAATGTGGTCAGGGTGCCAATGAGTTATGAGGGCTTGGGAAATGGTAGTATGCTCTGAGGCAAGAACAGAAGAGAGGAGGCCAGACCAAGAGGGCTTGCCTTCGCCCGTGTCGATTAATAGGCGTCGTGGCCCCATGCCGATAAGGTAGGTGTTTGTGCCTGAATGCCTCAGGACCAATGAAAGGGCAAAATATGGCCAGTAGATTTACCTTGTAGAGTGAACTATCCCGTCATGATGAGTGAAGTTCTGGTTCTTGTTCACATGCAGAGGAATTACCTTGCCTGGGTTTCCTCCAAGAATTCGTATAACCAATGGACTGAGCTTCTCGACCTCCGGCAATTGGATCAACTGGGTTGCCATTGTTGTGACAGCTTTTGCTGCTCCTCTGGGAAACTAAAGCTTTTGCGTTCTGTGACAATAAGAACATTGGAGGAATGCCATACTATGGCACCATAATGGTTCACGCGGGCTTCGTGATTCTTGATCGATAAGCAGGGTAGGGTGATAGCCTCGGTTAAATCGCCTAGTGCCGCAATGACGAAGAAGACTTTCAAGAGGTAGAAAACACGAGCTTGAACAGTACTTCCCTTTGGAATTGCAGAGAGTTACTCAATTCTATGCCGGACCATGAAACACTGTGGTGAACTGAGATGGAATCCCTGCCCTTGCCGAGCATTATGACTGGCCCGAAATTGAATATATGGATTCAATAGGTTTGCTCTGGACATTGCTTCGATCCCCCATAGTTGATGTAATAGAACTATATTGTGCGACGGCTGGATCACACGTCTGGAGGAGGTGAAAGGCGTCTGTGGGTTTCTTGCCTTGGATCCGGGACGCCATATCCGACAGGTATACCGGATTCTTCCCTCGTCCTCAGAAAACTCTGTAATCTTTCATCTTTGTTTCCAAAGCTGTACGACTCTTTCCGTCTCGTTTGAATTGAATGGCTGCAGTCTCCATGAACAGCTTCGATTCGTTCCCAGAATGTCCTGGAGTAATCTCCAACCCGTGTTGCCTGGCCAAATCCACTCAGAGCTATGACAATAATGATGAGAGAAACGAAACCTCCGTTGGAGAAGTAAACCGGCGCTTGCTTCGCTTTCCCACTCCTATCTCTTTGATACCATCTCTCCCAGTCCTCCCAGGTCGCACAATGAGACGGCGAAGAATCGTAATCAAATCCAGACCATCTTGTACCAGTGTTGTGACTCCAGTTGTGCTTTGAGAAGTCGGAGTCTGATTGGCCGTTCCAACCAGCACCATAGCAATCATATGCTTTCCTCTTTTCGGGATCTGAAAGAATGTCGTTGGCGGCAACCACCAAACGATATCGCTCCATCTTTACTATATGTGGTAAGCCATTGACTTTGGCAGAATTGTGCTGATGACCATGTCTATCTGGATGGTACAGCTTCACAAGTTCGTAAAAATGCCGCTTCGAATATGGTGCAGTCTTTTTGAGATGGAAAATCTGATATGGTGAAGGAATTGCGGTAGCTGAGGCTAATTCAGGCCAGGGAAACTCGTCTTGCTTGTGTGAGCGTGGCTTGTCGGAGTGTACTTGGGCATAGTCCCGCCATTGAGGTTTCCGGCTCCCAACCCTTCGGAATCCTGAGTGGGGCCGTCGTGTTGGAGGGTATACCGGAGAAGAGCCCATTTGCTGGGGACAGTAGATGGTATACAGATTCCCATATGATGAGAGAAGGATGCTGGGCTTCTTCAACATTGTGTTCAGATTCGATTTGAAAGTAAACAGTTGTGGATACAATAATCGATGACGAGGGGTAAAGATGTGGACGTTATTTAGCGTTTATGTACAGTACATAACCGATCGTCGAATGTGTAAGGTCCGTCTAAATGAACAAATCGACTCCGGGGTTTGTTGACATTGTAAATTTGCTACACCGCTGGTGCCATAAGATGAATTGGACCAAGAAGTATGCGACTGGTAAATCTTGAATATATAATTGGTCCCGACCTGGCTGGGGTCGGTTGTTGTTTGCTGGCTTTCCGCACCCTCGAGGAAATCCCTTTATGCTATCGAACGCGTTTCCGTCATTTTAACGCGGTTACATTTCCTTACAAGTACCTTGCACCATTCCCTGGCTTCAGACTCCAGAATCTCCGTTGTTGTTTTTATTTTGGATCGTTGCCGCCCGCTCCGCTCTCAGTTGTCTGAGCAATGTCTCGCTTGCTCAAGATCACGCCGAGTTTCCAGTACACTCGGAGCTCCACTACGTCCAGCAGAGGGTACAATGAGGAATCTGGTCTCTGCTACTCAGAAGTCACTTGTAGCGGAGGTACCATGACCGCAGACTGGACATGGAAGACCACCGGAAGATTAAAAATGTACGAAAAGCACAGGTCCCATGGCCCCGGATGCTCGTCGCTCAGGAACATGGCCATTCGGGTTGCAATTGTAAATTCCCTGAGTATCACGCCTGAGACTCTCGCGGAGGTGCCATGGGAGGTTGCTAAGCAGCTTTGGGACAAGATCATTGCTTCGTACGTCAATTTGTCGTTTCTAAAGGTGCTGCAGCACCTGTGCTGACCGAAGCACCTATGCAGCAAACTTGATAGTCTTCATGTATGGAAAGTTTTTGCTTCAGCATACCCTAATGAGCTCGAAATTACTCTCAAATGCAAGAAGCTCGTGATTGTAGAGCCGACTATGGGGTTTACACACTATATCACACATCTGACATCGCCTTCCTTTCGTTGGGTTACCTTCTTAACGCTTTCGAATATTACTTGTTCACGCACTGATCTCGTACATCTCTCCCAATTTACCAACCTAGGGATCTTGAACATTGGAGAAGGCTTCAAAGCCAACAATACTGGCCTCGATGATAGCATGATCAGAACTTGGATGCGCGCGGTCGTCGAGACTAATGCTTTTAGCATGCTTCATGTTCTGAATTGTTCTTCACAGAGGGAGATCACTGCCAAGTCTTTCAATTACCTGGCACACTTCCCTAGTCTAGCGATAATTAACTTTGCACATTGCAGTGTCAGTCGCGGAGACACGCCCGAAGCACTGAACTGGGGATGGAACCACAACACTGGCAAAGACCTTGAAAATTTCCTTGTCAATGCCCTCACTACATGCTCTAGATTGAACTCGATGAACCACGCTTGCTTTCGTCAGAATGGAAAGTTCAGTCTCCCAACCTTGACTACAGAAGATGTCGAATTAATCAACTCTCTTCCTGTTCTGCATTGTTCCTTAGGCGCTTCTCTCTCTAGTACTCCCATGGACATGGCAAGGGATCAAACTATGATATCGTTCCAGCGTCAGACGCTCTCTCCAGTTGCACTCGAAGCAGCCAAGGCTCCGAAGCGACCTGGAGTTGATGAACCGCGGTTAAATGGCTCCTCTCACAAAAAGCCAATGATGAGAGCTTCGAAGCAGCAAGATATGGGAATCCTACTGACAGGCTTCGGCTCTTAACAAAGGTACCAACGAGGTCCGGCGAGTGGACGATTCTGATATCTGGACGAATCCTTCGTGAACCAACAACTCTGCCTCCTAACACAACGATCAGTAGGCCATGAGACCCCTTACTTTTCGGGTCTAGAACTTTCCAACTTGGGCATGCCTTGTGCCTGAGATCTGCTCATTTCGCAGCCCATCAACCCATAACGAAAGCCTGATACAAACTGATATCCAAACAGTCCAGCACACAGCAACAGCTATCCAGCACCGCCATCCTCCATCGAACGTTTATCTTCCCAACGCACAACTGTCCTTAGCCTTTTGGTAACCCGTTCCTCCGCTGTCAAACTCCAAGCTTCCAGCCCAAACACTAACTCGGTTTCCCGGCTACAGAGGCTCAGATGGGCTGCTTCATCTTCGCTGCCTACTACAGATGGAGGGGTATGGAGACACCACATTTGGTTGCATATCGAAAGAACAGGGGCAGATTGACATGTCGATCCATCAAAGGGGAACGGTGCAAATACGAACTTTTGCCTGACCACTCCGTGACTCATTCGTGCGGAACAGAATGAGTGTGGAAGACAGCGATTGGCTTGCCGATGCCGCATCATTCGAGATGGATGTCCCAATACAGCCTAGCGTCAAGAGCGCGAAAATGACGCGTAAGATATAACGCGCCACCTCTGACTCTGCACCGTGATGGAGAAGGCAGGAGTAACAGTGACGAAGACGTTACACTGTGTTAAACAGCTGTGCTATGCTATGCTATGCTAAATTGAGCAGATACTTGTGCATCGTAAGATGCGTGCTTGAGATGAATGGGGGAAAATCCTTCCCCCTGACCATGTGCGCTGTAGAACGCCGCGAGACACATTCCGTAACAACGCCGCTATGAAGAAATGCCATGGAAACTTCTCATCGTAGAATGCATCACCCCCATATCCCCCCGTTATCGCCAACCTCAAGAAACCAGCTCCCCACCCAACTCCATACCCAGACCCGTCTCCTTGCTCATCACGGCTCTCACAGCATTGCTCACGTTCGGACTACCACCCGGTGGCACCAAGCTATCGAAATTGAGTCTCCTCCTCGCCTCTTTCGCAGCAAGAGGCGTCTTTGGGAGACCGGGAGTGCGGCTGCCAAAAGCACCTTGAGCAGGACTTGGCGTGATGTTGACAAAGTCTGCGAAGTTGAATTGCTGGCCTGGCGTGTTGAAGCCAGCCATGTAGCTGCCTCCGCCGCCGGGGGTAGTCATCATGGACGAGGGAAGGGCGTGTTGATTGGAGGGTGGGGTCGAGGGTGCGAAGATGCGGGGTTTTTGGGTTGGGTTGGCTGGGGAAGGGGAAGTCGCAAGGTAGAGGAGGAGGTCGGCGCCTTCTTCACCGGCGGTAGCATTCATGGTGGATTTCCGGTTACGGAGAGCGCGGTTGCGGGTTGGTGGAGGTGTACGAGGTGGGGAGGAAGTAAACTTTGGGTGGGCGTGAGAGCTAAAGGAGTGGGAGGGGAGGTCGTGGGCTTCATCGTCATCAGAGACGTGACCGCCGAAGGTGGGGGAGTCAGGGATGGTGGATGTTTCGGAGGCGAACGAGATGTTGGGGCCGAAGTGGGCGTGATGGTGGTGGATGGGGGATGACTCCGGTAGATGGTGTGTGGTCTTCCATGAGGTCCGAGAGGTTTCGATGAAAGGAGGTGCCATTGAGTGAGCACGACTTCGCTTGCGTGATCCCGAGGTTGCGCTAGGATGCACAAAGGCAGGCTGGTAGAGCTTTCGTTTCCGGTACCCCTGGCTACTGCCTGGGCCGTTTATATCGTCGGAGAATATGGGAGCTGTGGTTGGAGATGAAGCGAGGGCGCTGGAAAAGAGCTGTACACCAGAAGAAGTCGATGATGTATCTGAAGATGCTCCAGTACTTGAACCTGGTCGTTTACGCTTGATGCTGTTTTCGAGGTGGGCTTCGACGAGGTTGAAGCTCAGGTTGTCGAGGCCGTGCTGAGCTTTGTAGTTTGCTAGAGCGAGACGATCTTGTAGTTTTCTAGCCATCTGCAAGATTTGATTGTCAGTGGGCGTCCAAGTCCAAGAGAATGTTCAGTCGGAGGGCTGCAGCAGGCAGCTGAAGGGCTGACCTTTGCGACTTCGACCCGCCGTAGAACCTTCCCAACGACGTCGTCTGGAACATCTTGCTGTTGAGGAGCCGACATATTGGCTGTGAAGATTTCAGAGTCTGTAAAATGAAAATTTGCTATGAATGCGGGGTGAAGGTCGTCCGGAAGATGAAGAAAGTGGGAAGCCGTAAGCGTAACGCCGGGGGATGAATTAGGGTTTGTGTTTCGAAAATGTTTTGATATTTGACTGGATGTAAGGTAAGAGCACCTTTTCACGTGCTACACTCGAAAACACAAATTCTTCCTTGGTGTAAGAAGGATATGTCAAAATCTCGAGAATTGATTGGAAGCTGTTGGAGTCGTCGTTGGAGTACTGGAGTATGGGAGGGGGTGGGATTTTGTTCATATTTTCTAGTGAGACGCGCCGCAATCGCTTAGTGCGCAGGCCAGCAGCCAATTAGGTGCCTTACCACGCTTACCTAGGCCATGGAAGCCAGCCCTGCCCAGCCACGAATGAAGAGCACCGGCAGAGCTTTATTCTTTGCCTATCTAGTAATACCTCGTGCTTAGGATTAGGAGAAGAGCTACGATGATATTAGTCTGGTCACTTACTTGCTACAACGCATACGACTTCTATTTAGGTAGGGTGGCCTACAAGAAACTGCTTGCCCTCTCAGTCGAGTTAGTAAGCTCCCGCTGCTCTGCTCAGGCGCTATTCACCCACTGCTCACCCAACTCACTCACTGCTCAGGCCCTGCTCACTCTACTCAGCCATTATTCGCTGTTGCATATCTATTCTCGTGCCTATTAGTCGCTCATGTCATGTTGATTTCATCAAGTTTAGACGACGATCTCGAAGGTACATCCACAGCTCGAACAGGGCATAATTTCCCCTAAAGATTCTCGTGGAACTGCACGATTGTGGAACGTTGAACTTTCTCAATCATCAATAAAGATAACAAACTCTAAAAGGCCTCTGATACGTAGGAAACTACGAAGATACCACTTTGATTAATTCGCGGCCCATATGCACGTTGTGTATAGGTTTTATGATGCAGCTGCGAGGATGATGATGAAAACGGAGCTCCTGGAGCAATTTAGAGTGGCTGGGTCACTCATTCTCTAACGTGCGGTCAACGCGAACTAATTTGGTACATAGCCTCATAATGATAGTTTCGGCTGCGCGAAGCAGCCGTATAGACAGCGAGTGGTTTTCTACCTCAGAGGGTTTTGTCCACTCGATATAGATAGCATAGAGTCCCCCATGGGTCGGCTTAACCGATGTCACAAGGGTGTATGAATTTATTATTATTATTATAGGTTTTATGAATGAGAGATTCTCGAAATGAAGTGTAATACTAAATGCGAGTAATGCTAAGTAAGATATCACACGCAAGATTCACATATGAAGCATAATGCTGATGATGCAGCTTCTCTTCGATGTTCTTAGCATCAAATGATTCAGAACGCAAATTGCCTCAGTTCTCAGACGTGTCAGCGTCGCTAAGCCCCTTCGGGTTAGCGCCCTCCCTAAGCCCCTTCGGGTTAGCCTTGGCTGACTACGCAGCGTACGGGCGGCACGTCTGAGTGCAAACCCTTGTAAGATAGTCAGATCCGCATTAATTTTGATGACAGCTCGCACAACTTTTCCCGTTAACTTTTGCAAGTCATAACATTCTTGTTCACGACGCGATCATCAGTGCACAACATGTAAATTATAATGTATGTGAACTTGCGATAGTACTTTCACATATGCTCTATCTGATGCGTATAATTTAAGTATCAATAAAATTCTGCAAGATCAATAAATTGCGCAGTTGAATCATCGAGTCAACTGCGTACGATAATTTGAGTAGTCGAGCAGCGCGATCAAGAATATGCTAGCTTCGATTTTTTGCTCTGATCGCTTGATATCTCATGATCATATTATCGACTGAACTTAGTTGAACTTGCATTGTGTTGAAAGATGAAGATTTGATTCAAACATTTATTTTGATGATTCAGTGATTTAGGAGACGATCAAAGTGAAAATGTCAGCGAAGAGATTTCGAGCGACTCACATACTGCAGGCACGAACATGTAGGATGATGATTTATCAATCATCGCAATAATAGATTGCTGAGAAGAAGACTTTTAATATTTATGCTTGTGACGGTCGTAGATACTCTTCGTTATTTTATGAAGGTTTGCTAGCAAATTTGATGTGGTTCCCTCCTAGACCGCTTATGGCTCGATCTCGTTTATTTTTTCACCCGCGTGTAAAGCTAGCCTTCGGGGTCTTCGAAGCATTTGTAGACCGGCCCTTACACGGTAGGGCTGAGGTTCCGAACGTCGACGTAGGATCAATAACTTTCTTTAGATCAGTAGTGTCGATGAGAAAGAGGTGAAAACGATTATATAATATTGTTAAAATATTAGGTATGAAGATGCAAATGGCTGGTTTCTTAATTTTCAACCCTTTTCTGAGACTCATATTTAACCCTTTCTAAATTAGGTGGCTGGTAATACCGGTGGCTGGGAATCGTAATTTCGACACTTGATTTCTGATCTTGAATAACTTGCAATTACGAAATGTAACACTCTACATAACGCACCAATATTCCCAATTCTCCTTTCGATGACGAATTAGAATCACGAAATAGCGAATCTGAAGATTATAGTGTGACCTTTCTTAATGGCACGACCCAATTCCAGATTCTCTTCGACTTAGGTTATTTCTTAAACCGTCGTTATGACTGCCATCCCAGGTATACGGCCACCTTACCTGTTAGGGTAGTGCGGGACAGAGCAACTGTGCAGTAAACAAATATTTTGATGGGGTGCCTAAATAGGCTTAGCTTCATTAATCCTGGGATGGCAGCCATAACGACGGTTTAAGGAATAGCATCTCTGTACCTCCGAAGATCATCCTTTCATCCTTTCTAAAGACCACACCTTATACAGGTCTTGTCGAGGCCGCCGATTACTGCGCCTTGAAGTCTTACGCTCGACAATACAATGTCACAGGTATTTCGAGTGCCCTTCCTCCGACGTCTTTTCAACGACTTTCAGTAAATTGGCCTGAACTGAAACGATCCGGCTTGATACTCATTCTTCACTAAAAATATTGCCCTGCATTCAATATTGCCATTCGAAGAGTCGCTGAACCTGACCCTATGGAACATACTGCAAGGGAACCTTACCCGAGACACGAACGAGAACTCAGACACGACGAGCAAGCAGGGAATTAATGTTCGGGTTAAAAAATTGCCTTGATATCCCTACGACTATGGGCTGCGTGGCAGCGGTAATGTTCATTGAGGTGCAGTACCTATGAAATCGAACCAGATCAGTGGAGACATACGTGCATATCACGTGATTCTGGATTGTTGCCCCAGGGATCATGGTGGTGCTGAGGTTCGTGGGTCTGATTCTGGCAATGATCGAGACGAAAAACATGGCTTGCCTATGTGAAAGATCTCGAAGTTGGTATTTCTGTTCTATGGACTGGATCCTTCGATGAAGGAGACAGCGTCCGTGAATACTACGAGTAGTTAGGAGAAACTGGCTAAGACGCAAACATTTGATTATTTGAGCAGCGCAGCGGAGATAATTTATGTTTGCGACGGAAAATGACTTGACTAAGTTGCGTAAAGTAGAGCATTTGATTTTTGAAGAACAACAAATTCATATTCATAACATCTGAACACAAGGTTCCCTCTTTTCAGTCTTATGCTGGCTAAGATACAGTATCCCTCAAGCTAACATCAGCGAAGATGAAGTACTTATCAAGTTCATAGCAGTTAAGAAAACGTATCCCTCTAAGCTAATGAACCCCTTCCACACCGTTATCTCATCGGCAACATACCTACATAACCCGGCCAAAAGCGGACAACTTCCAGCTTACAACAGCCTTAGACCTTCGAGGTTCATCCAGTCGAAGGAGAGCAGACTTTGAAGGCGTTTTCGGCTAAACCCCGATGCGTCATGACCAAGCAAAAGAACCGCGAAAAACTTCCGTTGGGGAGCTTTTTTTCCCCAAGCAAAATACGATCAGGTTCAGGGTCACCGCCATTATAATTTGGATTAAAACTAGAGCCTGTTCCGATTGAAAATTCGTACTTCGTGACATTGTTGCCCGAACAGTTCGCTGGAAGAGCATCCCGGACGCTCTTGTCACTAGGGTGCGAAATGTATTAAACATGTTTATTGCCTAACCAAATTAGGTTAGCGTAAAACGTGTTTTAAACATGTTTATTAAAGCATGTTTTAAACACAGAGGTATATATAAATAGCATCAATTAGTTGAGTGCTTCATTGTTATCTCATCGTTGACGATGCTATTCAAAAAATCCTTCAGCATCTCATCGTTTAATGAATTTAGTCTAGTCATAGCGACTTTCTTTTGCAGCAGTCTATCTTTCATATTCAAAAGCTTCTTCTCATCAATTTCAATGCTCTGTGTATAGCGAAGCTTCTTTTTTAGATTTCGTGATCGATTAAGCGTGCGTTCGTTTATATAGATATACATTAACTTATCAATGTTAATGTTGCTCAGCTGATTTCTAGTCTTCATCTTTATGAGATTCATGACAGATCAGTCACGTTTCACTAAAACATTGTTATCAGATATTCTGTTGATTCATAGAAAAAGCTTCAAGAGTTGAGAGAAAAATAACTTGATGCAGAGTCAAAACAGCTTCGAATCTTCAGCTCATCTTCAGCATTCAGCATTAGACTGAAAGTCGTCAATTTGACTTCTAAATGCAAGTCATTGCTTCATAGTTGATTCAACATTATGAGAACTGCTGATATATCTGATGAAGAAGCTCATCATAATGATATTGAATGCTGAACTCGTGATCAGATCAACAATCTTGATATCGTGATTTCAAGATAATAGTAAAGCAGAAACAACATGTAATGTGATAGATTGATTGAGCATTTGATTCTTTCATATGACATTTGCTATGTGCTTCAAGCACTCAATGATAGAATACTTTTTGATCTTGAAGTACAGATTGACTTGAATTCTATTTCAATTTTCAAGCATTCTGAATAGCAAATAATTTTCTGCTTCAGAAAGATACTGAGTTTGATGTATAGATTGATCACGTCAAGTTGAGTACTCAACTCGAAAAGTGTCGAGTTGAGTTGAAATTTTTTTGAAAAAGTATCAAGTCGAGTTGAGAAGTTGAATCTGAGCACTCGAGTCGAGTTGAGAAGCTTGACTCAATAACTCGACTCGAAAACTTGATTCAATTCAACAAGATATTAGATAAATGTAAATAGCTTGATCAAACAGTCTTCATGATTCTCTTCATGACTTTCTATCATGTTTCTTCGTCATGACTCTCTATCAAAGTCAAACGATCTTCATGTTTTTCCTTTATGTTTCTCGTCATGTTTCTCTTCATGTTTCTCTTCATGTTTTTCTTTATGTTTCTCTATTAAATGTTACAAGCGTATCAAGACTGAATAAAACTAGTCAGTGTTTTTAGCTCAGATCTGACTCAGTCTCTATTTTCTTTCATCAACATCTTTTTGTTCAACATCATCTTTCTTTCTACATCACATTCTATTCATGTCACAAACACATTTTCTTTAAGCTTAGCGCAGTCTCTGAATATTACTTAAATAGAAGCTTTTGTACTCATCTTCTTCTGTATTCTTAATATTCAGTTATAGCTATCTCTAAAGATCAAGCACTATTCAACTCTGACTTTCGCTGATTGACTCATCTAGGCATGATTCTGACATTATATTAAGAATTCGTTAATCACATGATACTGATCTCATTACTCATTCAACATACTCGTACAAACAGAACAAGTCTAAAGAAATTCATTTATCTGATGATCGATGCAATCGAAAGACTGAACAACACTAGAAAGTTTGATAGAATCAACGACAAGACTGTTTGAATCGCTAGACAACTTATCGCTTACTAAGTACGCAAAGTTCACTCGATCAAGAGAATCAACCCATTCTCATGAAACAGACGAGTGAAAATAAGCTGTTCAACTCAATTAAGAGAATCAACGATAAAGAATCTTCGTGAATTGCTTGAGAATCACTCAAAAACTCATAAATCAAAAATATTCTTCTAATCAACAACATTCTTTCCTGAAGATTAAACACTTGATCATACATCTTCATTAATACTGTCAAGCATCGTCATTCGCTCAATCTCGTTCTTTCTTCAAATTTCATCATGTCAAAACGTTTATTTATTGAAGAATGTTTTAAAGAATTTCGAAGTCGCTTTTCTCAAATTTCTGAGACTGATTCATCGAAATTCTCTAGTGCTGAATCATTCATCAATGAAGACGACGAGTCATTTGCTGAAACAGTAATATTTTCTGTTTCTATCGAAAACTGAAAGACTCAATGCATGATTCTCGACAGAGAAACAGATCAACTCAACGAGCTGAGTAAACAACGAGATGACGAAATCAAAGAGTTAAAGACTAGACTTCAAACTAAAGAAATCACTTCTTCTGATTTCATCTACTCTGAGCGTTCTAGATCTCAGAAAATACCTGATTCTTTCTGATTTACTGATGAAAAGAATTCTACTTGAGAAAACTGATACGACAAAATTCAGAATAAACTAGAGATCAACGTCAATCTCTTTTCAAATGAATGAGTCAAACTGAGCTATGTACATTTCAGATTATTCAATGACGCAGCTGATGTCGCTCAATCTAGACGCGAACGTGACTGTATCAATCTTTATAAGATCGTCAATGATCTTTTGAAAGAACTAGCTGAGTTGTTCAATAATTCAGATAAGAAAGTCAACTTTTATAAAGAATACTACAACTTGATTCAAGAATCAAAGAAGTTCAGCGAGTTCTACACTTAGTTTCAACGATTATCTTTCTATCTGAAGTATCACAAAAAGCAACTGATCGTCGATCTGAAAGATAAAATAAACTCTCGTCTTCGATTCATTTGAATAGATCAATTAGTTCAATCTGATTCTCTCAAAGAGATTCGTTTCTACCTGATTCATTTGAATAATGATCAGCGAGTCATTCAGAAAATCAAGAACAAAGTCAATCTCATCAAATGCATCAATAATCTGTCAAAGATCATCTTTCATAAAGCTGTTGTTACTCAGTCAGTCAATTATTCAAAACCTGATCATTTAAAGTCGCGCGACGCGATTTTAACTAGCGTCAAGAAAGCAGACATTCTAGTCGAAACCTGTTTTATATGTCATAAATCAGGTCATAGCTTTAAAGAGTGTCTCAATCGACCTACTAGAATCAATGCAGTGAACGATGAATATGATTGCTTCAATTTCAATTCGAATTTCGATTCAAAAAACTAGTCATCTCTTCAAAAATCATTGAAGGGGTAAAGATTATATCTTTGTGCAAACTAGATGAAATTCTATCGAAAGAAAATTACTTTGAAAAGTCGTTTCTAATTGATGCTCATTTCATCTCGCAGAATCAATTCTTCAGCCTTCGTTCGCTAATAAACAGTGATTTAGTCGCTCATACGCTCATACACGCTAATCTAGTCAATAAAGTATGCGAGAAACTAGAAATTCAATCTATATCTTTGACAAAAGAGAAGCTAATAAGAGATTATGATGAGAAGATATCTAAGAAGATCATCACTCATAAAATTCTATTCAATCTCATCATTGAAAGTCATAAGAAATTAACTGTATCAATGCTGATAGCTGATATTGATCATCATGAAGTCATATTGAGTAAGCTCTGAATGAACAAAAACGAAATATTATTGAATATGCAAAACGACGTCATTGTTTTTTTGAATCAATTAAATACTTCTATTTCGATTTTTTCGATTTCTCTTAATTCAAAGCACTCAAGTTGATCGCGATCAACTTCGCTCTCTTCTATCATTCAGACTAAGACTTCTATTATGCTCAAACAATCTGTTTCAACTACAACTAAGAAAGAATCATTCTCGATTCAAAGCATAGATGCAGCTTCGTTCAAAACTCTACTGAATTGATTAAAGAAGAATCAGACTGAAGTCTTTGCTTTATTCATGACTGATATTGATAGAGAAATCGCGTACAATACTCAGTGCGATTTGAACGCTTTAAACGTCTCTTCAATTGATGAAACGACTCAGAATTTGAAAGATATTAAAGCAAAGCTGTCATCGAAATATCATAAGTTTCTAGATGTTTTTGATCGAGCTCAATCAAATAAACTGCCTTCTCATCGCTTCTACGACCATAAAATCGAGCTCATCAGTGATTCAACGCTTTCTCGCTGTCGAGTCTATTGAATGTTTTCTGTCAAACTTCTGAAGATAAAGAAGTACTTAAACGAGAATCTGTCAAAGAGATTCATCACTTCTAGTCAGACTCTCTATTTCTTTCTCGTTCTATTTGCTCTCAAAGCAAATGAAGATCTTCGATTCTGCGTGAACTATCGAAAGTTAAATGTCATTTTCAAAAGAAATAGATATTCTTTATCGCTAATAAACAAGATCATTGAAAAGATAGTAAGTTGCAAGCATTTGACGAGATTGAATATCATATCAGCGTTCAACAAACTTTGAATGCATCTTGATAGCGAGAATTACATCACTTTTATCACTGCTTTAGAAGCATATAAATATAAGATGCTACTCTTTGAACTGACTAATGAATCAATCTTATTTCAGCAATATATGAATGATGTTTTATAAGACTTTCTGAACGACTTTTGTCAAGTCTATCTAGATGACATTCTCATCTATAGCAAAACGAAAAAGAAACATAGAGATCACGTCAAACTAGTATTGAGTCGACTACGCGAAGCTGAACTGCAGATGAATATTCAAAAGTGCGAATTCAATGTAGAAGAGACTGTCTTTCTAGAAGTCATTGTATCAGAACTAGACCTTCGTATGAATCTCAGCAAAGTGACAGTCATAGTCAGCTGAATCACTTCGATCAACCTAAAAGAAATTCAGAGCTTCGTGAGATTTGTTAACTTCTATCGTCGTTTCATTAAGAACTTCTCGAAGCTAGTCAAATCATTCACTCAGCTGACTAGAAAGAACACGTCTTTTGTTTGAAACAATGTCTGTGTTCAAGCCTTTGACAATCTAAAGAAACAAGTCAGCTCGACCTCAGTACTTCGTCACTTCGACCTCAAACGACAAGCTATTCTGAAGATCGATGCTTCGAACTATGTAAAAGGTGAAATACTATCTCAGTACGATGACGAGAAAGTTCTTCATTCGATGATCTTCTACAGCAAAAGCATGATTCTCGCTGAAATCAATTATCACATCTATGACAAGAAATTGCTAGTCATTATTCGATGCTTCGAACACTGACGACTCGAGCTGAAATGCACTGAACTACTCATTCAGATGTTCATCGATCATCAGACTTTGAAGATCTTCATGAAAAACAAACAGTTGAGTCGACGACAAGTCAACTATCTGAACATTCTGTCGAAGTTCAACTTTCAGATCATCTTTAGGTCAGGCAAAATGAATACTAAAGTCGATGCTCTAACTCGAATGCCTCTAGCGAACGTCTCTGAATCAGCTCAACGACTTGAAGATCGTTTTCAGACTATTCTGACTCTCGATAGAGTCAATGTTCTACTCGTTGAACCGGAAGCAAATCTCTATCAGCGAGTGCGTATGATCAATCAAACGAATGAGCTCTGCGACGAATATAGGCAAGCTATGAACGAGAACAAGCTCAAATTTCATATCACTAAATTGAAGAACTGCGAAATCATTGACAGCGTTCTCTTTAGAAAAGACTTACTGTGAGTTCTCGAGAATATGCATATGAAACTGCTACAAGAAGTGCATGATCAATCTTCAATCTCTCACCTCGACAATAAACGAATCATCGATCTAGTTCAGCGTTTCTACTATTGATCAGGTCATCGAGCTACTATTCGACGATACATTCGAAACTGTCATGCTTGTCAGCGAAGCAAAGTCTCTAGAAATAGCATCAATGAACTTCATCATTCTCTTTCGATTTCACAGAAACGCTGAAAAGATATAGCTAT
>JAABUS010004142.1_pt1 | contig 21618 bp, 22 predicted proteins | sample 5560161 | NCBI WGS metagenome assembly JAABUS01 (sample SAMN10711885, study PRJNA513376) | rock metagenome | isolation source: Antarctica rocks | place: Antarctica: Victoria Land, Trio Nunatak nord | collected 2016-01-04
CGGTTATGACCGTCTCACGCAAAGCGCGCTCCATGCGGGCGATCGCCTCGTCCCGGGTCCGTCCGTGAACGATGATCTTCGCCAGCAGGCTGTCGTAGTTCGGAGGGACCGTGTAGCCGCTGAAGAGATGGGAATCGACTCGAACGCCCGGCCCGCCGGGCGCGACGAACGTCTCCACGGTTCCGGTATTGGGCTGGAAGTTGCGCGACGCATCCTCCGCGGTGATCCGGCACTCGATCGCGTGGCCCGACGGTTCCAGCGACCGGCTGTCGATGTCGAGCTTGTGACCAGCCGCGATCCGGATCTGCCACGCGACGAGATCCAACCCACTCGTCTCTTCGGTGATCGGGTGCTCGACCTGGATCCGGGTGTTCATCTCCATGAAGTAGTAACGCCCCTCGGCGTCAAGCAGGAACTCGAGCGTGCCGGCGCTGGTGTATGAGGTGGACTTTGCTCCCCGGACGGCGGTGCGGAGCAGGTTCTCGCGGACGCGCCGGTTGAGATTGGGTGCGGGCGCTTCCTCGACGACCTTCTGGTGGCGGCGCTGGAGAGAGCAGTCGCGCTCGCCGACCGCGATCACGTTGCCGTGATGATCCCCAAGGACCTGGACCTCGACGTGGCGAGGGTTGGAGAGATAGCGCTCGACGTAGCAAGCGTTGTCACCGAACGCCGCCTCTGCTTCGGATTGAGCCAGTGGCAGGAGCCGCGTCAGCTCCGCGTCGTCGTTGGCGACCCGCATCCCCCGGCCACCACCGCCCGCGACAGCCTTGATGATGACGGGGTAGCCGATCTTGCGGGCGGCCTGACGGGCGACACCGAGATTCTCGACCGGACCGTCGGTCCCCGGCAGCATCGGTACGCCGGCCGCTCGCATCATGTCGCGGGCGACGGCCTTGTTGCCCATCTTCTCGATCACTTCCGGCCGTGGCCCGATGAAGGTAATGCCGACCTGCTGGCAGATCTCGGCCAGGAACGCGTTCTCGGCCAGGAAGCCGTAGCCGGGATGGAGTGCGTCGCAGCCGGTAATCAACGCCGCGGTGATCACGGCCGGGATGTTGTTGTAGGACTTCGCGACCGCGTCCGGTCCGATGCAGACGGCCTCGTCGGCCAGCCGAACGGCGAGGGAGTCCCGGTCGACGGCGCTGTAGCCCACGACGGCCGGGATGCCGAGGTCGCGGCAGGCTCGCAGGACGCGCAGGGCGATCTCGCCCCGGTTGGCGATCATGATCTTCCGGAAGAGTGGTTCGGGCATTCGCTTCCTTAGTGAGACCGGTGCCAGCCGGCCAGAGCTGACGACCCCGGTTCGCCTCGTGTCTGCATCCGGCAAGGATAGTTCACGCTGGTAGGGTGTCGGTCGACCCCATAGCGAACCGCCTTCGTTGAGAACGAGGCTGGCAGACGACATGCATACCGGGCGACGTCATATCCGATGGACGACGACCCGCGGTTAGCCGGCGCGTCCAATCCCCGAAGGAACTCGCGTGCCACATTCCCGCCGGATCATCGCCGATACCCTTGTCCGCACCTTCGCCATCGGCATCTCGGCCGGAATGCGGAGCCAGATGCCTGGCGCCGTCCTGACGCAAGCCCTGGCGGAGGGAAACGTCGGCCGGGGTCGGGGGCCGATCTGGACGGCGCTCCGCCGGCCGGCCAGTGGTAGGGTCGGGCTGCTGCTCGCGACGGGTGAGCTGGTCGCCGACAAGCTGCCGTTCACGCCGAGCCGGATCGAGGGGGTCGCCGGCATCGGACGGCTTATAACCGGCGCGGCGATGGGTGGTCTGCTGGCCTCGGGGCTCGGTGCCAAGTCCGGGGGCCTGATCTTTGCCGCGGCCTCGGGCGTGGCCGGTGCGGCAGTCGGTTCCTACGGCGGCTACTTCGCCCGGCGGGGTATCACTGAGCGGTACGGCTTCCCGGACTTGCCAATCGCGCTCGTCGAGGACGTCGCCGCCTTCTCGATCGCCCGTCTGGCGGTGATGGGGAAGTGACCGAGCAGTTCATCACGGCATGTATAGACCCCCGTCGATGGTAAGTACCTGGCCGGTGATGAACGATGCATCGTCCGACGCGAGGAAGGCGACGCCGGCCGCGACGTCCTCGGGTCTTCCGAACCGGCCCAGGGGTGTCTGGGCGAGGACGGCGGCCTTTTGCTCGTCCTTGAGCACGTCCGTGAGGCGGGTCTGAATGAATCCGGGGGCAACCGCGTTAACCGTGATGTTCCGGGAGCCGACTTCCTTGGCCAACGACTTGGTCAGACCGATCAGGCCGGCCTTGGCCGAGGCGTAGTTCGCCTGGCCGGCGTTTCCGACCTGCCCGACGACCGACGTGAGATTGATGATCCGGCCCGAACGTTGCCGGGTCATCGGGCGCAGGATCGCCTTGCTGACCAGGAAGGCGCCTTTGAGATTGGTGTCGATCACGTCGTCCCAGTCCGCCTCCGACATCCGAAGGACCAGCGTGTCCCGGGTGATTCCCGCGTTATTGACCAGCACGTCGACGTGATCGAGTTGGGCAAGCGCTGTCTCGACCGTCGCGGCCGCGCCCTCTGACGTCGAGATGTCGGCCGCGAGGATCTCGACCTTGCCGCCGTGCCGCCCGATCTCGTCCCGTGCCTGGTTAGCGGACTCCGCATCACGCTGATAGGTCAAGAGCAGGTCGTACCCGTCGGTCGCCAGCCGCTGGGCGATCGCCAGTCCGATCCCGCGGGTTCCGCCGGTGACGATAGCCGTCCGTGATGTCGGTGATGACACGAAGTGGTCCTCCTGGGATCCAGGGCAGGTCTTGCCAGTCAGGCGTCGCCATCCCGGTGGGCACCGTATCGGTCGGATCGGGGACGCGTCGAAGCTACCAGATCGGCTGCTGCCATCGGGCAGAGTCCGGGGTCCGGAAGGTCCGCTTTCCGCTCGGGCAAGGACCCGAGCGCCGCAGCCTACGCCCGGCCGGTTCCCCAGCGAAGGGCGACGGCGGCCCATGAGAGGCCGGCGCCGAAGCCGACGCAGACGACATTGTCGCCGTCTCGGAGCCGGCCCGATTCCGCGGCCTCATAGAGCGCCATCGGGACCGAGGCGGCCGAGGTGTTGCCGTAGCGATCGACGTTCACGACGAACCGGTCGAGGTCGATCCGGAGCCGGCGCGCGGCGGCATCGATGATTCGGACGTTCGCCTGGTGCGGGATCATGACGTCGATCTCGTCCATCGTGAGCCCGGCTCTCGCGACAACCTGCTGAGTACTATCGCCCAGTACCCGAACGGCGAACTTGAACACCTCGCCGCCGTTCATCACCATGGCCGGGTTGCTGGGAAGCAAAGGGCGGGACTCCATTGCCGCGCTGACCGCCGGAGCAATTGCCCGGTCCATCGTCGCGACCGCGGCCTCGGTTCCGTTGGGCTGTCCGGCGAGCGGAATAGCGGCGATTGGCGAGGCGTCGATCCCGGGCGCCTCGGGAGTCGACCAGCCCGGTACGTAGAGACTCTCCCACTTCGACCCGTCGGCGCCCAGCACCGAGGCCAGGAGCCCCCGATCGGCGGAGGTCGCCTCCAGCACGACGGCGCCGGCGCCGTCACCGAACAGGACGCAGGTGGACCGGTCGGTGAAGTCGATGTAGCGCGTCAGCGTGTCGACGCCAACGACAAGGATTCGCTGGGCGGCCCCATTCTCGATGAATTGGGAGCCAACCGACAGCGCGTAGACGAAGCCGGAGCAGGCCGCACCGATGTCGAAGGCACCCGCCGTTCCACCAAGCTCGGCCTGGATCAGCGATGCCTGGCTTACCAGCAGTTGGTCCGACGTACAGGTGCCGCAGATGATCAGATCGATATCAGTAGCTGCGAGGCCGGCCCGCTCCAGCGCTTCGCGTGACGCGGCCAGGGAGAGCGAGGTCGACGACTCGCCCGGTCCAGCGATCCGGCGCTCACGGATCCCGGTCCGCGACACGATCCACTCGTCGGAGGTTTCGACGAGACGCTCGAGGTCGGCGTTGCTAAGGATGGCATCGGGCACTGCCATGCCCCAGCCGGTGATCGCGGCGTGGCGGGCCGGACTCGTCATGGCCGTACTCCGTAGCTGCGGGAAAAGACACCGACCTGCCCTGGAACCTCTGGTTCACGTCGGCAGGTCGGCCTCGATCTAGGCATTCGGCTCGTTGTGGGAGTGCTCGATCTGGAGGACCTGACGCCCACGGTAGAACCCGCAGCTTGGGCAGACGTGGTGCGAGCGCATGTTCTCGCTACAGTGCGGGCAAATGACGAGCTGCGGCAGTTTCAGGAACTGCTCGCGCCGGCGATTGCCGCGGCGGTGACTGCTGATCCGTTGCTTGGGAAGGGCACCCATCGAAATGACTCCTTGGACCCCGACTGGGGTCAGTGGTTATGTGCTCCGACCGTATTCGGTTACCGGTCGGTCGTGTCCTGATCGTCCAGCAGCGCCGAGAGCGCCGCGAAGCGTCCGTCCGCGGGGGCGTCATCGTCGCCCGGATTTGCCGTGTTCATTGCAGCGGTGTCCGGGCCGGGACAGTCGTCACCGCAGTCGGGGCGCATCGGCAGGGCAAGCAGAACGTTCTGCCGGATCGCTTCGCGAATATCGATCTCGTGATTCTCGGTGATCACGAAATAGTCATCCTCGTCCGGGTCGAACTGATCGCTGGCCCGGATCTCCGCCCCCGACTTCACGTCCACCACCTGCCGGAACGGTTCGTCGAAGCTCGTCTGGACGGTCTCGGCGTACGGTTGGAGGCACCGAACACATTCGACCTGAACGGTTCCGGTCAGTTCGAATGACCCGAGGATCTGCGCTCGGAGCCGCGTCAGGGCAACCTGACCGGCCAGGCGGGCGGCGATGATCTCATCCGCCAGGGGCAAAGGACCAAACTCGAGTCCGTAGACCCGACGCGACCCGACCTCCTCCTGCAGGAGTGCCGCGACATTGATGAGCGTCTCGTTGACGAGCATGTTGCGGGCCGAGTCATCGACCTGTTGACTAACCATGACGTTTGCTTCGTTCGATTCGATGGCACGCGGACAGCCCGAAGAGACGCCGCCTCTCGTGCCCACGGCGACTCGCTCATGCCTCAGCGGCATAACCAAGCAATCATAGGAGAATCAGGGTCATCCGGTCAATGGCGGACTGTTGATCGACGATCAGGCGGCCGCGCGGAGCCGTACTACACTGGGGGCCGGCGGACGGGCCGCGCGAGGGCACCCTCCGGATGGAAGCGGGATGTGTGGATCATGGCGAAGATGTCAGTCAAACGCGCGGCCGATCGGGTTACCGCGGGTCGGCAGGGCGGCGATCGGGTGGTCGCGAGCAACCGGCGGGCGACGTACGAGTATTTCATAGAAGAAACGATCGAAGCGGGCCTCGTGCTGACTGGTTCCGAGATCAAGGCGATCCGCGAGGGTAAGGCGACCATCAGCGAAGCCTACGTCCGGATCGAGAACAACGAGCTCTGGTTGATCGGCGCCAACATCGCCCAGTTCGCCAACGGCGGATACGCCAACCACCGGCCGGACCGGCCGCGGAAGCTGCTCGCCCACAAGCGGCAGATCCAGCGGTTCCGCGAGGAGATCGAGCGCAAGGGACTGACGATCGTCCCGCTTCGGCTGGTTCTGCGGGACGGTCGGGCCAAGCTCGTCATCGGCGTGGCCCGGGGCAAGAAGCTGTACGACAAGCGGGCCGCCGACGCCGATCGGCAGGCGCGGAAGGATGTCCAGCAGGAGCTGTCGCACCGGGGCTGAGGAGCCGGACACCGGGCGGGAACGATTGAAAACCGGTCCGGAATCCGCGATACTTACCGGACGACAAATGGGGATGTCCCGGTTTCGACAGGGTCGGGCGGGATGTACGGTGCGTGCCGAGGTGCCCAGGCCTCGTAAAACCGGGCAAAAAAAGTAACTGGCACACAGCCTGTTGCACTCGCTGCCTAACCTAGTTTAGGCGGCGCGTCCCTCTGGACTTCCACCTTCCGGGTTTAGCCAGGGGCGCCACTTAAGGGAGGATGCGGTAGCCAAGTTCGCCGGAGCGCGGCTATCTAAGGCAGTCTGGCTCACGGTCACGGGATCCTGTCAGTGGGAGCCCGAGGCCGGAAATCGAACACTGACTACGCACGTAGCAGACGTATGGTCACCGGTTCTGGACGGGGGTTCGATTCCCCCCATCTCCACCGTCGTACACGAGGCCACCGGATACCCGGTGGCCTCGCTGTTTTTCTTCGCCTGTTTCCTGGGACTGACAACCCGGCCCTCGGACGCCCGCTACGACTGCCCGATGGCGGCCGCCGCGTGATTGATGTCAGGGATCGGGTTGGCCGGCGTGAGCACTTCGTCGACGAGACCGTAGTCGCGAGCCTCCCAGGCGCTTAGGTAGAAGTCGCGGTCGCTGTCGCGCTTGACCTTGTCGAGCGGCTGATGGCAGTGGGCCGCCAGCAGCTCGATGCACCGTCCGGAAAGAAGCAGCGCCTCGCGGGCGGCAACCTCGATGTCGGGGACATTCCCGCTGAAGCCGCCCGATCCCTGGTGGATCATCATCCGCGAGCTGGGCAGGGCAAACCGCTTGCCGGGCGCGCCACCGGCCAGCAGGACGGTCGCCATGCTGGCGCCGAAGCCCATGCAGACCGTCGAGACGTCGGGCTTGATCATCTGCATCGTGTCGTAGATCGCCAGGCCGGAGTAGATCACTCCGCCCGGCGAGTTGATGTAGAGGCGGATGTCCTGCTCGGGGTCGTCATGCTCCAGGAACAGCAACTGGGCGACGACGAGATTGGCGATCTGGTCGTCGACCGGCTGGCCGAGGATGATGATCCGGTCCCGAAGCAGCCGGGAGTAGATGTCGAACGACCGCTCGCCGCGGTTGCTGCTCTCGACCACCATCGGGACGAGGTTCTCGATCGTCGGAATCTGCATTGTGACCTCCCATGCTTGAGGATCGAACCGCGCGGGTGAAGCGCTCTGCCCGGCGACGGGACGGGCTCCGAGTCTATCAGCGCCCCGACCCTTCGAACGGGCGATCAGCCTGCTCATCCAGGCAGGTTTCCGCCCGGGGGCAAACGTTGCCCGCAGCGGAATGGGATGAGGGATCGGAAGCCGCGCGGTCCTTCAGTCCACCGACGTCGGTGGATCGTGGTGTGGTTCGTCGTGCGACGGAGCGATCCGATGTCCGATCGCCTTGCCAGCGAACCAGAAGACGCCGGCGAGCAGGATCACCAGCACGAAGACGATGAAGCCGCTGGCAATGCTCGAGGCCAGGGCCCCGGTGACGGCGTAGATGATGGAAGCCGGGATCGCCCCGACCACCACGGCCACGAAGACCCGCCGGGCGTCGAGGCGCGACGTACCGGCGATGATCGCCATCGTCTCGGCGAGCAACGGGACCGGGCGGGTAACGATGATCGCGAGCAGTCCCCAGCGGTCGAGGAGCCGGTTGGCCTGCTCGATCTCCGCCGGCGTCACGACGCGGCCGAGCAGGGACCCGCCCCGGCGACCGATCAGGAAGCCGACCATGGCCGCGCCGGTGCTACCGACGAGCGAGAGGATCGAGCCGACGACGACGCCGAAGATGGCGCCGTTGGCGACCATGATGACGCTCGACGGAACCGGCAGGACGACATCGACGACCAGCAGCCCGGTGCCGACGAGGACGGCTGCCCAGCCGCCACGATCGAGCCACGGCGACGGGTCGGTCAGCAGCGGCACGCCGAGCGCCTCGACCACGGCGAACATAATGCCGAGGATGACGATCATGCTCAGGACGAGGGAGAGGTAGCGCCGCAGGAGCAACCTCCGTCGAGGAGTGGCGGCGATGTCATCGAGAGCTGGCGGTTCCGTTGGCCGAGTGTCTCGGGTCATGCCACCATCTCAGATTTGGACCTGGATGGATTGATGCGATCCGTCGTGTCAGGGACGCCCTGCCAGCACTGCGTCTCCGCGAGCGGTGTGGCCGCCAGCTTTAACCCGGCGGAGGGCCGAGTGAACCCGTAGTCGCCGCCGATGAGCAGAGGGTCGTTGCCCTCAAGGACCATCGTACGGAGATCTTGACATGACATGGACCGTGATCCTCCTGCAGTTGAAACCGAAACTCGCGACTGGCACCCATTGCGCACCCCTGCACAGGATGGGTCTGACGCCGTCGCATGTGACATCTACCGTTCCATCCATTCACGGGGGTACTGAACCATGCCACGGATTGCAGTCGCGGCGGAGGGCGAGAGCAGCTTGACCATGCCTTGATCGTCAGGGACATCGAAGGGAATGGTGATGCCGTATCGCCGGAGTGGTTCGTAGCCGAATCGACAATAGTAGCCAGGTATACCGACTACGATGATGGAAAGGAAACCCAGTTCCGTGGCTCGATCATGCGCCGCAATGACTAGGGAGGCGCCGACGCCACGTCGTTGATACCGGGGAACCACCGAGAGCGGTGCCAAGGCAAGCGACGGTACGCTCTCCCCACGGTTCCGGATAGCGATCCTGGTCAACAAGACATGGCCGACGATTCCCGAATTCACCTGTGCGACAAGCGACAGCTCGGGAACGAACGCGGCCAACAATCGCAGCCGTTCAACCATTACCTGCTCGGTGTGGTCACTGTAAGGAACGTCAGCATATGCCCTGACGATCACGTCCGAGATCGCCGTGTCGTCTCCAGGTCCCTCGGGCCGAATGGTGATTGTCACCGGTGGATACCCCGATCCAATTCGTGTCAGGGGCGGCCAATCAGTGTCGCCTCGTCGTGCGCCGCTTCCTCGTCCGAAGGCAGTGCCAGCTCCAGGACCGCCGCCCGGATCAAGGCGTAGTCGCCAACCGGCAAGTTGTGGACGTTACCCTGGAAGGCGAGCGTCCAGTTCTTCGCTGGCCAGCGCTTCGTGTACTCCATCGCCATCGCCAGAGGCTCGGCCGGGATGAACGCCACTTCGGGCAGGATCAGGTCCGGCTCGGTGAAGACACGGAATGGGTAGTCTTCGGCGTCCTTCTTCGGGTCGGCGCTGGACCAGATCCGCTCGTGGCTCTCGAAGGAGGAGCTGGTGACGGACGCGATCCCGGCGATCGCCTTGAGACCGGTCACGTAGAAGATCAGCTTGTCGCCCGGCCCCATCCGCTCGGCCTTGCGGCGGTGCCGTGACTTGATACCCTGCTGGCTGAAGCCGAGCTCGCGGCTGGCGCGGAAGTTCGCGATCCCACTGACGATCAGCCAGTACTGCGGTTCACGCGGTGTCTCGACGCTCAACCGTTCGACCTCCCATGACTGTCGCTTCTCGGCGCGGCGCAACCGGCAGAGTATGCCACGGAGACACCGTCGCCTCTGGTCCGGTTGCGCCCGTCGCGAACGAGCCGTGATACTTCCGATATCGTCCGACCCTTGCCTCGCCAGCCGCTGTCACCGGCCCGCGCTCCGCTGATGGCGCTGGACGGTCAGACGGGAGAGATGTCCGCGATGACGACTCAGGATCTCGTCCGGCGGCTGGCCGAGGTGGTCGGACCCGGCAACGTCTTCCATCGGCCCGCTGACCTGATGGTCTACGAGTACGACGGCTCCGTCGAAGGGGCCGTCGACATCGCGCGGCCCGCCGCCGTCGCCCTGCCGAAGGATACGGACGAGGTCGCCCGGATCGTCCGGATCGCCAACGACTTTGGCCTGCCCGTCACCGCTCGTGGCGCCGGGACCGGGCTGTCCGGCGGCGCCGTCGCCCAGCGCGGCGGGGTGATCGTCGCGATGAGCCGGATGGACCGGATCCTGGAGCTCGACTACGTCGACCGGACGGCGCTGGTTCAGCCGGGTGTCGTCAACCTCGAGCTGTCGGAGCTCACGACGACCAACGGCTTCTTCTTCGCTCCCGACCCGTCATCGCAGAAGGTCTCGACGATCGGCGGGAACGTCGCCGAGAACGCCGGCGGCCCGCACTGCCTGAAGTACGGCGTCACGACCAACCACATCCTCGGCGTCGAGGTGGTGCTGCCGGACGGATCGGTCACGCGAACCGGGGCGCTGGCCAGGGGCCAAGGGGGCTACGACCTGACCGGGGTGCTGGTCGGCAGCGAGGGGATGCTGGGCATCGTGACGCAGGTCCTCGTCCGGCTGACGCCGATCGCCGAGCGGATCAAGGTCTACCTCGCCGCGTTCCGGAGCCTTGAATCCGCCTCCCACGCCGTTGGGCAGATCATCGCTGCCGGGATCCTGCCCAGCGCGCTGGAGATGGTGGATAACCTGACGATACAGGCGGTCGAGCCGGTCTACCACGCTGGCTACCCGATGGACGCGGAGGCCGTCCTGCTCATCGAACTGGACGGCCTCGACGAGGACGTCGAGGCGGACGCCGCCGAGATCGAGACGATCTGCCGGCGGTGCGACGCCTACGACGTCCGCGCCGCGACCAGCCTGGCCGAGCGGGAGTTGCTCTGGAAGGGTCGCAAGATGGCGCTGGCGGCGATGGGGCGTCTCGCGCCGAACTACTACCTGCACGACACGGTCGTCCCGCGTTCCCGGCTGCCGCAGACCCTTCGCGAGGTCGACCGGATCACCCGGGCGGCCGGCCTGCGCTGCGCCCAGGTCTTCCACGCCGGCGACGGCAACCTTCACCCGCTGATGCTGTTCGACCGGACTGACCCCGGCGCCGTCGAGCGGGTCCTCCACGCCAGCCACGACATCATCTATGCCTGTGTCGAGGCCGGCGGGACGCTCTCGGGCGAGCATGGGATCGGGACGGAGAAGCGCAACTACCTGCCGTTCGTCTACACCGGGGAGGATCTGGCGGCAATGGCCGGCGTCAAGATCGCCTTCGATCCCCGGGAGATGTTCAACCCGGACAAGGTATTCCCAAGTGGCTACGCCTGCGGTGAAGTCCGGGCGATGCACAATCAGCTTCGCGCGCAGCGGCTGATGGACCAGTACGGCATCGTGCCAGTCTGATTCGTCACCGGAGAGGGACGCAACCGATGGGAGACGTAGCGTCGATCCTGGAACCGGAGCTCTTCGTCGACGGCGTCCTGCCGGACCGCACGGAATATCCGGGGACGCCCGAGGAAGTCGCCGGGCTGCTGCGGCAATCGGCCGAGCGGGACGAGGGCGTGTTCCCGATCGGGTCCGGGCTGCACCAGGGGGTCGGTCTCTTTCCCGAGCCGATCGACATCGGGCTATCGATGGGGCGGCTCACCAGTGTGCTGCGCTACGACCCGGAGGACCTGGTCCTGTCGGTCGAGGCCGGCATGACGCTGGCCGACGTCCAGGCGGTACTGGCCGGGCACGGGCAGCGGCTCCCGGTCGAGGCGCCGGGTGGAGACGGCGCGACCATTGGAGGGCTGCTCGCGCTCGGCTTGAATGGCCCGCGACAGCTTGGCTCGCCGACGCTGCGGGATCTTCTGCTCGGAATGACCGTCGCGCTGACCGATGGGACGGTGGCGAAGTCGGGCGGAATGGTCGTCAAGAACGTGACCGGCTTCGACATGGGCCGGCTCCACGTCGGGGCGCGCGGCACGCTCGGCGTGATCACCTCGGCCAACTTCAAGGTCCTGCCGCGGCCAGAGACTGAGGCGACCGTCATCGCGGCGTTCGGTGATCCGGCGGCCGGCCCGTCACCGGCCTTCGCGGCGTTCGACCGTCTCCGGTCCAGCACCCTCCGGCCGGTTGCGGGCGATGTCGTCGTTGAAGAAGGCATTACGCGACTGGCGGTCCGGTTCGAAGGACGCGGTGGCGCGGTGGAGCGGCAGATTCGGGCGGCCGCCCATCTGCTCGGCTCCGGCACCGAGATGATTGCCGCGCCGAATGCCTCCCGGTCGTGGTGGGAGCGGCACGTCGAGCGACTTGGTTTCGCCGACTCATGCCAGACAGTCCTGCGGTTCGACGCCCGACCCCGTGCGATCGCTGACAGGGCTTGCCAGGTTGCCGCCGGACTAGGGCGGCAGGGGATCGAGAAGTGGCGACTCGTCTGCTCGCCCGGGCTCGGGACCCTCTGGCTCCATCTCGGCTCTACCGACCAGGAGCCGGTGATCGGTCTCGTCGCCGGGCTGTCGAGTCTGGGCGGGGCGTTGACCGTCCTGTCGGGTCCACCGACGTTGAAGGGTAGACTCTGGTCGGTGGCAGTCGGCGAACCGAGACCGATCGACTCCGCCCTGCGGCAGCAGTTCGACCCCAACCAAATCCTGAACCGGGGGCGGTTCCCACGCTGAGCGAGCTGTCCGCGACAGTTGTCGACGATCCACGAAGGGACGCCCATGTCGGTCGCGGTGGAAGCGGATGCGGATCTCAGGCGGCTCATCACGGGTTACAGCGGTCACGATCAGCCCGACGAAGACCTCCTCAAGCAGTGCGTCCACTGTGGGATGTGCCTCTCATCGTGCCCGACGTACCGCCTCACCGGGCAGGAGATGTCCTCACCCCGGGGAAGGCTCTGGATGATGCGGGCGGTCGGGGAGGGGACGCTCGACCTGCTTGACCCGGCCTTCGACGAGCAGATGTACCAGTGTCTGAACTGCCGTGCCTGCGAGGCGGTCTGCCCATCCGGCGTCCAGTACGGTGCGCTGGTCGAGGCGTCGCGCTCGCAGCTGGAGCAGCACCGGCCCCGGCCGCTCTGGCAGCGGGCCGTGCGGAAGGCGGCGGTCGGCTGGCTGTTCGCGCGGGACAGCCGGCTGCGGGTGCTCGTTGGCACGATCGGCATCTACGAGCGGACCGGTGTGCAAGCTGTCGTCCGCCGGACCGGGCTGCTGCGGCGCCTTCGGATGGCGGACCTCGAGGCGATGCTGCCGCGAGTCTCCCGCCGTCCACTCCGCCCCGCGACCGAGACGTGGTCGCCGGCGGCACCCGAGCGCGCAGTCAGCCTGTTCAACACCTGCATGATGGGAACGGTCTTCGCGGACACCAACCGGGCGACGGGCCGGGTGCTCGCCCACAATAGCTGCTCGGTCTCCCTGCCGGCCGGGCAGCAGTGCTGCGGCGCGCTGGCGGTCCACGCCGGCATGATGGGTGAGGCCCGCGCCCTGGCGCGAACCAACATCGACGCCTTCGCGGAGGGCGACGAGCCGATCGTCGTCACGGCCGCTGGCTGCGGAGCGGCCCTCAAGGAGTACGGCCACCTGCTCGTGGACGACCCAGCCTATGCTGACCGAGCGGCCCGGTTTAGCGAACGCGTCCGGGACGCCACGGAGCTTCTGGCCGCGCTACCGGCATTCCAGCCACCGAGCCAGCCGGTCCCACTGCGGGTGACCTATCAGGAGCCCTGCCACCTTGCCCATGCCCAGCGGATCAGCCGCCAACCGCGGGAACTGCTCGGCGCGGTTCCCGGGCTGCAACTGGCCGAGATGCGGGAATCGTCACTTTGCTGCGGCAGCGCCGGGATCTACAACATCCTCCGACCGGAGATGGCCAACGACCTCGGAGACCGCAAGGCCCGTCACGCCGCGGCGACCGACGCCGAGGTGCTGGTGACTGCCAACCCCGGCTGCGCGATGCAGATGGTCGCGTCGCTTCGCCGCAACAGCATCGACATGAAGGTCCGCCACATCATGGACGTCCTGGACGAGTCCTACGGTGGTGAGGCGGCCGGTCGGGATGGGCAATGGGCCTGCGAGCGGGCTGGGTCGGCCAGCGAGGCGCAAGCCTGAACGGCGGAGCGGCTCGCTCTCGTAGGGGCGAAGCTTGCGAGCCCAGCCGCCGCAGCGGCCTTCGCCGTTAGGCGAGATGCTCCGGGCAGCCGCCCAGTGCCGCACCGGCGATACGCCCGCTGGTGCTCACGCCACTGCTGCGGCCGGGCGGGGCAAGCCCACGCCCCTACGGAAGATCGCAGGATCGCTCTCTCATGATCATCCGGTCCCGCTACGCCTCGTCACCCTCGAGCAGCTGCCGCAGCTCGGGCAGCCCGGCCACGACGATGTCTGGTTTCGCCTCGGATTCGGCGATGTCGGCCAGGGATGAGACGCCCGTGAGGACCATCGTGGTCAGCATGTTGGCGCGGTTGCCGGCCAGAATGTCCGTGTCGAGGCGGTCACCGATCATGACCGACTGGTCCGGCGTGGCGTCGAGCTCGAGTGCCGCCTGGATCAGCACCTCGGGCGACGGTTTGCCGATCACGGTGGGCGTGACGCCGGTCCCCGTCCGGATTGCCGCCACGATCGTGCCGGCGCCGGGGACGAAGCCGGTCTCGGTCGGCAGCGAGCTGTCGATGTTCGTGGCGATGAACATCGCCCCGGCCCGGATGGCGAAGAAGGCAGCCTTGAGCTTGTCGTAGGTGAACGTCTGGTCGAGTCCGCAAACGACCGCGGCCGTGTTGCTGACGCCCTCGGCGGGCTCGGCGACGGCAAAGCCGCCGACCTCGTGGATCTGCTCCCTGAGCCCGGGCATCCCGACGACGTAGACCGCGGCTCCGGCCGGCAGGTGCTGCGTGAGGTAGTCGCGCGTCGCCGTGCCGGAGGTCTGGATCTTGTCGGCGGCGACGGTCAACCCCATCTGACCCAGGCGCGCGGCGTACTGCTCGGGCGACGCCATGCTGTTGTTGGTCGCGAGGACGTAGCCCGCGCCGCGGCGCTCGATCGCGGCGAGGAGTTCGCTGACGCCGGGGAGCGGGTCGCCGCCGCGGTAGAGCACGCCGTCCATGTCGAAGATGAAGGCGCGGGCGGCACGGAGGCGGGCGAGGTCCGCCGTCCCGGTCGTGGGGTTGGTCGTCGTCATGCGGTCCTCTCAGCCTGGATCGTCAACGGGCGCGATCGTCGCGCGCCACCATACTTCAATGGCCGGCCCCACAGGGTGAGACTGCGCCAGCGATGTCCTCTCCGCGACGACGTGGGTGGAGTCGGTCGTCGTCCCGGCTCAGGAGATGGCGGCCGGCTCCAGCGCGTCGACCAGTGCCTGGTTGAAGACCGGCAGGTCGTCGGGAACGCGGGATGTGATCAGGTTGCCATCGACGACCAGCGCCTCGTCGACGTAGTTGCCGCCGGCGTTCGTGATGTCGTCGCGGATCTTGTTGACGCTGGTCAGCGTCCGGCCGTCGAGCGCCCGGGCCGAGATGAGCAGTTGCGGCCCGTGGCAGATCGCGCCGACCGGGCGACCGCTCGCCATGAAATCTCGCGTGAAGGCGACGGCCTCGTCGACGATCCGCAGGTTCTCTGGTGAGCCGCCGCCGGGGATGACCAGCAGGTCGAACTGGTCGGGCGTCACGTCCGCGAAGGTGGCATCGGTGTCGAGGCTGGCGCCCTTCTTGCCCACGACCGGGCCCGGCTCCGCGCCGATCACCGTGACGGTGGCGCCGTGCTGCTCGAGGTAGTCCTTTGGGCCGGTTGCCTCGACGTCCTCGAAGTTCCGTGCGAGAACCATCGCGACCCGTTTCTGCGGCTGCTGCATCCGTCTATACTCCTTCGACGTGTATCCGGGGGAGATTCGCGCTGTCGCCACTGTATGCAAACGGTACACCAGCGGTGGCCGTGCGGCGCTCCCCGACGAGGAGGACCTCTGCTGGTGAGCAGTGACAGCGGATTGCCCGTGGCCAGCCGGATCGAGCCTGAGCTGGCCGATCGTGTACTCGCCCAGATCGACCAGGACGAGGTGATCGGCTTCCTCCAGGGCCTCGTCAAAATCCCGTCCGTCCATGAGCCGGGCGATACGCGGGAGGCCGTCGCGTTCTGTGCTGAGCCGCTCCGCGCGGCCGGGTTCGCCACGCGCTTCGAGGCCATCGACGAGGTCAAGCCCAACCTGGTCGCGGAGTACGGCGACGGCGACGGCCCGACCGTCCTGTTCAACGCCCACGTTGACGTCGTGCCGACCGGCGAGTTGTCGGCCTGGGACTACGACCCATGGGGCGCCGAGATCGCCGACGGCCGGGTCTACGGTCGGGGGGCGGGCGACGATAAGGCGAGCGTTGCGGCGCAGGTCATGGCTGGTATCGCGCTGGCCCGCTCGGGCGTGCCACTGGCCGGCCGCCTAATCGTCAACGAGGTCGCGGACGAGGAGATCGGTGGCGTCGCCGGAGCGAAGTGGCTGGCCGAGAGCGGCATCCTCAAGCCGGACGTCGCCATCGTCGGCGAGCAGACGATGAACCGCGTCAACGTCGGCGAGAAGGGCGGGGCCGGTCAGACGATCACGGTCTTCGGCCGGGCTGCCCACGGTGCCCTGCCCTGGGAGGGAGCCAACGCGATCGAGGGGATGGCCGAGATCCTCGTCGCTCTGCGACGCGAGCTCTGGCCGAAGCTGGAGGGTCGCACTCACAAGTACTTCCACCCTTCGTCTGCCTCACCGAACCTCATCCACGGCGGTGTCAAGAACAACGTCGTCGCCGACCGCTGCGAGCTGTTTGTCGATCGCCGGATCGTCCCTGGTGAGACGGTCGAAGGCACCCGGGTCGAGATCCTCGCCATTGCCGAGCGCGTCATCGCCGGGATGCCGGGTCTGTCCGTGACGGTCGAGGGCCGCTGGATGGGGCTGGAGGCATCGCTGACCGAGGACGACCACCCGCTGGTTCGGAGCATGGTCGCCGCCAACGCCTACCTGGGCTACGACACGACGATCAGCGGCTTCAGCATGGGCACCGACGGCCGGTTCTTCAGCCAGCAAGGCGTCCCGACGATCATTTATGGGCCGGGCGACCCGAAGCTGGCCCACATTCCCAACGAGTGGGTCGGGATCGACGAGGTCATGGCGGCCACGCGAGCCTACGCCCTGACCGGACTGTCGCTGCTGAGTGGCCTGCCGGCCGGCGGAGATCGGTAAGTGGTCCTCGATGACATCTCCCGGTACGTGGACGACCACGCCGACGAGTACATCGGCTGGCTCCAGACGCTGCTCCGGCAGCCCAGCGTCGCCGCCCAGAACCTCGGGATGACCGAGGCGGCCGGCATCGTCCGGCTCCAGCTCGATCTGATCGGCGCCGCGCCCCGGCTGGTCGAGACGCGGGGTGGGCAGCCGGTCGTCTTCGGAGAGGTCCGGGCGGGCGCGGCGGTGGCCGATCCCCGGACCCTGAGCTTCTACAACCACTACGACGTCCAGCCCGCCGAGCCCTACGACCTCTGGGACACCGACCCGTGGGCTGCCCAGATCCGCGATGGTCGAATCTGGGCCCGGGGCGTCGCCGATAACAAAGGCAACATCGTCGCCCGGATCGCGGCGGTCCACGCCTGGCAGCGGGTCCGGGGCGACCTGCCGCTAAACCTGCGCTTCGTCATCGAGGGCGAGGAGGAGATCGGCTCGCCCAACCTCGCCAACTTCACCGCCGACCATCCGGAGCTCTGCGCCGCCGACGCCTGCATCTGGGAGTTCGGCGGCCGGGCGCTCTCGGGGCAACCGCAGATCCACCTTGGACTCAAGGGGATGTGCTACGTCGAGCTCCACGCTCACGGGGCCAGCTCGGACCTCCACTCCTCGCTGGCGACGACGGTTCCTAACGCCGCCTGGCGACTGACCTGGGCGCTGAACGCGCTCAAGGGGCCAGACGAGCGGGTCCGCATCCCGGGTTTCTACGACAAGGTTCTGGATCCGACGCCGGAGGAGCTGGCCGCGCTGGAACGGTTGCCGGACGACGACGAGGCCGGCCTCGAGCACTACGGGATTGACCGCTACCTGCTCAGCCTGCGCGGGACGGAGCGGAAGATCCGCGACATGTATCAGCCGACCCTGACGATCGCCGGGATCGAGAGTGGCTACACCGGCACCGGGACCAAGACCGTCATGCCGGGATCGGCGATGGCCAAGGTCGACATGCGGCTGTGCGCCGACCAGGACCCGCACGAGATCTTCGGCTTGCTGAAGGCGTACCTCATCAGCCAGGGGTTCGCCGACATTGAGGTCCGGCTGCTGAGCGCGCTGATGCCGGCGCGGACCCCGCTGACGGCGCCGATCGTGGGCGTCGTCGCCTCGGCCTACCGGGATCTGTACGGCGAGGAGCCCATGATCTACCCGACATCGGCCGGGTCCGGACCCTGGTACCAGCTCTGTGAGCAGTTCGGCATCGACGGCTGCACGGCCGGGGTGGGCAACGGCCGATCCAACGCTCACGCGCCGAACGAGAACATCACGGTCGACGACTTCCTGCTCGGGATCAAGCACATCGCCCTGATCATGGAGCGGTTCGCCGCGACATCACCGTGACGATCCACGCCGCGGACCTGCGTCCCTACCTGACGGACCCGGCCTGGTTCCGGCGCGAGCCGTTCGGCATCCACGGGATCACCCATGTCACGCGGGTCCTGATCTGGTCGGCGGTGCTGGCGGACCAGTTCGGTTGCGCCCCGGCAATCCGAATCCCGGAGCTGTACTGGGCGGCCGCAACCCACGACGTCGAGCGGATCGACGATGGGACCGACCGGGGTCATGGGGAGCGGGCGGCCGCCTGGGTCACGTCGCGCCTCGTCGCTGAGCGCCCCCTGGCACGTAAGTCGGACCTCGGCTTCGTCGCCGAGCTGGACCGGTGGCACGAAGTGACCGACCGGGAGATCGGGTGCTGGTCGCTGGAGCTGCTCCTGTTCAAGGACGCGGATGGGCTCGATCGGGTCCGGATCTACGATCTCAACCCGGCCTTCCTGCGCACGCAACTCGCCCCCCAGCTGGCCATCCAGGCGAAGCAGCTCATGGAGATGACAACAGCGTTGCGCGAGCCGGCGGCGGTACTTGACGCCGCCGTCGAGCTGGGCATCGTCGAGCTTTGACGACCGTTTCAGGCTTTCGATTTCTCATCGGCTGACTCGAGCTGGTTGGCGGACATTCGATGGAGCAGCGGGCTCGAGCGGGCTGCCCAGCGCGGCGTCCGCGCCTCGCGTGGCCCGGCCAGGCCGGCACGCGGAGCGATGACGGAGCCGTTACTGGCCGGAGCGCGGTGCCGATTGCGGCACGCCTTGCTTTAACACGTCGTCGACCGTGAATCGCTCGAGTTCCGTTGCGACCGCGCCGGCAACCGCCCGATCGAGAGCGATCAGCGACGTCTGGACACTGCGGCCGACCGGGCAGGCCGGGTCAGGGCCATGTAGCCCAAGGACTGGGTCGGTGCCCTGGAGGAGCCGCCAGACCCGCGCGAGCGTGATCGCTCGGGCGTCGGCTGCCAGCTCCCAACCACCATGCACGCCTGGGCGGGAACGCACCAGGCTGGCGTCGCGCAGTGGGCCGAGCACCCGGCGCACGTAGACGGGGTTGACGTTGGTGCTCTCGGACAGTTCGTCAGAACTCACGGAGCGATCTTTCACGCCGGCCAGGTAGGTCAATACGTGCACGGCGACGGCAAACTGGGTATTGGTTGATCGGGCCATGTGACTATCTTGCCATATCGCAACTGTTGTGGCTACACTTTGCCAATTCGTAACCGTTACGAATACGAATGCATTGAGGAGCAGAGATGACGATCGCCATCACCGGAGCGTCGGGCCACCTGGGCCGCGCCACCGCCAACATCGTGCTACGGGCAGTCGACCCACGAGAGGTCGTTCTGACGACCCGGCACCCCGAGGCGCTCGCTGACTTCGCCGCTCGCGGTGCCACTGTGCGACGAGTCGATTTCGACGATTCCCGCACGCTCGACACCGCGTTCACCGGCGTCGAGCGGCTGCTGCTCATCTCGACCGACGCGGTTGGGTCGCGCCTCGACCAGCAGCGAGCGGCCATCGCGGCGGCGGCCGGCGCCGGTGTCCGGCACGTCGTCTACACCTCCGTCCCCGATCCGGTCCCGGCCAACCCAGCCCTGGTGGTTGCCGATCACGCCGGCACGGAGCAGGCGCTGCGTGACAGCACCATGCGTTGGACGATGCTGCGGAACAACCTCTATGCCCACATGCAGGTGCCCGGTATCGCAGAGGCTGTCGCGTCGGGAAGGTTTGTGACCAACGGCGGTGCCGGTGCCACGGCGTATGTGACCCGTGAGGACTGTGCTGCCGTCGCGGCCGCGGTCCTCACCCAGGACGGGCACGAGGGCCGGGTGTACGACATCACCGGCCCGGCGGCCCTGCGCGCCGCTGACCTTGGGGTCATCGCCCGCGAACTCGGTGGCCGCGACATCGAGCTGATCAGCGTCGACGACGCCACGTTCGAGGCCGGGTTGCGAGCGGCCGGTCTCCCCTATGAGGCCGTGGCGCTCGTGACGTCGTTCGGCGCGGCGACTCGCGATGGCTTTCTCGCGAACGTCAGCTCCGCGGTCGTCGACCTGACCGGCCATCCGCCGACGGCGCTGGAAGATGTCGTCCGTGCCGCTTTGAAGACCTGATCACCCAGCGGTGGTGGACGACGACTCGATGAGTTCGTCCCCGCAGCGAGCTGGATGATCTGGCGCGGGGCGAGCGCCGAATCGGCATCGCAGCATTCGCCAACGCCCGTGTGAACGAAACCAACGATCGCATCAGCACGTCGCGCCGGAGCACTGTCGCCCATTGACCCCGGTGTCCGGCGTCGACGAGGGATCCCAACATGTCGACGAAGACCAGCATCCGCGTTCAGGCCGGCGCGGCACCGGCCGGGAGCGTTTCCATTCTCCTGATCCTTGGAGCTCTCGTCGCGCTCGGACCGCTCTCCAGCGATGCCTACGTGCCTGGTCTGCCCCAGCTCGCCGACGACCTGCGCAGCGCTCCCTCGCTCGCCCAACTGACGGTGACGACGTGTCTGATCGGTCTGGCCGTTGGTCAACTCGTGGCCGGACCGTTGAGCGACGCAATGGGTCGGCGGCGACCGTTGCTGCTCGGTCTCGCCGTCTACACCGCCGCCGGGTTCCTGTGTGCCATCGCTCCGAACGTCGCATTCCTGATTCTGTTCCGTGGCATTCAGGGCATCGGCGGCGCCTTCGCCCTCGTCATCGCGTACGCCGGCGTTCGGGATCGCTACGCGGGCAAGATGGCGGCTCGCTTCTTCTCGCTGCTCCTCCTCGTCACGGGGCTCGCACCGATCCTCGCCCCGCTGCTGGGCGCCCAGATCCTAAGGCTTTCGAGCTGGCGCGGAATCTTCTTCGCACTCGCCGTCCTGAGCGGCGCCGTACTCGTCGCCTGCATCGGCGCACTGCCGGAGAGCCTGCCCGCGGAGCGGCGCCAGCCAGGCGGCCTGCGAGCCACTGGCTTGGTGTACGCTCGCCTGCTAAAGGACAGCCGGCTCGTGGGTTACGTCCTCACCAATGCCTTCGTCTTTGCGGCCATGTTCGCCTACATCTCGGGATCGCCCTTCGTCCTCGAAGACATCCACGGTCTTTCCCCGCAGCAGTACAGCATCGTGTTCGCCGTGAACGCGCTTGGACTCGTCGCCGCGGCCCAGGCGAGCGGACGACTCGTCCACCACATCGACGCGCGGTCGCTGTTGGGCTACGGCGTGATCGGCTCAGCGGCCGGCGGGGTAGCGCTCATCAGCTTCGTGGCGACTGGGTCAGGGCTCTGGCCGCTGCTCGTCGCCTTCTTCGTCGTGGTCACGAGTGTGGGCCTGGTCTTGCCGAATGCCGCCGCACTGGCTTTGGAAGACCACGGTGCGCATGCCGGCACCGCAGCGGCATTGCTTGGCTGCGCCCAGTTCCTGTTCGGCGGTCTCGCCGCTCCACTCGTGGGACTCTATGGGTCCGAAAACTCGATGCCCACGGCCGCGGTCATGGCCGCACTCGGAGTCGCGGCGCTGGTGACGTTCGTTACGCTCGTGCGGCCAGCTCGTCGGCACTTCCACCCCCGATCGGGCCAACGATGGCGGGTCTTCCGTCGTGGGTAGCC
>JAABUS010004143.1_pt1 | contig 21614 bp, 10 predicted proteins | sample 5560161 | NCBI WGS metagenome assembly JAABUS01 (sample SAMN10711885, study PRJNA513376) | rock metagenome | isolation source: Antarctica rocks | place: Antarctica: Victoria Land, Trio Nunatak nord | collected 2016-01-04
TGATTGATTCTTATAGCTAGGAAGCTTCATATATATATCGACAACTCTCTATATCAATTGCAATCTGATTCTATGAATGATGGTTGAATAATGATAAAAATGGTATGGGTGGCTAATTGGGTTTAGGATGTGCACGGGACCGGAACGTGCATCGGGCCGGGCATACTCCTACCGAATCTGGTTAGGGTTTACCTTAAAAATTAACCGAATCCTAACAGCGGTTAAAGGGTTATATAAGATGTAATAAGAGATCGTCGAGGATGACGAGCACAGTGAACACAGAGGGCAGAGGGCTCAGTCCATCAGATATATAGAGGGTATTAGAAGTATTACAGCTATTGTCAGAACCTGGGTTAGGACCCCGATAGTCCTACTGATCCAATCACCCAACTAGCCAAATGGCCCGATGCGTTGCAACCCGCGTGCTATCCACTTGACCATCTGGATAAAAAGACGAGAATTACGACAACACATGGTTGCAATACTCCTAATACCCCCTTTGAGCCCTCTGCCCTCTGTGCCCACTGTTTTAGTCATGATCAGCCCTATCATAGAGCTGGTCCTGACAATACGATCATTATAAAACCTGCTACCCGCCACAATGCACTCGACCGTCTCTCTCTTGAGATAGAATTTGTTCTCATTTCTTCGGGAAAAAAAAGGGGGGGAAAGTCTGAAACCATCATGAAAAGGCCGGGATTCGAAGCCAGGAATTTTTCGAAATGAGAAGTCAGCTTGGTTAAAACTTCAAGGTAAAGCTTTACACGCTTTGAGTCTGCGAAGATGGTCAATGAGAACGTCGTTGATCGTTATGGCTGCCCTACCAGGATTAACGAGGCTAAGCCTATATTCTATAGGCACCCCACCAAAATATTTGTTTACTGCAATGTTTACATCCACCTCAGCTTCCTACATTCACCCCCCACCTACCCAGCTCACCCACCCCCACCCTATGGGTGCACTTCTGAACAGTGTAAAGACTCTACATGCATAGGAAGGGGGGGAGCGGAGGGGGCATACACAGGGAGGAGAGGGGAATTTTGTTGACTTTTGTAGCAATTGGGGATTATTGCGGAGAAACCCCTATTTTCCTCTACCCCGCACTAGAAAATCTTAATACTAAGGTAATCTTCAGGTCCCCCCATTGGCCTGGTTAGTCATCTCCCGTGGCTCCCTAGTACCCTAACAGGTAAGGTAGCCGTATATCTAGAATAGCAGCCATAACTACGGTATATGTATTATATACACGGGAGAGCATAACAGAGCAGTGCAGAGGCGCAGCGAACGGCAGTCTGAAATGGCTTCATCGATATCGGCTTAGGCTGTCCTCACTATTGCTCGATACATTTAGCTTCGCCTGCTGCCTATCTACCTAGATATCATCACTTCTGTACCTTCGATGACGAATAAACTCATCCGTCGCTGTCAAGACATTAACATAGTAATCACGAAAGCTTCTATGTAATATATTTTTCTACGTCTAATATTCATTCATAAGCAAAGCTATTAAGTTTATACTATTACTTAAGATATACTTTCAAAAGAAAAACACATAATCGTCTTTTAATATGAAGATTCGATAAGTAAATTACAAGATTAAATCTCAATCATGAATTAAATAATAAATTGTGATTATTAAGCAATTCAGAATCATAATTTTTAAGCTCATCATCATCATTCTTATCATCATCATTCTCATTATTTCTCAGTAAAAAATCTTACAACAAGCAATTTGTTGAAAAGATGTTGTTAGAAATTAGCATAAAGTGAGTCATATGAGTGTAATGTAATGAATATATAAATGCTAAGAAAGAAAAGTATCTAGAAGAGAAGAGTTGACTATTTATATGACTCAGAAGAACATAAGTTAACTCTGAATAAAGTTGACTTCAAAATAAGTCTATGCTTTAGCAACAAGCAATTGATGATAGCTTTCAGAATAATCATCAATATAATCATTAACATAATCATCAACATAGTTATCAATGAAGATGCATAGCTAGAATCATAACATTATTCTCTTTTCTTCAATGATTCATGTTCACATGAATGTATTTTCTTAGTCTTATGTAAAATTGAAATGTTTATTATAGCAGACTCACTATGCAAGATAAAAGTATCATTGAAGCAGACTCACTAATTGCATGTGAATGAGTCAACAAATTAATTCATTGATAGATAGAATGATGTAAGTAAATAAATCATTGCATTGATAAAAAATGTCATTGTAGCAGACTTACTAGTTGCATGTGAATGTATGATCAGATTCACTGATAAGTAGAATGATGAAAAGATAAATCATTGCATTAAGAATAAATGTCATTGAAGCAGATTCACTAGTTGCACATGAATTGATAAATGAATTGATTTATTGATAAATAAAATGATGAGAAGATCATTGCATTGATGATGTTATTAAAGCAAACTCACTGAGAGTTTGCTTCTCAAGATAGAGACTTCATGTAGTTTTATGACTGATCTCATTTGATTGTTTAACAAATTTGTTAGAACACGATTCAAATTGAGATAGAAACTACGATAGAATAAGGCGTAGTTCGCAGCATGGTGAACTCTGAGCTAGTAAGATCATGGTCACGTGCTAATGATTCATTATATGAGATCATTGAGATCATGAAGCGACTCTCATGATTCAGGGTCTGAGTCAACGGAATCACTCAGCGACTCAGACGATCGCACGAATCTTCTATGTCTATATAACGATGGTCGTTCCCTTAGATAGAAGCTTCGTGCTCAACTCATGTAAGTAGTCAATACATATTATTGTCTCAGCTATCTTCAGATCTCAAGTCTAGTAATAGTGATTACTGTTTGATCTCTGTATATATCTTGTGTTGTTAAAGAAACAATCATTACACTTTGAGCATCACTCTTTCACAAGATATCAGAGATGTTCATTTTCTTCAGTCATGTCTAGTCAGTCAGAACGAGTCACGCTCAGTCAAGAAGCAATCATCTTCAGCGCAGATAAGATCAAGATCTCAACATCGAATTTGTATCACGATGATCGAGATAAGCTCAAAGCATACCTAGTACAGATAGAGCTATACATCAAACGACACTCATTTCAGTTCAAGTTCACTGAGAACAAAGTACTCTTTGCATTCATCTATCTAAGAGATAATGCATTTACATGATTTCATCACTATCTAACGAATTATCTGCAGAAGAAATCAGAAGAACGAGAAGAGAAAATCAACATGATGTTTCGTGACTTTCAGACGTTCAAGAAACGTCTAAGAAGAGTATTTGAAGACATTGACAAGAAACGTACAGCGAAACGACAGTTGTACAACTTGCGACAGAAAATCTTCGCAGCGACATATTCGATCAGCTTTCAACATATTGCGACGAATATGAAATGAGATGACGCAACTCTCATCAGTCAGTTCTATCAGAGACTACGAAAGAAAGTCAAGAATGAAATTGCTAGAATCGATAGATTCGTTAACTTACAGAAGATGATAATCAGAGCGATGATCATCGACAACAGACAGTACGAGAGACGTCTGGAAAAAGATAAAGAATCAGTAATGTCAGTAGTATTGAGTCGAAAATTCAAGAAGAAACGACGACAGTCATACTATGATTCTCAATCTATGAAGCTAGACGCAACTCGAAAGATATCGATGAACGCTTGCAGTAAAACAGTTCAACAGAGCAAGGCATGTTACACATGCGAGAAGCTAGATCACTACTTCAAGAATTGTACTCAGAACAAGTACAAGAACAAGTCAAAGTCTTATGACAAGCAAGACAGATCTTTCGCAGCAACGAAAGAAGATCAGAAAGACAAGCATTAAGCATTGTCGTGAACAGCGTGTTACGAGAACAACTGTCGCACTCATCTGAGCGATAAGAAAGATTCTGAATGATACTCGAAACTCTCACGAAAGAATCATTTCTACGCAGCAACTCATCGTCAATCAGAAATACATGATGAGAATAGTGACGAAAGTTCGTTCACTATGATCGCGGAACCAGAAATTTCCGACAGCGAAGCATATGACTCGAATAGGTCGAACGACATCGAAGAAGCTATTCATCAAGCAGTCGAGAAAGAAAGTCGACTTAGCGAAATTCTACGAGCATTCACTATCGCAGCAGAAGACATTCTCGATCAAGAAGAAGATCATCTTGAAGTAAAGAAAGATCTCAGAAAGCTCACAAGCCAAGCAAGCTTTATAAGCATGTACAACGAATTGTACACTCTCTTTAAACAGAAAGAGAAAGATTTTTCACAGCGAATGCAACAGATCAAAAATGATATACATCAAGCTATCTATGACATTATGCAAGATGAGTCGATCGCATCGCGCAAAGACGTTCGATATCGTGACATAGTCATGAAGAAGTCACTCACAGAAGTCAAGTTCATCAAGCAAGAAGAATATGTACTTTCTGATGAAGATCACATATTCAGAGAACTTAGACAGATGACAAAAGTCATCAGAAAGAGGTTTGATCTGTGTGATTCGAAGAAATATTCACTTAAGAAGATCAATTCGAATCGATTTCAGTACATAGAAAAAGTACTGAAAGAAAGAACTTCTAGTTCAAAAAACTAGAAGACTCTTCGATCGACAGATCATTGAAGAAGTCTAGTCGAAGATCGAAAATTGAAAGCATATTTGTCTTCATCAATGACTCGTTGCAGTTACGAGTCTGAGTCAAAGTTAATGATCACGCAGCACGACTATTCATAGACAGCGACTGCACGAAAAGTTACATATTCTCAGAATTTGCTGAAAAGACGCAAATATCTACGCAGAAGAAGAAAGAATCTTACAATCTGCAAAACTTTGATGAAACATTCATGAAGTACAATAATGAACTAATAGATCAAGAGACTCGACTCATTCATTTGAGACTTGAACAACATTGAAAGAAGTTACGTTTAGATGTTACGAAGCAGTCAGGCAGTGATATAGTTCTTGACATATCATGACTTCGTACGATCAATTCGATGATTGATTGAGTCAACGAGACAATCGCATTTCTAGGTACAGAAACGACGCGATTACACTCGATATTGAAGTCATCACAAGGTATGAAAATATTCATCATGATGAGCGAAGAAATGCGCGAAGAGTTCAGAGAAATCAATGACGCACAGATGTTATGAAGCAGAGAGATTCAGAACGATCATTCGAAGAATCTCGCTATCGCTATTATCTTTAAAGAATATCAGAAATATAAGATTTTGTTTGAGAAAGAAAGTGATCAGAAGACACTACTCAAACATCAATCGTGAAATCACGAGATTAAGCTCGTTGACGACAAGAAACTCACGAAACAGTTCATTTATTCATTGTTGACAGAAAAGCTCGATGCTTTGCGACAATATCTGAAAGAGAACATGCGAAAAGAATTCATTAGAGAATCGCAGTCGTCAGCAGAATACTCAATTCTGTTTATTTCAAAATCGAATGAAAGTCTAAGACTATGTGTCGACTATAGAGCACTGAATAACATCACGATTAAAAACAGCTATTCGTTATCGCTCATAGCAGAACTGCAGAATAGATTGCAGAGTGCACAGTGATTTACGAAATTCGATATATTCGAGACATTCAATCGAATACGAATTAAAGAAGAAGATGAGTGAAGAACAGTCTTTTGCACTCGACTAGAACATTACGAGTATTTGATCATGTCTTTCGACTTAATCAATGCTTCAATCACGTTTCAGATCTTTGTGAATAACGTGCTACGACGTTATCTGAATCAATTCATTATAGTATATCTAGACGATATACTAGTATACTCAAAGATGAAGAAAGAACATGTGCAACATGTTAAAAAAGTTCTACAGACTTTACAGAAAGTCGATCTGCGTATCAAGTCAGAAAAAAGTGAATTTCATGTACAGAGCGTACAGTTTTTGAAATTCATAGTCACGTCTCAGAATCTAAGAATGAACTCAAAGAAGATAGAAGCTGTTACGACTTGATCGACGTCAAAGTCGAAAGTCGAAGTTCAATTCTTTTTGAAATTCGCAAACTTCTATAGATGCTTTATAGAGAGATACTTCAGAATCATCTCGTCACTTACGAATCTTACGAGAAAGAACATATCGTTCGTGTGAACTGAGAAAGCAGAAGAAGCTTTCAAAAAGCTGAAGAAATTGTTCATCTTTCAGTCAATACTGATCATGTTTGAATCAGAAAAACTCATTACGCTCGAGATGAACGCGTCAGACGAAGCTATTGAAGCATGTATCAGTCAATCAGACAATAAGAGACATCTGCATCTCATTGCATTTCACAGTAGAAAGCTTACAGACGCTGAATTGAACTATGAGATACACGACAAAGAGCTGTTAGCTATTGTCAACTCTTTCAAACAATGAAGAGTGTATCTGAAAGAATCTAGACATCAGATTCAAGTATATACAGATCATAAGAATCTGCTATACTTTACGATCACGAAAGTTCTGAATCGAAGACAGATTAGATGATCGAAAGAATTGTCATCGTACAACTTTCAAATTCAGTATCGAAAGAGATCTGAAAACTCAAAGATCAACGTCTTAAGCAGAAGAGCAGATCACATGACAGATAGATCACAAGTAAATCAGACTATCTTGCAAGAGAACTCAGACGATTCGATTGTTTATAATAGACAAAACGCAGCTACTTTATGAATCGACAACAGAGATCTTGAGAAACGAGTAAAGTTAGAACTAGCGAAGAACTCAGTCACGCAAGATATTATAAAGAATATTGAAGACAACGCGAACTTTGAGATTGTCAATGAAATACTAACATTTCAAGATCTGATCTATGTTTCAACAAGATGCAGACAAGAAGTGATAGACGATCATCACAAATTGATGATACACGAACATCAGAGTTCGAAGAAAATCATTGAGAGAATATCTAGAATCTACTATTTCTCAAAGATGAGAAAACAGATAGAAGATATTATTAGAAAGTGCGATGTGTGTATTCGTACGAAACACAATCGACATAAACTCTATGAACTTTTGAAAAGTCTCAGCACATCAGATCGTGCGTGAAAAAGCATAGTCTTGAACTTTATAGTCAAGCTATCTAAGTTAAAGAAAAGAGTCATCGAAACAACATATGACTCTATCTTGATTATAACAGACAGATTAATCAAGTATGAATACTTCTTGTCATACAAGAAAGCAACATTTGCAGAAGATTTGACTTACACGTTTCTGAGAACGATTGTAGCAAATCATGAACTATCAGACGAGATAATTTCGAATAGAGACAAGCTCTTCACATCGAAATTCTGAAAATTCTTGATGAATCAGCTGAGAATTCATCATAAGTTGTCAACAGCTTATCATTTGCAGACGAATGAACAAACGAAAAGAATGAATCAGACACTGAAACAGTATCTCAGATGCTATATTAACTATAGACAGAACGATTGAGTACAGCTACTATCAGTAGCACAGTTGACTTTCAATAGCGCAACAACAGAAGTAATCAGCATATCATCATTCTTTGCAAACTACGAATTCGAGTCAGAAACTCTCAAGAAATCACGAGAATTTGCACAATTAGCTCAAAAAGCTACGCTGCAGATAGAACAATTGCAGCTTCTACAGAAGAAATTACAGAAAGATATACAGTTTCTCAGCAAGCGCATGATTCTGTACGCAAATAAGAAAAGAGATAGAAGATCTACTCTTAAAGAGAGAAACAAAGTATATCTACTAAGACGAAATATCAAAACAAAAAGATCAAGTAACAAACTGAATCACACAAAGCTAGAATCTTATAAGATTCTAGAGATCAAAGAATCGATTAACTACAAGTTAGATCTGTCAGCATCTATGAGAATACATTCGATATTTCATATTTGTCTGTTGAAATCTGCGAACGCGAATACATCAGTTCAGACAGAATCTTCAGAGATCGATTCAGAGAGTCAGAACGTCGAGTACGAAGTAGAAGATATACTAGATCAGCAAGACATCACAGATCAGTCTCATTGATTGATCAAGTGAAAAGATTATGATCATATCGAGAACACTTGAGAATCAGAGAAAAATCTCAAGAACTGTCAGAAGCTTCTTCAACAATTTCAGCAAAGAAACTCGACAATCAGTTGAAATCAGAAGAAATTTTGAGCTGTTTGAAATCGACGTTAAAGAGAAGATCATTAATAGATGACTCGATCGTTCAACGACGTTCGTTCTTCTCAAGTTCTTCAATATTCTTGAACTCTCGTTGCATCATATTCTCTCAACGAGACTCAATTAATTCTTGTTGCTTTTGCAGACGAGCTGCTCTAGTCAGAGTCTCACTCAGCTCAGCATGAAGATGAGCTCATTTCTTACGAACTTGCTCTCATTCAGTCTCTGAGATGATCAGATTGCATTTGCGATCTAGACGCATACACTCGACACAACGATCGAAGTCAGTGTCAACACGACACTTCACGAAACGATTGAAACAGTGATTGCAGAAACGCATAACTGAACTATCGTTGTAACGAAGTTTCTTCGAGAGACGACGACGCTTTGCGACAGAACTTGACGGTTTGAATACTTGATTCAAATACATAGAAACGATGATTTCTGAGAACAGAAATCTTGAAGAAAATCTAGTGTTAGAACACGACTTGAGTTGAGATAGAAACTACAATAGAATAAGACGTAGTTCGCAGCATGGTGAATTCTGAGCTAGTAAGATCATGATCACGTGCTAATGATTCATTATATGAGATCATTGAGATCATGAAGCGACTCTCATGATTCAGAATCTGAGTCAACGAGATCACTCAGCGACTCAGACGATTGCACGAATCTTCTATGTCTATATAACGATGGTCGTTCCCTTAGATAGAAGCTTCGTGCTCAACTCATGTAAGTAGTCAATACATATTATTGTCTCAACTATCTTCAGATCTCAAGTCTAGTAATAGTGATTACTGTTTGATCTCTGTATATATCTTGTGTTGTTAAAGAAACAATCATTACAAAATTCAAAGAATTTCTTACAAATTTGAATGAATGATTAATTCATTGATCTTTGATCTAGTCAAATGATTTTAATCATTTGTTTATACTTACTGATCAATGTACAAGTTCAAATCTTTTGTTTATTCTTGCTGAATCAGCTTATGAAAGAAGAAAGATGAGTGTTGCTGCATGAACATAAGTTACTAAATCAAAGTCAATAGAGAATTGAAAAATTATTAGCAGAAGCACTTGAAGAAATCAATGCAGATTATTTTACTTCATCTGTAATGAAGAAGCATTTATATAATGTTAAAGATCAGCATAAAGTGAGTCATATGAATGTAATGTAACAAGTATATAAATGCTAAGAAAAAAAAGTATCTAGAAGAGAAGAGTTGACTATTTATATAACTCAGAAGAACATAAGTTAATTCTGAATAAAGTTGACTTTGAAACAAGTCTATGCTTTAGCAACAAGTGATCGACGATAGTTCTCAGAATAGTCATCAACATAATCATTAACATAGTCATCAACATAGCTATCAATGAAGATGCGTAGCTAGAATCATAATATGTTCATGCAGCAACATTCATTTTTCTTCTTTCATGAGCTGATTCAGCAAAAATAAACAAAAGATTTGAACTTATGCGCTGATCAGTTAGTATAAACAAATGATTGAAATCATTCAACTAGATCAAAGATCAGCGAATTAATTGTTTATTCAGATTCACAAGAGATTTTTTGAATTTGTTGAATAATCAAACAAAATCAATCATAAAACTGCGTGAAGTCTTTATCTTGAGAAGCAAACTCTCAGTGAGTCTGCTTCAATGACATCATCAATGCAATGATCTTTTCATCACTTTATTTATCAGTGAATTGATTCATTTATTAATTCACATGCAACTAGTGAGTCTGCTTCAATGACATTTATTCTCAATGTGATGATTTATCTTCTCATCATTTTACTCATCAATGAATCTGATCATATATTTACATGCAACTAGTGAGTCTGCTACAATGACATCTTTCATCAATGCAATAATTTATCTACTTACATTGTTTTATTTATTAGTGAATCAATTTGTTGACTCATTTGCATGCAATTAGTGAGTCTGCTTCAATGATACTTCTATCTTGCATAATGAGTTTGCTACAATAGACATTTTGATTCTACATAAAATTAAGAAAATACATTCATGTGAACATGAATCATTGAAGAAGAGAGAGTAATGTTATGATTCTAGCTACACATCTTCATTGATAACTATGTTGATGACTATGTTAATGATTATGTTGATGATTATTCTGAGAGCTATCATTGATCACTTGTCACTAGAGCATAAACTTGTTTTGAAGTCAACTTTATTCAAAGTTAGCTTATGTTCTTTTGAGTCATATAAATAGTTGATTTTTCTCTTTTAGATACTTTTCTTTCTTAGCATTTATATACTCATTACATTACACTCATATGACTTGCTTTATGTTAACTTTTAACAGCATGAGATTTCAACGCAAATGAAATTTTCGCGCACGCTAACTAAAACTATTTATATTGATGTCATTTTAGCACATCAAATTTGATATTATTTGTTGCTAATCTTTCTAGATTAAAGTGCGCAGAAACTCAGTTTGCGTGAAAATTTTATGCATACAAGTAATTATTCTATTTTTAGAAATCAGGTTTAAATTTAGTTTGCATGAAAACTCTGTGCATATGAGTAAGTATACTATTTTTAAAAATCAAATTCAAGCAATTCAACTTAATTTTAAATTGAACTCAAGTTAAAGAAAGTTAATTTAATCTCAATTTAAACTCAGAATTAAATTGAGTTAACTTTTCTCAACTCAACTCAACTTTAACTTGATAACAACTTTAATCATCATATTCATAACTTGCATGATGTTGAAAGCTTGCAAAGTTTCATTTCAGTAATTGAGTCTTGCAAAAATAGTATTATTGCTAACAAATGAAGCTCAAATATTTGTTTCTTGAATGTATCAATCTTTGAAGATGAATGTTTCTCTTTAAGAAGATGATAATTGTCAGAATTTGATGTCATTTATCACTCAATATTCATGAGAATTAAAATGATTGATTGTTTGAAAGAAAATAAGAAGAAAAATGATTTAAGTAAATGATGAATTTCAAACTTCATTCAGAAGTCTTTTTTAATCTTGCTCAACATTTCTTTATTTCATCAGTTGAGTAATTATCAATGACTGAGATGATGATCAATCACATAACACTCAACATCAATGTTACACTGCATGAAAGTTTCATCTCAATGCTACTCATAATTGACAAGACAGCTTCATTTATTTTCAGCTTTGCTTTCAGAAAACATAGATTGATATGATTCAATCATCTCTTCTTTGAAATCTGCAAGCTCAAATCACTCATTTGAATCTTGATGATCTTCATCGCTGATTGTGCATCAAGATGCTTGAATGATTCAACTTCTTCTCTTCATGTCTTTAACATGATTCTACTTCAATTGCTGCAAGCTATACAAGAATTTGACTCATATCAAAGTCACAGTTTTCTAAGTCTCTTTTATTTTCAATCATTGCTGAGAAATCAAGAAGCGATCAAATGACAAGATGCATTAAAAAGATAAAAAGATCATCGAAAAAGTCATATTGAAAGATCAACAGTCTTGAGAAATGAAAGAAGTTGAAAATCAGTCAATTCACAGTCGTCACGTAATGAGAAATATGAAGTCTTAAAACTCAGACGAATTCATGAGATGCAGATATGCAGACTCTCATTCTTGCATGATGCATGAACACAGATTATTTCGACGTAATCTAGACAGCAACGTCATCAATCGAGAAAATATCGCTGCGATCATGTTGAGGCATTTTCTTCATTGATTCGTTTTTCTTTGTGAAACTCGAAAGCATCTTCATCTTCACGCTCAGTCTCTCTGAGATCGCGTCATCATATCACTACGAATGTGAGATTGTATCGACGCAGTCAGGCAGATTTGAGAAGACTGCTGTCAGTCGCAGTGAGACATTTCCCTCATTGAATCGTGTTGCAGCAATCTTCGATGCGACGAATTCGACTCTGTCGATTCTCACTAAAGGCGAACACTTCGAATCAATGTCACAACAAGCTCAGAGATCAGCTGAGTTAAGATGAAATGAGGGCGGCGAAGAGAGGCAGAGATGAAACGTTCTCGAACAGGTAGAGTCGATCGAGAAAGATTCAGCTCTCTGTCAAACGAAATCATGCGTCTACATCGATCGCGAGAGAGACGAGAGCAGCGAATGAGAAGGCACGACGATGTCATTAGCTCGAGTGTGAAGCAGAAGTTGAGGGAAAGGCGTGCAGTCGTGAGACAGACTATGCAAAAAGAGGGGGCAAATAGAAATGTCTCACACAGAAGCGAATCAGTCGATTAGAACGACTGACGAATGAGAAGAGTAGAGAAAGTGACATTGCAAGGGCGAGATCGAGTGTTGGAAAGAAAGAATGAAGGAAAGATGAAAAAACAGCGAGAAGAATCGATACTTATAGCTTGATCGTCGAAGAGAAAGTGACGAGTCGATCGATGAAGAGCGTCTTGCCTCAAACAGAACGATCAAACTCAAAGAGATCGACATTAAACCTGAAGTCGAAAAGAACGAGCATTTCATCGAGATGAATATTATGTAATTAAAAGTATGATATACTAGAATTTAAGTCATATTATAAAAGTAAAAACATTTACCATGTAAACTTGAATTTAAAATTCATTGTAATATTATTTTTATTTTGCAATCAGTTTTGTGATCAATTCAGAAGTAATAAGAAATGAAATATATACATAAATTTATGCAAGTTAAAGAATTCATTTAAATTCAAAATCAATTTCAAAATCTTGTCAGTTGCAGAATCAAAGATGCTGAGTAATGTTTTATTGTTAATGTTAAGTTCATTATTTCTGTATTGTAATCAGTTTTATGATCTTCTATAAACTCATAAGATTGATACATAACTTACTGAGCTGTTACAATCATGATTGCAGTATGTTATTGTTGTTTAAAGATAAAAGAAGAAAAAAGTTAATAATTATATAACTTAATTAATGTTGAAATGATGATAATTTAAATCTTAAAATCTTAAATTAAAATATTGAAGTTTAAATTTCATATCTCATCATCATTGATCATTTGACGAAATCAGCTAAAACTGACTATAAGCTCATTAAGCTAGCATCAGTCAAAAATATCTGTTTAGTTGAGCTTCTAGCTCACAAGCTTTAATAATCACTCATTAACAATTAATAACTAACTACAATCACTTGTAACTTTTGATGATAGTCATTTGCTTTTTATGCTCAAATAATACAATGTGCAATGTGTATTATCTGATCAGTGTTCACATTCAGCGCTTATTATTATCAGTATGTGAAATTTGTAATCTGTGCACGTTTCTTGATAAATACTTATCACGTCATTATTTCATGATAGATAAATTGAGATATTTTATTCAGATTTATCTCATTGTTGCATTGAAACATCATGTTGTGCATTGCTCAAAAGTTTTAATTTCTTGAAAATAAGCTTGTGTATTTCATAATGTCTTGTACAATTCTTCATTCTTGCAAGCACATTGTATAAATTACTTGCAATCAATAGAATTAAAAGCATCAAAGCAATTCATGATTGTATTCATTGTTCATATACAAAATATTCTACTACTATCACTTGAATTCTATATAATTGCTCTTACTTTCTCGTTGAACATCAACATTGATGTTCAATTTCTTTTCTACTTTCTTCAGAAAAATCTGATACTCATCTTTAAACATCAGTACACATTCACTTTCATTTACTCTTCAATAATACAAAGTCTTAATGTTTATTTTCAGCTGCTTGTGAAAGTTGTTGAATGATTAAGCATAGCTCATCTTTCAATTATCTTTCATCTTTAATGTTCATAATTGATATAAATTTTTGACTTCATCAAGCGAAATCTGATCAAATTCAACTTCAATTGTGTTTTTAAATTCTTCAGACATTTATCTTACATTAGTTATTACTCATTTCTATAGCTGAAAAATGAATGCTCACATCTGAATCATTCTTCTGATCTTAATTCTGTTCATCATTCAATATTTCTTAAAGTGTTTTATGTTCATTGCTATTCATCAATTCTGATTGATTTATTGTATTCTTTGTCTTTTCTGTCGCGATTTCTGTGTTGTTTGACTTTTCAAGCTGCAATGTTTAATTTCTTATGAAACTAGAGATTTTATTCACAGAATACATCAATGAGTATCTTGAATCAGTGAAAGAAGAGAAAGAACATTCTTTAATGATTTTTCAAGACACGTTAATAGTCAGTAGATCATTTATCTGATTGCAATTAAGATTATACGTTGCAAAGATGTTGTTGAATACATCATTTTCATGATATTCAACATGATTTACAACGTGTTCATGCAGCATGCTCAATATCAAATTTCTTCAAGTCTTAATTTGTAAACTGATTGTTGAATTGAGTTTTGATATCAATCTTCTGACTCAACTCAAGTACTCAATATCAATCTTCTGATTCAACTTAAATACTTAATTTCAACATTCTGATTCAACCTGATATTGATCTTAAGTTGATACTTAATTTGAGTTTTTGACTTAACTTATCAAGAAATTAAATATGACGTTAAGAGAACTAAATATAGAAATTTTTCCGGTTTTTCGTCTTTGCATTACCTTTTTGCATTATCTTTTTGATAGAAAGTCATAAAGAGAAACATGAAGAAAAACATGAAGACTATTTGATAGAAAGTCATAATAGAAAGTCATAATAGAAAGTCATAATAAAACATCTATCTATTTATCTTCATGTCTTGATGAGTTGAATTGAAAATTTCAAGTCGATACTCAATTTCAATTCTCTGACTCAACTCAAATTGTTACAATTCTAGCTACGCATCTTCGTTGATAGCTATGTTGATGACTATGTTGATGACTATTCTGAGAGCTATCGTCGATCGCTCGTCGCTAGAGCATAGACTTGTTTCGAAGTCAACTCTATTCAGAGTTAGCTTATGTTCTTCTGAGTCATATAGATAGTCGATTCTTCTCTTCTAGATACTTTTCTTTCTTAGCATTTATATACTCGTTACATTACACTCATATGACTCGCTCTATGCTGATTTCTAACATTATATAAATGCTTCTTCGTTACAGACGAAGTGAAATAATCTGCATCGATTCTCGAGTGCTTCTGTTGACTCTTCAATTCACTATCGACATTTGATCTAGTTGACTTGCAATCGTCAGCAGCACTCATCTTTCTCCCCTCGTGAGCTGATTCAGCGAGAATAAACAAAAGATTCGAACTCGTGCGCTGATCAGCGAGTATAAACAAACGATCGGAATCATTCGACTAGATCAAAGATCAGCGAATTAATCGTTCATTCAGATTCGCAAGAAATTCTTCGAATTTGTTGAACAATCAAAGAGATCAGTCTAGAACTGCGTGAAGTCTCTATCTTGATGAGCAAACCTCTCAGTGAGTCTGCTTCAATGACATCGTCAAAGCGATGATCTATTCGCTCTCATCGTTCTACTCATCAGTGAATCTGATCATACGTTCACATGCAACTAGTGAGTCTGCTACAATGACATCTTTCGTCAATGCGATGATCTATCTATTCACATCGCTCTACCTATCAGTGAATTGATTCGCCTATCAGTTCACGTGCAACTAGTGAGTCTGCTTCAATGACATTTATTCTCAATGCGATGATCTACTCGCTCTCATCGCTCTACTCATCAGTGAACCTGATCATACATTCACGTGCAACTAGTGAGTCTGCTACAATGACGAGCTCAAAGTCGATCTCTTCGATGAGCAAGTCGATCAGTGAGCCTGCTTCAATGACATCAGTCAATAGTCGATCTCTTCGCTGAGCTAGTCGATTTTCTTCTAGTGAGTCTGCTTCAATGACATCAGTCAATAGTCGATCTTTTCGCTGAGCAAGTCATTTCTTTTCTACATAGTGAGTCTGCTACAATAGACATTTCGATTCTACACAAGGCTAAGAAAATACATTCATGCAAACATGAATCATTGAAGAAGAAAAGTACTGTTACGATTCTAGCTACGCATCTTCGTTGATAGCTATGTTGATGACTATGTTGATGACTATTCTGAGAACTATCGTCGATCGCTCGTCGCTAGAGCATAGACTTGTTTCGAAGTCAACTCTATTCAGAGTTAGCTTATGTTCTTCTGAGTCATATAGATAGTCGACTCTTCTCTTCTAGATACTTTTCTTTCTTAGCATTTATATACTCGTTACATTACACTCATATGACTCGCTCTATGCTGATCTCTAACACAAATACTTAAGTTAAACATCTCAACTCAACTTAAATACTTGAATCAAGAATTCTGACTTGAATTGAGTCTTGACGAGTTGAGTACTCGACTTGAACTCAAATATTTGACTTGACGTGATCAGTTTATCAATTTGCTTTCGTCAACTTTTGATCATTTGCTTATGTGTTACTATCACATGTTAATCAATCATTGTTTAATCATTTTAAAGATAAAGCATAAGAGAACATTAACAGTTAAGATGTTATACTCTTTACTGCAGCTTCTTTTCATTTCATGATCTTCTTCTGATCATTTGTTCATTCGCTGATGACATGTTGAATCGCGATTGCTATGAGTATCATGATTTCATCTTTCAGCTCAGCAAACATAATTTTCATGTTTAATAGTTGATCAAGACTACGATCTTCTTGATCAAAAAATGAGACAGCAGTGATCTTCATGATCATTGAGATTAGAAAACAACATTCTTCAGACTAAGTACATGTTAATCAACGCATCACATCTGTAAAAATGTTTATCTTTTCAATATCAGAACTGATGAAGTTATTATTAACTAACAATCTGATAACATAGTTCAATGTATTAACTTTCTTGTAAAAAACATAATGATTCTTCACTACATCTTGAATCTGAAACATTATTTGTGCTCAATATTGTTTAATAGAATCATATAACTGTATTTGTTAATTTATTGATGATATGACAAGATTTGAGTTGCACATTATCTTTCAAGCTTCATTTATTGTTGATCTTTTTATGATAAAATAGTTCGTTTATGATTTATGTTTTAATTGATGTACGTGATCTCTGTTTCAAAGATTGCACATGAGATTGCTCAAGAGAATTCATTGCAGCTCTGATCATGATGTTATACTTTTTTCTACTTTACACGTCATAATCATTGTCAGTAAAATGAGTTCTATGTATTTAAGCACATCAACATGAGCTGCAGCAGAGACTGTTCTCAATCATCATCTGAATTCTGCTTAAAGAATTTTTCTAGAGTTGTCATCTGAATCATCAATCTGTGCTACGTTGTATCATGAACTAAATGCAAAAGAACTTGATGAAAATTCTGTTAATCTTTGAGACTTTGAGATTTGCTCATTAAGCTGAAAAGATGATGAGATTAATAACGATAAGTGAAAATACTGTTTACGCTGATGCATCTTTTTCTTTGACAAGATGTTCTTGAAAAATCGAATGATTCTAATGAATTATGTTGAAATCATATTAACTGAAAATATACATTATGATATTGACATTGATTTTGCCTTCTTCTGCAATCATTCTGCAGATCACTGTTTTTAAGATGATAAATCATCATTCAAGCTGTTCAACATGTTGAGAAATTTGCGTTCTTATCTTTTAGATCTGAGTTCAGATTCTTTTAATGACATGTTGAAATTATCACTTACTTTCTCAACTCTTCTTTTGACATCTTATTGATAAATGAACTAAACATGATTATTGAGTCAGTTAACTGCATGTCAATAATTCATAATATATGCTACGCATCTGACTATCAATTGCAGTGTTCAAGTTCTTCTTGTTCTTATTACTTGTCATGACAGTTTACTTACAAGATGACGCGAAATAATGATTAATACATAATGAATTGATGAATGCAATTGAGTTCTGAGATAAAAGAAAAAAAGAGTGAAGAAGAAAAAGACATGATATGTACTTGAAGATATGCAATCTCTGAAAGCGTGTAACTTTGTTGTTATTGACATTACTATGTTCAATTATTGATTGAGAATGAGTAAATTAACATTTTAATGCTCATTTACTCTGTCAGATTCATGTTTTAACTTCGTTGCATTGAGATTGTGATAATGTTTTCATGATTTACTCAAAAGTATAAATAGATTTGAAAATTTGCAATAATTTATCATTGCACATGCAAACTGAGAATGTGAATTGCAAATCTTATTGCTGAAGAACTTTGAGCTCAAACTGACTATCAAAGATAAATTTAAGAGAAAATTCAATAAATTATCTTTGCACATTATGCAAAGTGAAAATGCGAATTGCAAATATTATTGCTGAAGAATTCTGATTATCAAAGATAAATTTCAAGTGATTTACGATAAATTTATCTTTGCATATACAAACTGAAAATGTGAACTGCACATTTTATTGCTGAAGAACTTTGATTACTCAAGATAAATTTTAAGAAATTTATAATAATTTGTCTTTGCATATGTAAACTGAGAACGCGAACTGTGCATTTTATTGCTGAAGAACTTTGAGTTTCACTCATCACATGATCAAGACTCAATGTACATGATGTCACAGTTAGATTTAAACATGCAGTTTGCTCTTCATCATGCTTAATGACTTTGTAGATGAGAATGATGAACGAAGATTGTCATGATTCTAGTCTTGTCAGACTCAGTCTTCTAGCCTTGTCAGATTTATTCTCGCTTTGTCATCTTGACTAGTTTTTATTGAGTCTAGCGTTGACTGAGAAACACATATATGTAGTCAGCTTCTTTTCTGTAGCTATCTTTCTTTCTTAACATTTATCTTCTAGTTAAATGACACTCATATTGACTCGCTCTATGCTGATTTCTAACATTAGATAAATGCTCATCAATGTTGAAATCGTGTCTAGATCATTCAATCAAAGAGACTCAGAGCTGATATATATGTATTGTTCTTTAGAGATAACTATAACAAGACATTAAGAATACAGAAGAGAAAGAGTGCAAGCTCTTCTATAAATAATGACTTGAGACTGCGCTAGACTCGATACAGATGTGATGTAATAGATCAGATGTGTTTGTCTAAAAGAATGATGAAAGAAGTGAATGAAGAAAGTGCTGAACAACGAGAAGAAGTGCTGAGAATGACTCAAAGAGATGCGCTAGATTCAAACTAGGCATAGCATCATGACTTGCTTTAATCAAATTGATTAGAATTAGATCTGAACTCTGATCGATTCAGACATGTTCATAACATTACTTTCTTTCTTTGAACATTCATGTTTGCATGAATAGAAAAGAAATAAAAGCAAAAAATTCATCATGTTTTCAATTTAGTGCGACTTATTCAAGTATAGCTTGTGAAATTCATTCAGAACTTTCTTCGAGTCATTGAATTTTCCTTTATCGACATAGTATCATTCGTCGTCATAATCTATCTCAATTCATTTGACCTTGTATTGTAGTCTTTCTCTATATTGTCTGAAGTTCAATATATTATTTACTTTTCAGTGCTCTTCATTCTCTTCAATGATCATCAATCTAGAGATTTCAGAATGTTGTTCTGATAGAGAATCATTTGATGAAGTTCGTAAATACTTCGAGCTGAATACTGAATGTATATGCTTCATGCTTTTAGATAGCTGAAGACGATAGAAGATCTCAACTTTGACTGTGATTGAATAGAAGTCGAGCTGCTTGTCTTTCAAATCTTTGCATGATCTAGTGATTTTGATGTTTTCGAAGACTAATCAAACTTGATCATCTACTTCATAGATGACGTCTCGTTTATGCTTGTTCATCTAAGCTTCAGTGATCTGCTTGATCTTTTTCAATTGTTGATGATTAAAGATAAGAAGTTCGCTCATTTGAATGACAATGTCATCGATCTTTCTAGTCTCAATACGTTGACGAATCATTTCATAATCAGTTGTATCTGAATCGAAACTCATTCGAGAGTGAAAGTCTTTATTGAAGTAGAAAGAAATCATCAAGATAGTTGAGAATGTATTGAAATTATCACTGAATTTCATCATTGAAAGTCATTTAGCTCAGTCATTCTGCATGTAATTGCAGTAGATTCGAAGTTCACGTTCAACATCTTGATTAGCTCGTTTCAACTAATCATCGATCTCTGAATGATAAACTGTTGATAAATTGACTTTGATCTTCAGTTGTTTACAAAGACTTTGTCACATGATCGATATGAACTGAGAGTCTCTATTCAAAACGATAGAACTGAGTAGATTATGAAGTCGATAGACGTTTCATAGCATGATTCATACTGTTTCTTCAATTGAGATGTCATTGTCTTCTCAATGACAGAGAACATAGTGACGTTCTTTGAAGAGACGACATATGATCGTGCAAATGACGTTATAGTTTTTCGATAGAAATAGCTCAGTGATGAAGTTCATAGCTATATCTTGTCAACGCTGCTGAAAAATCAATAGAGGCTGAAGCAAATCATTTGTATCATCTCGAAATGCTTTGCTTTGCTGACAGACATGACAGTTTCGAATGTATTGTTGAATAGTTGCTCGATGATCTGATCAATAGTAGAAGCGTTGAACTAGATCAATCGTTCATTTAATGTCAGAGTGCGAGATTGATGATTGATCGTGAATCTTTCAAAGCAATTTCGTATGCATTTGTTTTGACACTCATAGTAAATTCTTTTTGAATAGAACGTTGTCAATGATTTGACAGTTCTTTAGCTTCATGTCATGAAGCTTCAGTTCATCTTTGTTCATAGCTTGTTGATACTCATTGCATAGTTCATTCTTCTGATTGACTAAACGTACGCGTTGATAGAGATTAGTCTCGTATTCAAATTCGATTTCGAACTCAATCAATAAAACGTCTATTCAATTCAAGATCAGTATAGTCTGAAAATGATCATCTATGTCTTTAACTGATTCAGAACTATCGATCATCGACATTCTAGTTAAAGCATCGACTTTGAAGTTTGTTTTGCCTGATCGAAAGATAATCTGAAAGTTAAACTTCGATAGAATATTCAGATAGTTCGCTTGTCATCGAGTGAGCTGTTTGTTTTTCATAAAGATCTTCAAAGTCTGATGATCAGTAAACATCTGAATAAATAGCTCAGTATCTTCTAGTTCGAGTCATCAGTGTTCGAAGCATCGAATGATAGTTAGCAATTTCTTGTCATAGATGTGATAATTGCATTCAGCTGAAATCATGCTCTTGCTATAAAAGACTATCGAGTGAAGCACATTCTCGTCATCGTACTGAGATAGTATGTCGTCTTTTACATAGTTGAATGCATCGATTTTCAAAATAGCTTGATGTTTGACATCGAAATGACGTAGAACTGAAGTCGAGCTGATCTGCTTCTTTAGATTGTCAAAGACTTCGATGCAGACTTCATTTCAAACAAAAGACGTGTCTTTTCAAGTCAGTTGAGTGAACAACTTGACTAGTTTTGAAAAGTTCTTGATGAAGTGTCGATAGAAATTGACGAAGTCAACGAAGTCTTGTATCTCTTTTAGATTAGTAGATGTAGCTCAATTGACTATAGCTTTCACTTTGATAGAGTTCATGCAAAGATCTTGTTCTGATACTATGATCTCT
>JAABUS010004144.1_pt1 | contig 21612 bp, 20 predicted proteins | sample 5560161 | NCBI WGS metagenome assembly JAABUS01 (sample SAMN10711885, study PRJNA513376) | rock metagenome | isolation source: Antarctica rocks | place: Antarctica: Victoria Land, Trio Nunatak nord | collected 2016-01-04
ATTGGCCAAGCAAAAGCTCTTCGAATGGATGTTTTGGGCTTTTTTGTGGGTCAAGGGCGAGGGGCATCAGCAGAACATGGCGTATGAGGTTCAAAAGGAAAAGTTGCGTGAGTAATGGAGAGCTCTTCCTTCAAACTAAGTCCGGACGTGGCCTATATATTTCTTGTTATTAGCTTTACGAAGCGTCTAGTTGCTGGACACGAGGTTATTCAACCGCCTGTTAATTCCATCAATGTTCCCTATGATCAAAGATGGAACCAAACTTAGTGCGACAATCTTGTACTAACAAATAGCCAACCGATATGTTATATTTCAAGAAATGGGTCTCAAGTCATGCATAGGTGCGGGAGGGTTTGTTTCTTTTTGGGCTATGTGTCACAGTAGCAAATTGCAGCTGAGAGACGGTGGTACATGGTGTGCCTTGACGAAAAGAAACAAAGCATTCCGCCTCTGCGTATGACTTATGACCCAATCTCTTACGATCTTCTTCATTGATCAACTTCGTACCACGGGTGGGTGTCGGGACGAAGATGTGAGCCAAGCCATGGCGCATTCGTTTCGGGAATTAGCCTTGGCGCTGATTGATGCCCTACAGTGCAATGTGGAAAATCCATCACAAACGCTTGACAAGATTCGAGCAAACATGGTCGAATACATTGTAGGATCTCTTGCTATCACGGCAGAAAGAAATCTCTCCCAACATTCAACGACGTCATCCCTACGATAGTAGCCCACTCGGCATAACGTTCTACGCGTTTGGGCGCCTGCATTGCTGGGGTTCTGTTTACAGTTCCTGCATTAGCTATCTGCACTACTAGGCATGTGGCTATTCAGGATGATTCTTACCTATCTACCACTCTGTTGATACGCCCAATAACGCACCATGTCGAACCGACAGACTCTTTGACGTAGGCGACAGATATTAGCAGAGCCATAGAATTTCATAGTGCCGGAGCGATCGATGGGTACAACGAAGAACCATAGGGATTGGCAGCTGCCAGAGCTCTTCAATAAAGGCATGTCTGAGCCAGAAGCGACATCTGAACTTCTATAGAGAAGTACGATGACGAAAGAATTTTCCTTTTGATTCAGATTCACACGCGTTAATATGCTATCACTTAGGCTAGTAGTAAAATCTCTGCCTTTTCCCGAATGTGGAAACCGTTTAGCTTTGGGGAAAATCACCATTGTTGAAAAGTGAAAGTATAAGTTCCAAAAAAAACCTGTGGTTAGTATTCTCAGCTCCGCACCCTATAGGGCTGGCGCAAGGGGGTTCAGAGTTTTCACCTCCTTCCTCCCTTCCTAGCTTCCTACTGTAGTTCAACCAATATACACACATGCATACGCTTCATCTGACCCTTATATACTAATAAATCTAGGGGCAGATTCTAGTACGAGATAGACATGGACTTTCTCAGAAATGACCGGAAGTTTGCAAATAAATATTCAACATGAACCGCTGTGCGGGATGAGAGGCAACAGACTGAAAATGACAGAACATTCCCAAGTGGTGTTCCTGCCAAAGCGGCGTACTTGTTGAGAAGTTTGCTAATCGTGGCCACTACTATGCGACGCGGGGCCCCCTAATGAATGTTCGCTTCCAAAGCAGGCTGAAGGAGATTAGTACAGACCCTTTGACAATGGTCCCTCGTCGATGATTTTGTAGGAAAGCAATGCGACCGCATAGGCTGAGCCCTTCTGGAGAGTTTGTACCTCACCGGTAAGCATCCTAAACGGTTCCAACAAGCAAGAAATCAAATGCTCCGGATGTCATCATTCCTTTCGAGAATCGATACCATCAATGTTGCTACGTCTGAGCGAGGCACAAGAGATTGTTGATAAGACCACGCGCTTCTGTTCTATTGTTTGAGATATTGCGATTGACCGCTGTCGGTACTACTCAGATGAAATAATTTCGGATTTTCTGTTGGTTTACGAATCGGCCAAGATGTGAACACACTTTGGAACAATCCTATTCAGGTATGTATAGCATATTTCAACACTCCCCCATGTTATGTATACCTTATTCTTCCGATTGCCATGGTGGTTTTTCAGATGTGTGATTAATTATGTCATAACATATTTCGACACTCCCCTTCGGTTGCCATGGTTGTTTTCCGGAAGTGTGATTAACCTTGTAACGTGCGCTGCCTCAAATGTGCGTTACCCCTCTGCGCGCGCAAGGGCGGGCCTTTTTGTCGCCCCACCTCACTGATAGTTTGCACGATGTCCTGGTCAGTACCATTACATTTAGAGAGAGCTTGAACTTGCTCGGATGCATTCAAATATCCCATCAATTGATTTCAATCCATTTCTTCGTGGCTCTGCCGATGATCGTCAGCGGATCGCCTTTGCAGTTGACAAAGCTCTAAGCTCCGCAGGCTTTCTTCAACTTCACAATCATGGTATCGAACAGCGCAAGGTTGATGCATGTTTTCAATGGGTGGGTTGAATCACTCACGCTGCTATACCGGCCGGCCGGTAGCTTTGATGCTGATATGATCGCGACGCCCAGAGCAAACGTCTTTTCGACCTCTCAGAGTCCGAGAAGGGGGCAATTCATTCATCAATTCGCTCACATAACCGCGGGGATTCCGGTATAGGAAACGAGAAGGTCCGCGGCCGAATATGCATGAAAGAGAATTTCGATTGTGGCAATCCAGAGGACGATGAGCACCCTAACAGCTGGCCGACCGAGGAGCTGTTACCAGGCTTCCGTCATTTCACGGAGGGTTTCTTTCAGGTACAAAGTCCCTCAAACGTACTAATTCCCTATTTCGAGGCCTGACAATTCTCATAACATAGGACTGCACTAAGCTTATACATCAACTGCTTGTGTGCTTATCCCTCGCGCTGAGCTTGTCCCCCGAAGAATCGCTTGGCCAATACCACGCCAGTTCCCTATTCAACATGAGTCTCATTCATTACCCTATCATATCTTCAACACTATATTCAGCCGGCGGACTGGCTCGTAATCCAGCGCACTCTGACTTTGGTACCTTGACGCTTCTCTTTCAGGACGAGGTTGGTGGTCTGGAAATAGCAGATACGAGCTTCACGAGTAGTGACACAAGTGCTGGGGTCGAAAGAAGCGGGAGCTTTGTACACATTGATCCGAAACCAGGGACGATTGTAGTCAACGTGGGATACTTGCTTATGAGGTGGAGTAACGGCCGCTGGAAGAACACGGTTCATAGAGTATCAGAGCCTCCTCATTGGAAGGAACAGGATCTGCAGGGTTCGAAATTGAGCGAGACTACTAGAAGTGGCCGGGGTAATGGGGATGTGATTCCCGAAAGGTACAGTATTGCTTGTTTTAGCGCTCCTGACCCTGCTACAACTGTTCAAGCTCTTCCGTGCTGCTGCAAAGATCAGGCATCGAGGTGGAAGCCTATCAATGCTGGCGAATATCTTTGTGGAAAGAGAATGGCTATGTACGCCGGACAATAATTTGTGTGTACAGTTAAGAAGTAATGCGGCCAAGAAACTGCGTATCTGCAAACTGTTGTTTCTCATTTCTAACAACTTCGAAGGAAGAGAACGACTATTAGGTGGCATATAGAGTTCATCATGGATGATTCGGGAAGGTCTATTAGGATTTTGTCAAGTCAGGTGTCCCTTGAACTAGTTTTCTACATTTTTACGTGGTCCTAGTTTGGAAGATGACGACTAACGTGTAGGTCTTTTCAAGAGCGTTTAGTGTGACAACATTATGTTTTGTAACGGACATTCAAGAAGACTTACATGAAAAGGCCTGCCCGGCCGCTCAACTCCGGGCTAAGCTTTCAAAGCATATTGCTTCAAATATTCGTAATGAGGAATATTGATATTTATGGTCTCCCGAATGACTCTGGCACCCTCATCCCCAAATCTACTCCTCCAGTCTTCATCTTCTTCGCTTTTAGTGTGTTGTGGTGACTTCTTGGTCGCATTACATGTTAGCTATTTGCCCGACCTGGAATGCCTGTCAATGTTCTTGACTCACAGAATCCCGAGCCTTCAACCCCGAACTCTCCAGCACATCCTCATGGAACCCTTTCCATTTTTGAGAAGATTTCCGAGCCAACTCTTGCTGTTCTTCCGTGTTCCAAGAAAGCATGTCGTCGTTGTATTCCAGGTTGGTAAGATGGCAGAATTTCTCAAGGGTACCGGATGTGTCATCTGGGAGGTCATCGGCGTCGAAAAGACATATTCCAGGCCCATCAGCTTCTTCAATGCCAAGGTGCTGTGCGCGCACATAGTCGAAAAGTCGGCGAAGCTCGTCCCGCCTCAGATGGCAGATATTCATCCCAGCCGGTCAAGGAACTGAGGGGAGGGACGGTACAGCGGTAAAGACTAGAGACGCTGCGCCGCGGATGGCGGATGCGGCAAGCGAATTGGAACTTTTGGAGGATGCGAGTGGGTAAAACGGTTGGGTTGTCGGGTTCCGTTGGAGACGCGTTCGGGGACAAGACGGAAGGAGCGAACGATGCTGCGTGACCGGGTGGGGCACGATGTGGAAGGCGAAGTCTTTGATAAAGACTCGTTTTCCCTGAGAATGAGATCGTCATATCTTTGCACTGATGAGGGGAAAGTGGCCTTGTTACCTCGGCCGCTTCGAGGATACGCTGCAGTACGGCCCCATATGTGCAATTCTCAAATCCTGATCCCGCACGGGCGTTTTTCTCGTTCTCAGATCTTTGGGAACGTGTTTCGAGGCCCCAGTAAAAGACATCGCCGAACGGTTCATGAAGGCAGATTAATATGTCTTGACATGTCGTGAAAACCTTTCATACAAGTGGTCATCAATACCGTCAAAAGGCGAGGTAAAACGAACTTGAATAGAAAAAAGTAAAACAGTTGAAATATGAGAAATGGAACTAACCCTTTCGACGGCTGTAGAAAGAGCCCTAAGATGACTCATGAGAAAAACAGGTTTATGCGACATGATACGAAGTTGCAGGTGAGGTATTTTGAAGTAAGAGAAAACTGCAAAGTCTACAAAGTGCTTTAAGAGAGAGAGAAGCACACGATCGGATGAACCTCAGACGACGGTGAAGTTCGGTCGAAGAAACAAGCCTGAGAGGTGATGTGGGGTTATCTCAATGATCCGACTTCATGTACACCCCCCGCTATACATGTGTTGAAGCAATAGGAGCTGCAATAGGAGCTGCAGTAGGAGCAATAGTAGGAGCAGGAGGAGTAGTCGTCCAATAAGGAACATACCTTAGTTGTTGCAGTGCCATTACACTGCCCGCTAGCCTGGTTGGGGCTAGCGCCAATTGCGGCAGAAAACCTAGATAGCTTCCTTCTGTAGAATACACACCTTTAGACAACTATCAGATCTACACTTCATCACTTATTACCATCTCCCCTATTTCCAACATACACTCTGGTCATAAAGTAATCAATTGTTGCGCCTGCACTAACCGCGAAAGGATCTGAGAGTCTCATCCTTGCGCCCGACTCCACAGGCTTATTGCCAAAGTATTCAAGGGAAAAAAAGAAATACACCGCTCATGAACGATATCCAGACATCTCGTTAGTCATCTTCCTCGCTTTCACCATTCCTCCCTCAGCATCCTCAATCGCCTTCTCCACAAGGTTCATCGCGTCCTGCATATTCGACAATATTCCTCCGCTTAATAACTTCCCCAGGTGCTCCTCGGACATCTGTTCCACGGCTTTTTCCAACGAATGACTAAGCTGGCTGACCAGTTGCAGGGCGTCGTCGATTGTCTCATTCGACTGGTCAGATACTTCGGCATCCATGACGCATGACAGCGTGGTTTTGTGTTGCTCGGCTATTGAGTCCCGTAAAACGGGGAATCTCAAATGTGCTGCAACACCTCTCGATACGAGAAGAGCTCGGAGCGCGACTGGGACGGAGTGCCGCGAGCCCAGATCAATGTAGAATTGGATGGCTTGGGCCTCTGAAGACAGCATGTACTCCCGGCATAGCTTGACCTTCGGGATGCTGGATCGCCAGAAAGTTTGGATTCGGCCTACGGCTTCAGTCTCGGCCTGCGTGTACTTCTCATCAAGTATGGTACTTGAAGAAGTTCTGCCGGTGGTAGTGTCGGGGGAGGTAGGACGTATCATGAGCGAGCGCACATCATCCATGGAACGGGTCGTCACTCCAGCCTCATTTTGAAACTTGCTGAAGGATTGTAATCGACGTGGATCCTTCGACACGATTACCAGTGGATTCTTACCTTCGTACATGGCAAATGAGGAAGCAAGTTTCTTGCCTAGCTCATCCGGATTTTTGTGTTCGAGATGATCTGCACGTACGGAAGAGTAGCGAAAGACCTGCCGCATTCATGGTTCAGTGACGAATTAAAAAGCATCTATTCCCCAAAACTCACCTCATTTGCATAATGCCTCGCAGTACTAATCCCACTTTGAAAGGTTGGTAGATTGACGAGCCCAATCGCCAGAAACTCTGCGTTTCGCTGCTGCAAAAGTGACTGATGGTATTTCCTTCTGCCGTACGAGAAAGACCAGCCTTGTTGCAGTGCTTTGTCCAAACGGGTAAGGAGTCCAGAGAAGGTCTGCACTAATTGAAGAAGGCATTCATGATATCTTTGCGTATCCTCCCACACCAATGAGCTAGGTGAAAGGCTGCTTTGACTCATTCGCGGGATATACAGCTCGATCCAGGATTGAGGGACGATGAACGCCTGCGAGGAAGTTCTCAGGATCTGTACGAGTTGTCAGAGAGTCATCGCTTGTGCATTAGAGATTGAAGGAAAATACTAATAGTAGTGCAAGGTACTCGATGACAGAAGTGACAGCATGCATTGATGAAAGCTCTTGAACATCGAGACTCTCTAAATCGGTGAGAAACTTTTCCAACCCCCGTTGCTGCAGTGGATTAGCTCAGTGCACAGCTAATGATAAGACTAATGATACACGCGATACATACAAACAGCAAAGCGTTCGGGGTTCTGCTATCATCTTCAAGCGAATTCAGGAGCCTAAGGTGCTGTTGCATAACCCCTCGATTTGAGATGTTCCAAAGCTTGTATGACAGCGCCCGGAAGAAGCGAGAGTGAAAGTTTTGGCCTGTGAGTGTTAGCAAATCCCAACCCATTTTTATAAGTAGGGCGTACCAAACGTCTTCGCAAGTTGCATTTGCTCGAGCAGTGAAGAAAAATCGCTTCTCTGCGCCCAGTCTTTACCCAACCTGTGATAAAGTAGGTTTTCGAGACAAGACCCAATCACCGAGGCTTTGCCACTACGAAGCTCCTCAGCTTGTATCTTAGAGATGATCGAAGCGTCTTGTTCGAACGGAGATACGTAAGTCAGTTGGCGAAGCAAGCGCTCAAGCCAGCGGCGTCCTGAAAATGAATTGTTAATTGCATGTGATCATGTCCGTTGGAGATGACTGACTAATTGGCAAAAACTTTTCCTGAAATTCCCTCGTCATGATGTTGCGGTTGTGCATCACAGTCAGGTCACAGAAGACAGCGCTCACACGTCGCAGATCCTAGATCGGAATTCAGAGACAGGTACAAAGCACTATTCCTGGGCGCCATACCTCAATGATACGTGAACAATCGACCGTCCTGAGGCGTTCATGCAGCTGAGGGCAGTTCTCGCCTCGCCTCTTTTTGGAGCAGAATTCTGCAAAAGATGAGGATCAACTACAATGGGCAATAAGCCTCACAATTTTACCTTTCAAAAGATACTGCAAACAGCGTAGCGGATGCTTCTTCTTGAATAACTCGTCTGCTTTTATATCCAGAGCCAGTGTTGCAGATGCCAATCGATCGAGCACCCACTGCTTTGCCGTCTGCGTCAGGTCGACAGCGCTAGCGTCAGTTATGGCTTCACGAAGCGGTGACCAAGGCAATAAGAAAGATGGCTTTTTCGAGTCATCCGTCGTCCACACGCCCGTCAGCAGAAGTGTGGTTCTCCTAGCTTTGCTATCGCCTTTTAGAGCAAGGTCTTTGCTAACCTTGATCGCCTCTTGGATCATCTTGAATGGAAGGCCATCGAGATCAGACGCCTGATACATTGCTGTGGTGTCGAGAATTGACTGAAGAGGTCAGACAATTGACGTTATGGTGCAGACGGGCAGCTCCCGCGACTCACCTGAAGACTTAAGAAATCCTTGATCTTCGAACTTTTCAAGCCTGCATATTCCAGAGTGGTCGAGCTTTGAGTGTAAATTCGATAGGCATCTCCCCATTGTTGAACTTTGCGTGCGACATTCGGTAGTAGTATGTATCCTGGTTCTTCAAAAAACTTGGCCGCCGCATCCTTCGGGGAAGCGCTCATCATTCGGCCTGCCCAGACGTAGTCCAACACATTCAGAATCTCGTCCTCCGGTATCTCATTAGCGGATTCCGATGATTGCTGTTTCAACCAGACGCTGAGGGCCTTCTCGAAAAGACACATTTTGACAAGCAAGGAGAAGAGATCTTTGTGTCTCTGCCGCTCCATGTAGAAATTGACCAAGTCATCGTACATCTCGTACTCGATGAAGCAAGCTTCCTGTTCAGTGTGTGATCCAAGGATTGCGATAGCGTCCTTGCGATGCTCGCGGGATATCTTCCCTTGTTTAAGCAGCAATTTGCAGAGGCGGCTGTATGTTCGATGAGCGTTGAGTGGGATTTGCTCACGGTTTCTGTACGATATTTCTTAGTCCTCACAGCCTCAGTATAAAGCAATGGGTGGAACTCACAAGCTTAGATACGAGACCAGTTGATCAAATTTGCCCCCTTTGCGCAACGCAGCAGCTGCTTCGACGTATCTCCCATCCCAATGGTAACATTCAGCAGCTTTTTCGTGGAGATCTGAGTTCGCGAAGAGCTGTGCGGCTTTTCCGTAGTCTCTATTTTGCAACCATAGATCTAGCAAAATGCGTCAAACAGAAGCTTTGGCAGTCACGCGAAGTTCCACTCACCTGCAGCGCGCTCAAATTGGGCCATTCTCACCAGGTTTCTAGATGCTTCGCCGATGAAATTCATTTCTAGGAAATGCCCAACCGCCGCTTCGAGGTTTTGCCGGAAACCTTCGATGTCGTCTTCAGCATCGCAAATTCTCCCATCCTCCTCATAGATCTTGGCCCTCGCGATGGTTTCTCCTCGATGGTCCTTCGCTTTTGCAAAGCACATTAGTGCCTGAGAAATTATGATTAGCAACTCAAAGCAGACAGCTCCTGAAGGCTAGGATTGACCAACATCTTTATAGCTTCTTTGCTGCATTAGCTGTTCTGCTCTTAATGACCATCTTCGGGGGTCGTTCGAAGTACCAGGGCGAAGAGTTTCGAGACTCGCCGCGAACTGAACTGAGTAAGCACGCTGACTTTCAATGGCAGGGCTACTGACGTTCGCATCGTTTAGTTGGGTCACTTCAACTAGCGACTCTGGCACATCTTGCGTAAGCAATTTCACGACCGACGCTATGGCGGCCTCGTCGCTCTCGATGAGAAAGAGTTGAATACGCGCTCGTGTGACGGCGACATAAAGATGCTGATTGAAGATGTCAGCAATGTAGAAGGATTTGGACTGGAACAGGACTGGTTACCTTGAGATCCGAGCACATCGCCTGGGGAGCATTAGCAAACATAACTTTCCGTCCGAACCTTCGAAAAGACCAAGAGGACGAACCGAGTTTTTCCTTGCATCAAAGACAGCAGTTTCGTCCTTCACCAGCGCATTCAAGCTTCTTATGCCCGCAGGGCTAGGGCTTTCTGAGAAGAAATTCCACAAAATGACATCGTCGAACTCCATGCCTTTGCTCTGAAGGATAGTGAGGACCAGAGCAACGTCGCCAATCTGGTCTTGAAGCCTCGTCTTCATTTTTTCATCGCGTACGAGAATCACTTGCTCGGCGCCGAAGTCCGCAGATCGCTCGGACAGTTTGACGTGGCCAACGTTGCTCGAGACGAAGATCTCGATACCACATCCGACTAGACAAGAGGTCAGAACGTCACAAGAAAAATCATTTGATGAGCCACTCGCCGAAGAGTACAGGCTTTGGACCCAAAAGACATCCAATCTCTGGCTCCAATTTATCTACCGTGTCCGGGAAACCTTCTTTGTCAGTACTAGATCTACAGCATGATTTGCAACGAGCAACGGATACCTTTCCATAGCATTGCCATGACTAATGATGCCAACGCCAAGATTCCTTGATGGGAGCGATAGTTCTTGTTCAGCGTGAACATAATGGTTTGTGCTAGTTGTCTCTGATTCGCGGCGGCACTGGTAGCGGCGAAGTGATCATGAAAAAGCGCTTTGATATCCGCGAACCGGAAGGTTGAATCTTGAGAAATTGCCTGTGCGGTATCGCCGGCTGGAAGGTTTGCATTAGCTACAGACTGAAGGCCTCGTAATAGAAACTCACCGAAATGAAAACCCCGACTGTCTTTGATGAAGCTCAAGAGCAATTCAAAATCCAAACCGCGTTGATCTTGGACTTCTGTCGAATGGTCAGTGCGTGACCACTTTAAGTCGACTTGACTCATACCGTCGATGTATACTTCGTCGAAGGAAGACCCCAACAGTTGCTGGAGCAGCGGATCCCCCCGCACTGCCCTCAGCAGTCTCACGACGCGATCAACATGGTCTACGCCCTCGGAGGCGACTTTCAGATCCTCATAAGCCTGAAACGCTTCATATACACGAGATCTCTCGACTTCTGATTGAAAAGCTGGTGCCAGCCGGCTGCTTCTTGTCAAGTATTCTTCGCGAGAGAGAGGTATCAGCGATTCCCGAGACGAAGCAGATCCCTTGATCACACCCATGATCTCGGCGAACACCAGATCAACAGAGACATGCTTTGTGATCCTGTGGGGAAGATGCGGCCAGTAGTCCAATCTGAAAGTCTGAAAGTCAATGAACTGTCCCTTTGGCCGCTTTAATGTCAATTTGACTTCTTGAGCTTGATTGCTAGCATGCGCCTCTGAGTTGTGGAAATTCTTGCGATCCATTGCTCTAATTCAAAAAAAAAGTGGGGCGTCAGCAAAGACAAAACTTAACAATGAGACTCGACTCGTCGCAGGGTCATACCTCACTGTGTTCTCCAACAGTTTGAGAAAGCGGTCGAATGTGCAGACGAGTGGATAGCTATCATCGCTCAATGTGAGCGCACTATCATTTGTACGAGTGCCCTCAGCGAAGCTCATCAAGGGGTCGTCGTCTTCTTGAAGCACCTCTAGATTGAGTGACTTTGACGTTAGGGTCTCTATCAGTCTCCGGACGTAAGCCCTCAACTTATCGGCAAGGAAGCTCGAGCGCGTGAGTAGGACCTGTTTTGGTAAACAAGTATTGTTAGCAAACGACGAAGACTGCCAAAGCATAGCGCTACTGACCTGTCTAAGCCGTCTCTCGCCTGGCAGCCTCCTTCTAGCTAGATGCTTCCCAACCAACTTGAACACCAGGCATGTTGTCTTCCCAGTCCCACTGCGACCCAGAATGAGGCTTGCCGTCTGGAAGTGACCTATTACTTGGATCTCATCTGGAGACAGATCGAACGGAAACTCGGCAGTCAGGTCATTGGCCAGGATTGAGCGAATCATGGGCGCCGTCAGAGCATAGAACTTGTTTGCCATGTCGATAGTGTCCTGGTCCACAACCCTCACGTCTAGGTCTGTAGGGCGACGGGATGAAACTGCAAAGTCTTGGGGATGGTCCTTGAACTGCGCAGGAAGTTGTTTGCCATCAAGAGAGGGCGGTCGCTGTTGACAGCGACGAATGATCTCAGCAGAATAGGTTCGCTGAAGTACGGCAACCCGCTCGATGGATTTCGAGATCTGATGACCTTTAGCATACGATTGGCAACAAAGATGGGTCGGACTACTTCAGAAGGGTTGCCGACTTCCCAAACTTGTGTTTATTAGTGCTCCATCGAGTTTAACGTTGCTTGGGCGCTCACTTTTGATCAACTGTTGCGGCACTTCCATCTCCCCAGCGATCCCTACGTCTACCTGCCACAGGATGAATGTCTTCTGTCCACATTTGTTCATCGCAAGGGGCACCCTCAGCAGCTTCCGCTGCTTTTCGGACCCCGCCAGTCGGTATTTCCATTCTCCTGATGCCAAGCTGAGCAACTTTTCTTGAATGGGACCGAAGTGACCTGATCGACTAATTGAGTGATTGAATTTGTTGCTTCATTGAACAGGGAATGCTTACCCGAGCGATTTAGGCCCTGAATGCTCTTCAGAGCTTGTACAGATAACAGCACTTTCCAGTCCCCGACCGATTTGCCAAGTATGTCGACTTGCAGATTGGACACGGCGGCAAGACTCTTGTCGCTCACTGCTGTGAATATGGAGTTCGTTCTGGGTGCTGCAAGGCTCAAGGCTTCTTTGCACAGCTTACATGGGAAGGTCTTGGCTATGACACGGAGAATCGAAACTGTGGTTTCGCCTTTGAGTGTCTGGATGGCTTGCTGAAGTTCGCTACGTGAGCTCGGGACTTCGAGTCCAAATTCCTTGAGCGACACAAGTAGATCATCCTCTAGTGTGAGAGCGTGGGCATCTGGCCCCTCCGGCGCCCCCTGCCTGCTGGTGACATGGGCTTTCTTATTGTCCGGGTCGAGCGCTGTGAAGCGAGCTGATGAGGAGGTCGCATCTCGGGTCAACTGTTGTGATCGTAATTGTGATTCCCGTTCAATATTTTCCTGTAACCTGTGAAGAGCTCTCTTAAGACCTATCAATGTCCCCCATCGTTGAATCTCCTTTGGGATGCCGTGTTTGACCGTACAGGACTCCACGAGGTCCACCAGCCTCCGAGTCCATGTCTCCAAAGTTGCGGCATCTTGCGTCACGGTGATTGGCAAGCAAACCCAATGACACATGGTTTCCCCACCCGACTCATCGGATGCAAGGTGCTCCAGGATGTTGCCATAGCCTGCAAGCACGGATGCTAGCTTTCGCAGCGTAGGGGGCTGGGATACAAAGCAATTTTCAAGAGCTGGTACCAGAAGCTCAACCACTTGGGCAATTTCGATTATGCCGGGAAAGGTGGGGAGTATCTCAAGGAGGAGGTTGACTGTTTCCGATGCTATGCGATCTCTCGCGGGAGGCTCAGGTGGAAGGTGTTGGAAGGCGTGATCACGAACGAACGCTGGGCGACGTCTTATCGGAGGCTTTGGCTGAAGTTTTTGGAAAGCATGAAGGCGGTGGAAGACATGAGCGAGGCGATGACTGTGTGTAGTGAGGTGCAAAAGAGTTTTCTCCTTAGTCTGACCTTGGGCAAGGCTGGATATGTGCTCAGGATGTCTGATGATACCGTTGACTGTCTCGTCGTAGACGCTCCTGCTGGGCTCCACCTCGCTCTCGAGGAGACCAAGGAGCGTTGGATAGTCCCGCATAGTTGTTGGAAACAGAAGTTGTGTGAAGACAGTGGTGGGATCGTCTGGGTTGCAAAGTTTTGTTGCTGAGAGTGAGCTTGAGATCACGAAGTTTCTTTTTCGTAAATTGAACGCGTCTCCTTATAAATTGAACGAAGCTTTATCAATTGATCACTTTACCTGTTTCATTGATAAAGCGAGGCATCTGTTTACGAATTGAACAACGCCGCTGTTACGCCCATCGCCAAGCTCGGATAGCTACACCAGCTGGTCCGGGAAGCCACCTCTCGGCTACGGAAAACCACCTTTGGACGAGAGTTGTTTGCAATGTTGTTTGCTATCTACTTTGGTGAATGATGATGGGTATACGGAGGTTTTGAAAACAGGGGAGATGGTAATCTCCGCCTTCATAGCGTTGATAGGGCTGGGGCCCGCTAGTAGAGTTTTACCTGCTCGCTCCTAGATAGACTCCTATCCAGCTTCAACCTACATACCAAAATGCCCCATATGACCTCGTCCTCCAACAGGTTATGAGCCCGGTTCAGTGCAAACTACCAGGGTTGTTGCTCCGTATTCAGTGACTACGACAAGCTCACTGCCACCATGACTCTCGCCGTACATCACCAAATTCGACCTCTGACCGAGAAAAACTTCGATGACTGACTTATCAATATTCTAGTTCATCTACGATCAAAAAAGCTATGACAGTGTACTCAGACTGCGTCTGATGACAAGAAAGGTCAGGAAAAGAGTAAACGAGCTGCTAGTGTCATGACTCTCATTATCAGCGTTGACGTCAAACAAAAGCTGATCAAAGAAGACTTCAATGATGATTGCAAAATGCTTAAACATTTACAAGTCTTACTTCAATCTTTTATAAACATGAAGTCTATGCATTCAACGAAGAAATATTACATGCTGTCGTTAATTGACTTCAAGAGTCATCGGCAAAACGGGATCCCTAGCCCGAGGACTTCCTGGGCTACCAGGGCCGGGCTGGGCCAATCTGCCCATGTCCGGCCCTTGCACTGGCTGAGCGCCCGGGGCATAAGGGCAGGCGAGGGGTGGGAAATTCGGTTTATGCTCCCACCTGCTGTGCCCCTGCACTGCCCTGAAATACCCCCTCTTGCTCTGTTATCCTCCCCCCTTCTCCCCCCTGCTCGTTCCTGCTCCCTCCTGCGTTTGATCCTGGTTAAATTGAGGAATTGCTTTTTGTGGTGTGAACGTCATATTTGTTTGCTTCTTACTTTCTACTCCCTGCTCGATTAGTTTTAGAATGTGATGTGTAGATTTGGAAGAAAAATATTAGAACACAATCAAGATTAGAGCTGGACCGTAACGGTTGCGCAAAAGACTGGAAAGACTGCAGTCTTGCTCTCTACGTCAGTGATCGAATGAAAAATGGAAGCCCAACTTCAGGGTAATTCACTACGCACTCTCATTGGTTTGAGGGAGCAATAACGTAGATGCCCAGAGGATCAATAGAACGACGTCCAGCATACGACGTCCAGCTGTATCTCCGGATATAGGTGATGGTAAATCCGCTTAAACCCGTGGTAGAAGGGTGAGAATCCTGCTTCCCTATAGCACCACAACTACGACTCCGTCTTAACCGCCTCAGAGATATTTCCATACTAGCACACCAACTTCTCTTCATTCAAATTTCTTGGCATCCCACACGATGGCACAAAAATCGGACATTGTGTTGATCAGTGGCGGAAACACGGGTATTGGATACGAAACCATTAACAAATTGGGGTTGGAGAACCCTTCCTACCAAATCCTGATGGGATGTCGCGACTTGGCTAAGGGAGAAGAGGCGATTGCAACGCTCCCTGCTGGCATATCTGTATCCCCTATTGTACTGGATGTGACCTTGGATACCTCCATCGCCGAATGTGTGGACCTGATATCGAAGAACTATGGCCGACTAGACGTGCTCATAAACAATGCTGGCTGGCTTGGTACGGGCACCACCCTACGAGAGAAATATACGTCGACCCTTTCGGTGAACACAGTATCAGCCGCTTGTTTGACAGACGCTTGTCTCCCCCTCTTGAAGAAATCGGCCCATCCTCGCATCGTTTTTGTCACTTCCAGCCTAGGGAGCTTATCCAGGACCTCACAGGCGTATACCAACCGCCCTATACCTTATAGGGCGTCAAAAGCGGCAATGAACATGATTGGCGTCTGCTATGCCCGGGAATTGGAGGCGGAGGGTTTCAGCATCAATATCTGCGATCCGGGCCTGAACGGCACTGGTCTGGCACGCCAGGCTGGAGCATCGGAAGAGATGATTCGCAGTCTCCCTCATCCAAGCGGTGGGGCAATCAACATTGTCAGATTAGCAACGTTGAAGAAGGGTGAGGAGACAGGTGCTTTCTCGTGCAAGGAAGGACCGTTACCATGGTAGGAGCGAGGGAGGAATGATAGCTAGAGGTCTTCAGGATCGTACCGCTCGTACTGTCGCAGAGGTGTCAGTCCCAGAGTATCACGTAGGGTGATTCTGATGCGCTTACATCAGCATACTATCTCTGATGATGGCACTACTCGTAACTTAGAAGCTATATGCAGTAATCATCTTTCAACAAGAATTGGGGCCGTAAAGCAACCTCTCGAGCCTGTGAGTTTGAGAGAGTAGTACTTCCGTAGTTGCTACGGATTATCCGTGCCGTAGATGGCTAACATCGGGATGATATCTTATCAGATGGAGCTAAATCATAGAGCATAAGCGGCTCTCCCCCTTGTCCCCCGTGTCCCCGTATCAGTCTTCCTTCGAATGCCCGATTGACAGGTCTTGAGCTATTCTTTTCCCTCTAAAGAAGTGATCAAACTCCTCAACCGCCGGATTCGTTTCTCACGTCTCCGAACTAGCAGCTTCCTAGTCCTCTTCAATGCGGACAGGTATGTGGCCAAAGTCACAGAGCGTAAGTGTAGCGTGCCATTGGTCTTTCCTTTGCTGTTACTCTACAGGTGGGTATCGCCAAGATGATTTAGACATAATGCGATTGTGTTACTCAGCATGGTCAATTGACGTCATTGAACAAGTTGAGGAAGTCTGTACAAGTACCTCCGTACTGAGTCTGATCCTGTTCTCTATGTGTCTAATCAAAGCTTTGAGCTCACTGCCCTATCTCGCCAAAAAAATGGGATTGTCTGCTCGCTCTTTCTCCTGGCGGACATGCTTTGTATGGAAGAGCAGGTTAGTCTGTACGCATGTCTTTATTTCTGAGGGTTTTTGCAAGCACTAACTTGCTCGGGAAAATTGCCAGCTTTGTTGCGTCTAGATATGGTAATGATGGGTGTTTCAATGGTTGTCTGACGGAGAGTGGACTTGCGACACGATTTCGCTGAGTTTCTAGCCTGCAATGCATGTCCGACAACTGGTACAATTGGAGAGTTGGAAAACCAAGATGTGATAGGAGTATATCGTAACTCGAATCCGGAGTGTAGGGCCCACTTGGTCAAGCAAGATACCTGCTCGCGGCCATTTTCACGTTTCTCTAGTACAAAAAGAAATGCTCTCTACGATCGTTAGTTGAAAACAGTTGAAATCTATGTTCGCATGATCATCAGTGATTAACAACATACCGGCTGCATGATCTTAAAGAGTTTTGTACAATCTTGAAGCATAGACTTGAAGAGGAAGGCTCAAGACAGAGTGTAAAGAAAGATCGTAGTGCGTCCGGTTTACAATGAGAACCCTTCACCACGCTAATGATGAGTTCGCTGCTGCAGGGTACGTCCGGTCAAGTTCTCTTAGCACATTATTAGATCGAATCATTCTTCTCTGTCGAACAGCCCCAGGCTGCTTACTAGCATCTTTTCCAAAACACACACCATAATTTCGCAAACCTTAGCCTCATACTGTGTTTGGGGTATTCGCCGGTGTATCGACGACCAAAAGCTTTTATCAGCTTGTCGACTTTGGAAACCTCGCCTTTAAATACATTCACTTTGATACCCTCCTCGTCTTGGTGGTTTGTTATATATGCTCCAAGACTCAGGCGACCAGGCACTGTATTTATCCTCTCCGACACCATGCTGTGCAGGGAGACGGCAGAGGAGTAGGGTGTATTCCAATGAGACCCAGGCTTGCTCACACTCGCTGATGCACATGCGCTTTCCATATCTCCAGTCTCTAGATTGAAGATGCTAGTCCCATCACCCTCATTCCAGGTGGTACTTCGAGAACAGGTTGAAGATTCCGAAGGAGGGTTCTGGCGACAGTGAGGATAAACAGATTTGCAGACGGTAATCACCTTAGCTATAAGGGCTGCAAAATTAAGGATGCAGGTGGCATCATGGTTAGAGCAGTCTTGAGCACTAAGAATGCTGTGACACCGAGAGATTGTCCTCCTATTTTGGCTCAAGGCGACTTCAAAGGAGAGTGACACGATGGGGCCTTGAGAGAGTTCGGAGAGGAGCTGCAAGATCTTCTGGTGGCAGAAACAAGACGAGAGAGAAGTGGCTGACGAGTGTGACTGCAAGGCTCGAGCACAGTCTTCGGGGATCTTTTCAGGGCCTAAAGACGTGTTCCACGCTGTAGGCGGTATCTGGGGCTGAGTGGGGCATCTATCTTGAGGCAGATTCTGGATATCGCTCCTGGTAAGCTGGGCCTGACTGCCATGAATAGGACCTTCGCCGTAGGGTTGAAGGTAGTTCCGATGAGTCTCAGTTGAATCATCCACAGACGAAATTTGTTCAGGATTACCCAGGTCGTTTGCGTTCTGGAAGAAATCCATCCAGTTATAATTCGAGCCTAGCGGATCTATCATCGATGACGCAGACTCCTCGAAGATGGAAGTATCCTCTTCTGGCAGTAAGGACAGTTCATCTGGCAGATCAGCACGTTGATGTACCGTGTGTCTTGACTGTGGTGGCTCTTGTGCTTGCTTTCGTATGCTGGATGATTACCGGAGCGCATAGATACATCATAGACACATTTTATGTCATGAGACTGACAGCGAGCACACGTGGGGCGGACTGTGCTACACCTGACCTTGGCGAGATTGCAGGCATCACAGGAGTTTCTCAACTTGAGGCCTCGAGGGGTCCGGTTGTTGACAGAAATTCCGTAGGCGTAGGGTTTGGCGTATGCCAGTAGGGTGCAAATTCGTAGGGAGAAGAAATTGATGTAATGACGCACGCCGTCAAGAATGATGCTCTACCTAGGGAGTCCTGCAATCAGCATCAAGAAAGGTAGTACATACGGAAATTTATGACCCTCAGATCTTACAAAAAGTATGAACGCTCGCGGTGAAAGCATCAGATATCTTTGCCCTAATTTGGCGATTTCATTTAATCACGTTGGGATGTAGGATGTGATACATTAGAGTGAAGGAAAATGCTTATCGATGAAGGAGCCAAGTTAGTAAGTCCGCTCTGAACGTAGGCAGGATGCGAACGTGTCAAAGTAGGCGATGTCTCGCCAGCAGCCCTGAATATTCGATCCAATTTGCGAGCAGTACTAACGTTCAATGTCAGCATAACATCGTGAGCAAGAGTCTTTTTCAGGGCCTTCATCCAAGCAAACCAATCAGCTACACAGCCACGGTACCACAGGGAAGACTAACCCATACTATCAATGAGGCCAGCAGCGGTAACCTCGATTACAGTGGGGTGGTTTCTTGCTTACTCCGCGAACCTGGCAAATCAGATGATGCTCTTTTCAAGCCCTAGGACGGGGGATTTAGAATGGATAGATACCGGTGATTGATGTTGATTCATAGGCTGTTTGAAACCCAATAGACACTTGACCGGGATAAGGGCACGTCGCGCGTGTGCAGCCTTAAAGTTCATGGATACCTGGTAGCTCACTTGAACTTTGACTGCCCCGCAGCCTTGCACGTTTCGATCACACCGTTGGTCCGGTCAGATATCTTTCTTGCCAAGACTCACACCGCCCTCTGAAACAACCTGCGATCGGATTTCGAAGTATCCGGTGATCCGTACAACATTATTCCAGATGAGATACTCTTCCGCACACCGTTGTCTACCTATCCAAGCAAGTTCCACCTTCAGAAAACATCGGACTGGGGACGACTGTAATGGATCAAATGAGAAGACTGCTTGTAGCAGTGCATGTATTTCCTCAAGCGATTCTCGCGCGTCACAGGCCGAGTCTTGACCGCTATTCGGTGGCAAAGTACCATCCGTCTTGGCTTGCATTAGAGAAACATGAGGATTTCCAACCTTACCTATACATCTACGTAGATAGAACCAACGTGGTTTTGCGAACATGTGGCCTCTTATGACCTGGCGGGAGCGTGGTGTTCGGCCTCGAGATCTGACATAGTAGTCCTAGCGGTTTCTTGCGGCGAGCACTCTTGCGAAGGGACATGTCAATTGTAATTATTCGATCAAATCCTTATCCCATTCAAGGCTGTGCTGTACATTTTCTGATAAAGTCGTCGTCACTCAGCTAACGAATTGAACCTCTGAAGTCAATTCTAAGCATCACTTGTTCTTAAGCCAATGCAACTTTTCATGCCAGGTAGCTTCGCACGTACGATCTCGGCTGTTCGAGTTGTTAGCAATGCGCAAGCTTGGTAGGACATGTATGGATTCCATAGTAATAGAAATGAATGGCAACAACGGCCTGTGGGGTTTCGTGTCGCGCCTAATCTGTCATTTCCGGTCAAGGATTGAAAAGATAATTTTCGATAAGTTGCTGTCGTCTTCAAGCAGCTCTTTCTCGCTGTATAGTGTTATTCTGCTGCCAATACCTGAGTCCGCCCAGAGTCCCGGGAAAATTGAAGTATCTGCATAGGGATTTTCCCATGATAATACAGGGAGCCAGGTTCGAAGCTGTGCTGCATAATCTAAGAACTGTCTTTCTATATAATTACAGCGAGCTGTCATGTACTCGCATTGCTCCTTGCGACTACCAACACCGGCGGTAACGAAGACATTCTTATCAATGCATTGAGTTTCAATCAAAGTCGTGTCTGCGCAAGGTCATAAACTAGTCAGTTCATACAGAGATATCAATATAAGATTAAAGTTCAAGTCCTACTAAGGAAGATCCACTATCTTGTCCAATTCCTATTTTCAAAGCAAACGTTGAAGTTGTCGATGCCTGTCAGAAACTAAGGTCCGTGGGTGGAGAGCTAGAAAGAAGTGGGAGTAGCTCTCAACATGGGGAAAGCAACAACAAATCCTCTGCCCGTACAAGCAGGGCAGCTCGGATCGAGGCAATATTATCTCGCGCGCCAAGGCGTTCATGTTCCGCCAGAACATCTCATCCTAAGTCTTAGTAGAGTGAATTTGATGAAATCGCTTCCTGATTGGCTATTAATTTGATATGCCCTCAATGATAGCTCGAGAGGGCCAAGACATAAACTGGAGCCTGATCTCTGAGCCCGGACCCATGGTAGCACACGCCGCTATACCATCCTGAATGCTCCAGAGTCGGGAGATAGGCGGTCTGAGCTGTACAATTGTCAGCTACTTGGGGACTAACATGGAGGAATAGAGGAATGGAGGACTTAGAAGCCACGCTGTTGGCTGAAATGTGGGCTACGAAGAGGAGCGGTCAAGCTATCAGGCCCAGACCGAGGAGGAGAGACTCTGAGGAGCATCCATGTAGCGGTGAAGATTTTCGGCCATGAGTCGAAGAAGCCTGTTTGTGGTAAGTAGTGTCCAATATAATTATGTGAGGATCAATGGCTACTTACGTCTTGGATGATGGAGAAGCAAAAGTAAGTCATTGGGAGTGACCACTAATGAAGATTGAGACTCTCAGCCCAAGGCCTGTCTTCCAGGCCTCCGAGTCGCTTTGGATCAGCTATGGCTGCATGACAGAGTGCAGAATACGTTGTCCGAGGACATGTCTGTCCAGCTACTTGTAGCAGATCATAAGGTAGGAAGGTAGTGTCCAGAGAGTCAAGAGAAAGCCAAGCCAGCTGGATATTGCCTCAGACTTCAGTTCTCAGACGTGCCAGCGTCGCTAAGCCCCTTCGGGTTAGCGCCTCCGCTAAGCGCCTCCGGGTTTAGCAACGCTGGCGGGTTACAGCTGGCCGGGGGGTTGAAAAAGTTGAGCCGGGGTCGGAAAAAATTCTTGGCGTCGGGTTGAACTTTAAAATTCGCATATGCCCCGCACATCCAAGATCTGACGTCGGGTTGGAAAAGCTTCGGGCCCTATGCGAAGCATAGGAGTACTCCCGGGCCCGTGCACGTTCCGGTCCCGTGCACACCCTAAACCCGATTAGTAACCAATACTATTTTTATTATTATTCAACCACCATTCATAGAATCAAATTGCAATTAATATAGAGAGTTGTCGATATCTATATGAAGCTTCCAAGCTATAAGAATTAATCA
>JAABUS010004146.1_pt1 | contig 21609 bp, 24 predicted proteins | sample 5560161 | NCBI WGS metagenome assembly JAABUS01 (sample SAMN10711885, study PRJNA513376) | rock metagenome | isolation source: Antarctica rocks | place: Antarctica: Victoria Land, Trio Nunatak nord | collected 2016-01-04
ACGCTAGCAACGGGAAAGTTGCGCTCCGCCGGGGTTGGACGCACGTCCGGGCGGGTTCTCCATCCCGCGCGGGCCGTGGGCGGATTTGCGCCAAATGCCCGGGGCGGGGATCGAACCCGCAAGCTCTTGCGAGCAGCGGCTTTTAAGGCCGCGGACTTTGCCAATTTGTCTACCCGGGCGCGAGGCCATCGTAGGGGTTCTCCTTTGACTCCCCCCGAACGCCCTTGGGAGCTTCGCTGTCCCTTGGGAGGCACTCTGCAGAGGCGCGGGCGCCTCTGGGAGCGGGAGAGGAGAAGGCTGCCGGCGAGGTCCCCGAGGGCGGGCGCCTGCGAAACGGCCGGGTCGTCGCCTCGGTCCAGCTCGACGAGATCTTCGAGGCCTTCGATCCGGTCACCCGCCAGGCGTTTCGCGGCTGGCAGCAGAGCCTCTCCCAGAGCGTCGAGGGCCGCGGGATGGACCTCAACGACGCCTTTGGCAACTTGCCGACCTTCGCGGCCGGCGGCGCCGACCTGCTCGATGTGCTCGACACCCAGCCTCAAGCCGCGTCGCGGCTGCTGTCCAACACGGACGTGGTCTTCGCCGCGCTGACCCGGCGCGAGGACCAGCTGGCGAACCTCATCACCAACTCGGAGCCCACCTTCGCCGCGACCCGTCCCAGCGCGGCGCAGAGCATCCAGATCTTCCCGACCTTCCTCGACGAGTCGCGCCTCACGCTGCGCCGGCTCCAGCGCTTCTCGGTCGACACCCGGCCGCTCGTGCGAGACCTGCGGCCCGTCGCCCGCGACCTGCGGCCAACTCTTCGCTCCGTGCGTCTGCTCGCCCCCGACCTCAAGGCGTTCTTCGGAGACCTCGGGCCGCTGATTACGGCCGCCAGGCGAGGCCTCCCCGCCCTGCGCGCCGTCCTGCGCGAGACCCGGCCGACGCAGGACCCCGACACGACGCTGCCGACCACCGCGCCGGTCTGCCTCACCCAGACCCCGCCCGACTTCCAGGGCCAGCGGACGAAGTACCCACAAGTACGCCCACACGATTACAGCAACAGCCGCTGAGGGACGTCGCGACGTCCCTGGCGGCGTCCTCAGTCGCTCGCGTGCAGAGCACGCCACGCTCCCTGCGTCCTTGCCAGAACGCCGCGCCGCACCTCAGCGGTGCGTATGCGACGCCCTCAGGCGGCTGAGGAGGCTGCCGAGACCCGCGCCTGGGCGGCTTGGATGCCGTCGAGGAGCTGCTCGGCGAGCTGCGCCTTTCCTGTGATGGATAGGCCCGTGAGCGAGCCGTCGGGCGAGAACGCCTCGATCCACGCCTTCTCGGGGCCCGCGACCCGGGCGTCGGCGTCGGGCTCGGGGTGCTCCTCGATCGCGACACGGCCACGGTCGGCGACGAGCACGTAATGGCGCGTGCGGTCCTTGGTAGAGACCTCGAGCTCGACGCGGCCGGAAACCGAGCGGGCAGGGTGCAGGACGCCGGGCGCCAGGCGCAGGATCGCGCCGATGTCGATGGCCTCGCCGGGGCGCGGCGCGCTCCATGCCCACTCGTAGCCCCAGCTCGCGAGCGCGCCGAGGACGGGCATCAGATCGCGGGCGCGGTCGGTCAACTCGTAGTCCACCCTGGGCGGCACCTCGCGGTAGCGCTGCCGGGTCAGGAGGCCGTCGGCGACCATCCGGTTCAGGCGCGAGCGCAGCTGCTCGGTCGAGATGCCGGGAAGGACGCGCTGGAGCTCGACGAACCGGCGAGGGCCGGCCGCGAGATCGCGGACGATCAGCAGGGTCCACTTGTCCCCGACGAGGTCGAGGGCGCGGGCGTCAGGCGCCCACTGGTCGTAGGGGTGGCGCTTGGGGGGTGGGGGGGCGGGGATCTTGGCCTCCGATCTGGACGCGTTCGGCCCGGCCCGAAGCCCGGCCGCTTCAGCCGACCCGCCTGGCCGGACTCCGGCAAAACGGTGAGGCTCTTTTCAGCATAACGGGGAATTCGGACTCTGCCCATCTCTCCCCGGCGAGACTCGACGAATGTCCGGCCATCTCTTCCCGGGCGGGCTCAAGGAGGTCCGGTGTCGGGGCGACGTGACCCCTTGCCGCCAGTTTTGTCCAGCCGCTTCGTTTCTGTTGTCTAGAACGGGCGCGGCGGGGGCCGGGCGCGGGCGGCAGGGATAACCGGCATGGGTGACGTCATCTACATCGACAGGTACCGGCAGGCGCGTCGTGCGACGCGGCCCGCGAGTCGTACGGCCGTTCAGGACGCCGCCGTTCGCCCCACGACGTTCTACTTCGACCTCGGCTCGCCGTTCACCTATCTCGCCGTGGAGCGCGTCGACCGCGTCTTCGCCGAGCTGACCTGGGAGCCCGCCTCCGATGAGGCGCTCCAGCGGCGCGACCCGTGGTCCGATCCGCTCGCGAGAGCCGCGGCCGAGCGTCGTGCAGCGGCGCTGAACGTCCCGCTCGTGTGGCCCGAGCGCCCCGCGCAGGGCGCGCGCGGCGCCATGCGCGCCGCCGCCCACGCCGCCGAGTGCGGGCGCGCGGCGACCTTCGTCGTGGCCGCCGCGCGCCTCGCGTTCTGCGGCGGCTTCGACCTCGACGACTGCGAGGTGCTCGCCGAGGCGGCCGCCGCCGCCGGCCTGAGCCTGGACGCCTGCCTGCAGGCCGCGCGCGATCCGCGTCGCGATGGGCCCATCGAAGCGACCGGCCGCCGGCTGCTCGCCGCGGGGGCGGAGCGGCTTCCCGCGTTTCGCGTCGGCCGTTCGATCCTCGGCGGAGAGCAGCGTCTCGCCGAGGCGGCCGCGCTCGCCCGCGCGTCCGCCGGCGGCCCCGGCCGCGTGCCCTTCGCGGGCTGAGCGGCGCCCGCCCTTCGCGGGCTGAGCGCCGCGCGCCCGCTGCCCACCTCCCCGACCACGACGCGACGATCCACGCGCCCACGGCGGCCGTGTAGCTTGGGCCGCATGTCGGCCGAGACCCGGGAGACCACCCAACTCCACGGTGGCCGCCTGATCGCCCGCCGCCTCAAGGCCCACGTAGGTCGAACCTCGCCTGAGGGCTGGCTGAGTGGTTTCCCGGCCGGATCGCCGTCGCGAACCACTGCTGGCAAAGACGCAGGGAGCGTGGCGTGCTCTGCACGCGAGCGCCTGAGGACGCGCAGCGACGGTCGCGCGGCGGCGAGACCCCGGGAAAGAGAGACGGCCCGCATCATTGCGGGCCGTCTCTACAAAGCCCCATCAGGACGGGCAGGGGTACGTGCCTTGAGGGGGCCGTCTTAAGCGGTCCGAGCGGCGGGAGGCGCCGAATCGATGCGGCTACGCTCGAACCTATGTACCAGACGATCGGTGCGCCGATGATGGCACGAACCCGCTCGCCCGGCGGCGACGGATTATGTCACGCTTCACCCCGGTCAGCAGTAGTACGAACGTCCACGGAGGTTCGCTACCGCGTTTTTCCGAACCCCGCGCGATCGAGCGCCGCTCCGTGCAGGATGTCGCGTTCGGAGACGGTGGTGCGGTCGAGGTCGAGGAAGCGCAGGGCCTCGATGAGGATGACCACCCCGGCCACGATCGTCGGCGCCCGGTCGGGGTGCAGACCGGTCAACCGGCATCGCTGCGCCAGCGGCATGTCCGCCAGCCGGGCGAGGAGCTCCTCGCACTCGGCGAGCTCGAGCGCGTAGCCCTCGACCCGTTCCCGGTCGTAGGGGTCGAGCTCCTGGGCGATCGCCGCACACGACGTCGGCGTCCCGGCGACGGCGACTCCCGCGGTCACCGTGCGGCGGGCCGGCTCGGGCAGCGCCTGCGCCAGCGCTGCGCGCACGTCGTCGGCCAGCGCCTGGAGCTCCTCGTCGGCGGGCGGGTCGCTGTGCAGGTGGCGCTCGGTGTGCCTGACGACGCCCAGCTGAAGTGACGCGTGCGACTCGACCTCGCCGTCCCGGCCGGTGACGAGCTCGGTGGACCCCCCGCCGACGTCGATGACGCAGATGGCGCCGTCGTCCACGGCGGCGCGACCGGCCGCGGCCCCGAGGAAGGTCAGCCCGGCCTCCTCTTCGCCCGTGAGCACCCGTCCTTCGAGGCCATGGAGCTTCTCGACCTCCTCACTGAAGGCCGCACCGTTGACGGCGTCGCGAACCGCGCTGGTCATGACCGCGCACACGGCTTCACAACCATGGGCGGCGAAGGTCTCGACGTACTGGGCGACCACCTCGTGCACCCGCGCGATGGCGTCTCGCGAAAGTCGCGCCGTCGCCTCGAGGCTGTCCCCGAGGCGGGTGACTTCGGTGCGGCGATCGACCTCTCGCACGGCTCGGTCCGCCACGTCGGCGACGAGCATGCGGGTGGAGTTTGTCCCGAGGTCGACGACGCCGACGCGCATCGCCGGCCATCGTAGGGAGCGGCGCGAGCCTCAAGCAGCGCCCGGCGTGCGAAGCGCTCAGAGATGGCCCGCCCGGTCGTCTCCGTCCCGCCTCCGGCGCCCGGCGCCGCTCCTCGACGGGTCTCCGCGGAAAAGGCGGGCAGGCAGGCGGCAGCCCAACCGGCGGCGGCGAAATCCGCCACGCCCGCCGCCCACGGGCGATCGGCCGCCGAACACGCCCGAGCTCCTGCGCAAGGGCCGCTTCGACGAGATCTTCTTCGTCGACCTCCCGGAGGCCGACGAGCGCGAGGCGATCCTCGCCATCCACCTGCGCCTCCGCCGCCAGGATCCCGCCGTCTTCGACCTCGCGCGCCTGGCCACGCCTCGGCTGGCTTCAGCGGCGCAGAGCTCGAGCAGGCCGTGATCTCGGCGCTCCTCCAGGCCCTCCAGGATGGCCGATCGCTCGACACCGACCTCGTCGAGCGAGAGCTTTCGGCCACCGTCCCGCTGTCGGTATCGCGGGCCGAGGACGTTGAGCGGCTGCGGGCCTTCGCGCCGCGAGCGCTTCGTCGCGGTGCGGTAGTACGCACGGGCGCCGCGCCGCTCACCGCGTCGCCGCCGCTTCCTCGCCGTACCGGCGCATGAGCTCCTCGGCACGCCGGCCCTGCTCGTCGTTTAGCCGGATGTGGGAGTGTCGGCCCAGCGACCCGGCGCTCACGGCGATCTCGTCGAGGGTCGGGCCGTGGCTGAGCAGCGCAACGGAGCAGAGCTCGCGCGTGCAGATCTTCCACTTCCAGCGCGGGTGGCCGCTGGGCTCGGGCTCGTCGGAGATCACCTCCTCGATGGCGAACAGCCGGCCCGCGCCGAACACCGCGGCCGAGCCGGCGGCGTAGAGCACGAGCCGGTCTCCGCGCCGAATAGAGGGGCGTCGCGGAAAGAACGAGCCGCCGCCCTGGTCGCGCGCCCAGCGGTCGCGTCGCGGCCGCCAGTCGTCGTCGGTGAACGGACGCTCGCCGGTCCCGGTCACCTTGATCCAGTAGGCCACAGGGGAGAATGTGCCCGATGGCCCGCTGCTTCGTCACCCGCCGGCTGCCCGGCGCGGCGCTTGACCGCCTGAGCGCGGCGCACGAGGTCGTGGTCTGGCCCGACCGCCTCCCGCCCTCCCCGGCTGAACTCCGCAAGAGGGCCCGGGAGGCCGAGGGCCTCCTGACGATGCTCACCGATCGGATAGACGGCGAGCTGATGGACGCCTGCCCCCGCCTGCGAGCGATCGCCAATTACGCGGTCGGCGTCGACAACATCGACCTCGAGGCTGCCGCCGCCCGCGGGATCCCCGTCGGCAACACGCCCGACGTGCTGACCGAGGCCACCGCCGACCTCGCCTTCGCGCTCATCCTGGCCGCTGCTCGCCGGCTCCCCGAGGCCGCCGGGGCAGTGCGATCAGGGGAGTGGGTCACCTGGGACCCGGGCTGGCTCCTCGGCCACGAGGTCCACGGGGCGACGCTCGGAATCGTCGGGATGGGTCGCGTCGGAAAAGCGGTCGCGAGGCGGGCCGGCGGCTTCGACATGAAGGTGTTCCACACCGGCCGCGGCGGAGACGGCGTTCCCCTCGACGAGCTGCTCGAGCGTGCGGACATCGTCTCCCTCCACGCGCCGTTGACCGACGCGACCCGCGGGATGATCGCGGCCGCCGCCCTGCGGCGAATGAAGCCCACGGCGATCCTCGTCAACACGGCCCGAGGAGGACTCGTCGACCAGGTCGCGCTGCGCGAAGCGCTCGAGTCCGGCGCGATCGCCGCCGCCGCCCTAGACGTCACCGACCCCGAGCCCCTCCCACCCGACGCTCCGCTCCTCCAAGCCCCGAACCTCCTCATCCTCCCGCACATCGGCTCAGCGACCCACACCGCCCGCGAGCGAATGGCCGACTTAGCGGTCGACAACCTCCTCGCGGCGCTCGACGGCCGGCCCATGCCCTACCACGCATCTCCTTGACCCTCCGGGCCGGTTTGCTATTACTAAGTGCACACGCCGCGGGGTGGAGCAGTCTGGTAGCTCGTCGGGCTCATAACCCGAAGGTCGCGGGTTCGAATCCCGCCCCCGCTATACCGAGAACCCCCAAAGCAGGGGGTTCTCGTGTTTTCAGGGAAGACCGGGCAGGAACTTCCTCCCAAGATCTCCTCCGGGACGAGTCAGGCGGTCCAGCGGAACCCCTGGGCGGTCGACGGTCTGCAGAGCTCCCAGACGGAGCGGTGATGGCCCGCGCGCGCCGGTCACGAGTCGAAGCCCGATCTGCCGGGTCGGTCGTCGGCCGGCGGTGAGGTCCGCATCTCTGTGCGCGTTCCGGAGCGCTGGCTCGTGGGGGCCGCTGTCGGCAGTGCAGTGGTTCTACGGTCTTCACGATGAACGAGCTTGAGCGGCTGCGAGCGACAAATTGGATGCAGCAGCCGGAGGCGACGCTCTGCAGCCAGCTGATCATGCCCGTGCTCATGCTGCTCGGGTACGGGGAGCACACGCTTCACAAGGTCAAGGAGCAGCAGTCGTACGCCTTGCGCGACCCGACGATCAGCAAGGGCAGTAGGCGCGTGAAGCTCGACTACCAGCCGCGGGTCTACGAGGAGGGCCTGTGGGTGATGGAGGCCAAGGGCAGCGACGCCCAAGTGACCGACAAGACACTGGGGCAGATCCGCGACTACGCGATCCATCCAGAGATCCGCGCCGCACTCATGGTCACCGTCGATGCGGCCGGGTTCCGCATCTTCGATCCCTGGGATCTGCACTGGGACGAGGCGATCGTCACCGTCGAGCTCAACGAGGCCGCCGATCGCATCGACGACTTGCGAGCCGTGCTCGGGGTTGATCACGTCGCTGACATCGTGCGCCGGCGTCAGTTCGACCACTTGCGCCGCACGCTCTCGGCTTCGCTGGAGTTCGGCGTCCTGGCTGACGCCGAGCGCGAGTTCGCCGACCTGGTGCAGGACGCTAAGGCTGACATCGACGCTCACCGTCGTGAGGTCCAACGCAAGGCGGCCGAGGAGGCCGACGCGCTCCACGACCGCGTCCTGCGCCAGAGCGGGGTCTGGGGAATTGCCCAACACCACAACACCCCGTGGATCGGCCGGCTGGGCGATGTGAAGGATCTCGCCAAGGCCGTCCTCTATCAAGACGAGCGGCAGCGGCCGACCCAGATCCTCCAATTCCGCCGCGCGATCGAGGCTGTCTACAAGCGCCGCTGCCCCGACGGCGCCGAGCTCTACCGGCCGCTGTGGTGGCTGCAGATCGTCGTTCTCGGAGGGTGCCTGGAGCTGCGCGGCCAGCCCGCCTGCGAGCCATACGCGACGGACACGGCGACGCAGGCCATCCGCGACGTCCTGCTCGGCTTCCCCGACGATCCCGCGGCGGGTGCCTCGCGGCGGCTCCAGCGCTCCCTCATCCCTGTCCTGGCGAGGGTCGGGGCGCTCGGGCCATTAGAGGGGCTGTCCCAGACGACGCGCGCGCGGCTCAGCCCCGAGGACAGGATCCGCTACCGCTTCGACCCCAGCTGGTTCTTCATGAACTTCATTCGATCGAGTGCGATCGACTTCCTGGGAAAGATTGACCCGTGGACAGCCGAGGAGATCGACAAGCAAGCCGCGGAAGTCGTTGAGTCGCTCCGCCGGCTGCCGATTCCTGACCGCGAGTGGATCGGCCCGATGGGGGACCCCTGGCTTCAGTCCTGGCAGCGGGTCGACCCGCTGCTCATGTGCGGGCTCTCCGTCTTGGCGGCGATCCCCTCGGGCGACGAGCTGCTGACCGACTCCGAGCTGAGAAGCGTGATCGCCGACGCGGCAGCCGGCGACGAGGAACTGCTCCGACGTGAAGCGGTCCCGCTCGCCGAGCGGCTGGGGCTGACGAAGTAGGCGACCGGACCGGATGCTCGTCTTCCACCCGCCGGCGATCAGGCACGCGATGACCTGGAGGAGCCTGTACCGCGACGGCGCGTTCGCTCAGCGCGAGCTCATCGAGACTGGAACGTTCAACAGCCGCGCCAAGGAGCGCGGGACGGCGCTGGGCATCGGCGATCGAACGCTCATCTACCTGCACGAGGTGGGCGCGCTCCGGCCGGTCGCCTTCTCTCGGGGGTCGTATTGGACTCGCATGCGCGTCCCCACGGAGCTAGACGAGCAGATGGTCTTCACCGACGAGGACCCGAGCAGCGCCTGGGCCGACTACGAGTTCGAGCTGCACGGGCACCCTCACGTCGCGGCTCTGTACTCGCCCTGGCAGCAGCTGCCCGCGATCGACGCTGTGGATTCCGGGACGTTCACACTCCCGCTGTGGGTCGTGACCGGCGATGGCGAGGCCGGCGCACGCGCGTTGGACCAGATAGGCGATTGGGCGAGAGGGCAGGAGGAGCGGTGGCGGGAGCTGGATCTCGCGTGGCGGCCGCTGCTGCTCGCCCTCGTGCGGCTGCAGAACCGCTACCTGCCCGAACTCACACGCAGCACGATCTTGCTATTCGACCCTGAGTCCGGCGAGCGGGTCGATCCGCTTGAGCTCGAGCTCGAGACGTTCGACCCCTCGTCGGTGTTCGAGCGCGACTTCTGCGAGGACCGCGACGGCCTTCTCGCCGCCTACCACTTCCTCGTCGACCGCGGGCTCGATCGCGACCCGCAGGACGGGTTGACGATGCTGCGGCGCGCGCGGCCGCGGGCGTTTCATATCCGCTGGCGCGGCGAGCCGCGGCGGGCGCAGGACCACTTCGACGCGGCCGACGTCCTTCGGCGGTTCCTCGTCGATCTCGACGGCCGCCAACCGCCTCAGCCCGACGCGATTCCGATGGACGGCCGCCAGGGCGAGCGCGCTGGACTGTACGAGCGGGGTCCGGGGGACCCATGGTCGGCAGCGGAGGTCGTCGCCGCTCTCCAGAGGGTCGACCTCTATCCGCACGGCGTCCATGTCGTTCACGAGGGCGACAGCGAGCAGATCGTGGTCGAGGTTCTGATCGCGTCGACTCTGGGCTCGGGACGTTGGAGGAGGTCGGCTTTACCGACCTCGGCGGCGCCGGCAACGCCGGCGTCGTTGCCGACCTGGTCGGCTCCCTCGATGGCTACGCGCGACGAGTGGTAGTCGTCATCGACAACGAGGCCAGAGCTCGCGCGCATGTCGAGGCGCTGATCGCGTCGGGCGGGATTGCCGAGCTCGACGTGCTGCTGTTCGAGACGAGCCTCGAGGAGGCCAACGCCACCGACCAAGAACTCACGGCCCTCGCCATAGCTCTGGGCGGCGAACACGGCGAGTCGCTGGAGATCACGGCAGAGCAGCTCCGGCAATTTCACGACGAGCGGACCCGCAGCGCACGCGAGCGTTCGGGCGAAGTTCCCGGCCTGGGCTCATCGCTGCAACAGCTCGTCAGCAGGGCGAGTGCCGGGCGATGGCATCTGCGCAAGCGAGATCTCGTGGAACGGCTCGCGGTCCTGATTGCGGAGGAGATGCACACACTGCCACGCGACGAGTGGTGGCGTCCGGCGACCTTGTTTGTTGCCGACCGGATTATGCCGCCGCTGAACCGCCCGTTCCCGGTTGGGCCGTCTTGACGACCTGTGGTCCTGATGATGGGCCTTACGAGCTGCGAGGTCCCTGCCCCGGTCCACGCCGCCGTTGGGCAGCCGGGTGGGGCTACGGAACCGAAGCTCAGAGGTGATGGAGGCCTCATCTCCACAGCCCGCTCACGGGCACGGCCGCGAGGCGATCACCGAACGGAAGCGTGTCGGCCCCGGCATGAAGGACGACGCCAGCCTTGAACCGCGTGCCGAGCTTGTCGCGGAGGTAGCGCAGCCGGCGAAGTCGCCGCTGGCGGGGGTCGCGCTTCCTTGACCTCCATGCCGGCGATCTCACCGTCGTTACGTTCGAGGATCACGTCGATCTCGCGCTGCTGCTGGTCACGGTAGTGGAATAGCTGCACCGGCTCCTGGGCCCAGTCGGCCTGGCGCAGCAGCTCCATCGCAACGAATCTCTCGAAGATCGTTCCGGCGTCGCGGCGGTGCATCGCTCGTTGGCGCCGATCAGGTACGCCAGCAGTCCGGTGTCGACGATGTTGCGGACGTTTGCGACGTCATCGAGTTCCCGGCCGATGATGGACGCGACGTAGCTGGCGACGAAGCGCGATCGCCCGCGGGCGCTGCGTGTCTGAAGCTCGGGATAGCCGGTCGCCAGCATCGCGGCCACGGCGCCGCGGCCGATCGGGGCGCCGGGCGCAGGCGGCGGCGTAAGCTGAAGGCATGAGTGACGGGCAGCAAGTCGAGGTGGTCTTCGAGCCCCAGCCGGAAGGCGGCTTTACGGTGTACTCGCCGGACCTCCCCGGCATGGTGACCGAGGGCGACACGCTCGACCAGGCCACCGCTAACGCCCGGGAGGCGATTGAGCTCTATGTCGAGAGCATGCGCGAGCGGGGCAAGCAGGTTCCGCTCGGTGTTGTGCGTCGTAATTCGCCATTCCTGCGTGAGCTCGCGCCTGCCGCGCGGGATCTCGGGCGATCAGGCCATCAAGGCCCTTGAGCGGAACGGCTGGCAGGTGCATCGCACGAAGGGCAGTCACTACGCGATGGAGCACTCGGACTTCGAGCCGACGATCGTCGTGCCGTGCCACAAGGAGCTCAGGCCCGGCACGCTCGACAAGATCCTCAAGACGGCCGAGATCAGCCGATGCGAGTTCCTGAAGCTCCTCAAGTAGGTTGCCGCCGAGGGGCCTAAGACAGGCGTCTGAGCAAGCGCTCGATCATCTTCGCGGTCGAATGGTTCGAAAGCCATCCCGTTTGGGCTATGAAAGGGAACGCCTACACCCGCAGCGTTCCTCGTGAGGCGTCATCTCTCAGCACGGGGCTTTGTCCCGATCGCGGAGGACCCGTCGCCGTCATCCTGATCTTCCTCAGCAGCAGTTTCAACAGACGCGGCGTAGACTCGTATCACGGTGTCCCCGTGCTCGCATCTGGATCAGATCGAGATCCTCGATCTGCCCGAGCGGATCGAGGGCTGCGAGGAGTGCCTGAAAGTCGGCGGCCGGTGGGTGCATCTGCGGATGTGCCAGAAGTGCGGCGTGATCGGATGCTGCGATTCCTCCCCGAGCCGTCACGCGAGTGCGCACGCCCGTGAGTCCGGGCACCCGATCGTCCGCTCGGCGCAGCCCGACGAGGACTGGAGCTGGTGCTACCTCGATGAGGTGATGCTGCGCGTCGCGGCATAGCTCCGTGCGTCCGCTTGGTGGCGTGCGGGCCGAAGCTTCATGGGGTGCCCGAGGACTCCCGCGGCGACAATTTGAGGTCGACAACCCAGCCGACGCGCGCTCGGCTATAGACGATGCCAGCGAGCCCCCGGGCCGGAGCCCTCGGCCTTGACCAGGTGCGCGTCGCGCAGCTCGCTGAGTACGAGCCGTATCGTCGCGGAGCTCACGTCTGGCAGTACGCGCTCGATGTCGCGCCTGCGGAACTCCGCGGGTGCCTGATCAAGGATGTACTGGCGGACGCGCTGCTGCTTACTGCCGACCGTCGTGCCCGCCGCGGCGACGCGTTGCTCAAATGCGTCGTAGGCGTCGGCGAGGACGCGGCCGAGATAGGACGTCCAAGGCCAGAGACTGTGGCGCCCTTCATGCCACCCGAGCTGGGACTCGAGCAGGCTCGCGTAGTAGGCGTTCCTGGACTCGTAGATGCGCTGGTCGATGCTGACGTAGCGCGCGACGCCGTAGCCCTGGGCCAGTAGCTCGTAGGTGGTGAGGAGTCGGGCCAGTCGGCCGTTGCCGTCGGCGACCGGGTGGATGGCCAGCAGGTCCAGGATGAGCCCTGAGATGAGGACGAGTGGATGGGTGCGAGCTTCCTGCTTGGCGTTCTCGTACCGCGCGAAGAGCTCGGTGAGCAGAAACTCGGTCTCGGGAGCCGGGGGGGTGAACGCTGTCTCGCGGCGGCCTCTCTCGTAGGAGACGATCAGGTTCTGGTCGGACTTCAGGTGGCCTCCACGTCCGCCGGAATGGTGGAAGAGGAGCCGGTGCAGGTAGAGGATGAAGGGGACGGTCAGCGGCTCGTAGGTCTCGAGGCGCATAAGCGCGTCGATTGCGTCGCGGTAGCCGGCGAATTCCTTCTCGTTGCGATTGCGGTAGCGACGAGATCCCTCGGCGATCCGCTCCGCCCGATCCTGGTCGATCACGACGCCCTCGATCGCATTCGACGCCGTTATGGAAGCGATGCGCGCGTTCTGCGAGAGCCGCTCGAGCAGTTCGGGCACCTGGTCTTCGGAGAGACGCTCTCGGCCGCGGCCCGTGTCGATCCGCGCGAGCATCGCGCCGAGCTCGCGCGGCTGTCCGCCAAAGGTTCTGTCGAGTTCAACGAAGCTCCGCATCGAGCTAATCATGCCATAGTGGCGCTAATCGATCAAGGACTTAGCGCGATTATCGCTACGCTCGCACGATCCGCGTCGCTCCTCTCCTGCTGCGGACCCTGTGTGGAACGCCCTCGGGCTGCGGACCCCGTGTGGCACGCCCCCGCCGGCGCGGAGCCGGCCCTTGCTTCTAGGCGGCGCGAGCGGCGGCGCCCGCGGGGATCTGGGCGGCCAGGTGCCGGGCGTCGCGCGCGATCCCCGCAAAGCGCCCGGAGCCCCAGGTGTGGAGCCAGGGCAGGCCGAGCACGTACAGGCCCGGCACGGTGGTGACCCCGCGGTGGTGGGTCGGGTAGCCGGTCCCGTCGAAGGCCGGTGCCTTTACCCAGGACCAGTCGCTGCTGAATCCAGTCGCCCAGACCACGCTGCGTACTCCGGCGGCGGCGAGGTCGAGCTCGCCGCCGCCGTCGTTGTCATCGGGCGCCCACACCGGCTCGTAGGCCGCGCCCGGCGGGGCTTCGACTCCGTGCTCGTCGATCCACTCGTCGATGCTGCCGTTGATCCGCTCGTAGGTCTCGTCCGCGGCGTCGAGGTTGTCGGCGAGGTCTCCGGCGAAGCGGACGTCGCCGCCCGCCCCGCCGATCAGGCGGCCATGCAGCGTCATCCCGTCGCGCGCGAGCTCGCGCAGGTCGAGGTCGCGGCCGCCGTCGCGACCGGTGACGTAGTGGTTGGCCTCGCGACGGGCGTCCAGCCCCTCGGGGTGGCGCTCGATCGGCAGGTCGAAGTGGCCCATGTCGTGCAGCCAGGTGACGACGTCGCGGCCCCGGTAGAAGCGCGCGACCCGTGGGGCCGTGCCCACCGCCAGGTGCACGTCGCGCCCGGCGAGGTGGAGGTCCTCGGCGATCTGGGCCCCCGACTGGCCGCTTCCGACGACGAGGACCGCGCCGTCGGGCAGCGAGCTCGGGTTGCGGTAGGTGGAGGAGTGCAGCTGGGTGATGTCAGGCGACAGCGCCGCGCCGAGACGGGGGATGGACGGCGCGTGGTAGCCCCCGACGGCCAGCACGACGGCGTCGGCTGTCGCGTCCCCGGCCGTCGTGGTGAGGTCGAAGGCGCCGTCGTCGCGCAGCGCGACCTCCTCGACGCCGACGCCCTCGCGCACCGGCAGCGCGAACTTGCGCGCGTAGGACTCCACGTAGTCGGCGATCTCGTCGCGCCCGATGAAGCCGTCGGGGTCGGCTCCGCGCAGGGGGTGGCCGGGGAGGCGGCACTGCCAGTTGGGGGTCACGAGGGAGAACGAGTCCCAGCGCTCCTCGCGCCAGGCGTGTGCGACGCGGTCGCGTTCGAGTACGAGGTGATCCACGCCGCGGTCGAGCAGGCAGAAGCTCATGGCCAGACCGGCCTGGCCGCCGCCAACGATCACGACCTGGTGATGGCCGCCGAGGTCCACGGACGACGGCGGTGCCTCCTCGCGGTCGCGCCGGATCTCCTTGACCAGCACCGTGCCGGCAGGCCGGCCGCCGGCGCCCCACGCGAGCGTCTCCAGATCGGCTACGCGCCGCTCGATCGCCTCGAGCTCGGCGGCCGCCGAGGTGCACCCCATGCCGTAGACCTCTCGGACGCGCTCACTCGCGGCGCCCAGGCCCGAGCGCACACGCCGCAAGAGCTCGTCCGCCGGGTACCGCGCGCCGGCGACGAGCCAGCCCTCGATCGCCCGCGACGGCGACGTGCAGCGCTGTTCCGATCCATCGGGCCAGAGCAGTTCGACGTGGACCTCGGGCATCAGGCGACCTGCAGCGGAGCGGCCTCGCGGTAGACGTCGGGGCGCAGGTCGCGAATGGGGGAGAGCGCACGCCGCGCGTGCGACAGCGTCTCCTCGAGGTCGATCGAATCGGCCACCGCTAAGCCGGGCTCGGTGCCGGTCTCAGCCATGGCGTCGCCGGCCGGGCCGACGACGCGCGCGCCGCCGAGGAAGTCCAGCGAGCCAAACGACCCCGTCTGGTTGGCCGAGGCGACGATGAGCGAGTTCTCGGCGGCCCGCGAGCGGTCCCACAGCTCGGAGCGGCGCCACTGGCGGTCGTCCTGCAGGCGCGGCGCCGGGTTCGTCTTGCTCGTCGGCCAGGCCGAGAGGAAGCAGAGCACCTGGGCGCCGTCGAGGGCCAAGGTACGCGACGCCTCCGGAAAGGCCTTGTCGTAACACACGAGCATCCCGATCCGGCCGACCTGTGTGTCGAAGGCGGCCAGCGAGTCGCCCGGCGTCGTGAGGCGCCCCTCCTGAAGCGGCAGATGGACCTTGCGGTGCACGTGCAGGACCTCGCCGTCGGCGACGCAGACCGCGGAGTTGTGCACGACGTCGTCACCCCCGTCCTCGCAGAAGCCGACGCAGACCACCATGTCCTCGCCGGCGGCACGCGCGACGCGCGCGACCTCCGGCCCGTCCGCGTCCAGGTGGGGCGGGTCCGGACCGTCGGCCGCCGACCCGTCGAGGTTCTCGACGTAGCCGCCCAGCGCCGCCTCGGGAAGGACGAGCAGCCCGACCCCGCAGGCCCGTGCGTCCGCTATGACGGCCTCGATGCGGGTCAGGCACTGCTCGAGGTCGCGATCGAAGGGCGCCGCCGCGGCGGCAATGGTCAGCGTGCTCATGCGGCCTCCTGATGGCTGGGGCCGAGGCCGGTGACCGGACCCGGAAGGGCGTTCGTGACCGCGCCGTCGGGCCAACGCAGCCGCACGCCCGGCGCGGCCTCCAGCCGGCCGCACTCGGCGGCCGCGGCTGGGCCGGCGGGCAGGGGCGGGGCGCCCGACGCATCGGCGGTGACCATTGCGAAGCCGGGAAAGCAGGTCAGCCAGTCGGCGGCGGCGACGCCGTCGGGCCGGGGGATCGCGGCGACGTCGATCTCCGCGCCGCAGCCCGACGCCTCGGCGAGCATCCCGACCGTGCCGACGACGCCGGGCATGCTCACGTCCTTGGCCGCGCGAGGCTGCGCGGTGGCAACGGCGTCGAGCATCGCGGCCAGCTCCTCGCGCGAGCGCGCGCTCGAGGAGTCCCACTGGGTGCGGCCGTAGCCCGCGCGCCAGCCGCCGGAGAGGTCGGCCGTGACGGTCAGCGCGTCGCCGGCGCGGCCGCCCCCTCCGGGCACCGGGTAAGCCGTGCGGCCCAGGCCGGTCACGCTCAGGGCGCCCGCGGCGCCCAGCGTGGTGTGGCCGCCGAGGAGCGGCAGGCGCAGCGCTTGGGCGCCGGCGCGCAGGCCGCGCACCACGCGTTCGGCGTGCTGCGCGTCGCGGGCTCCGAGCGCGTCGAGCGCGCCGACCGGCGCGGCGCCCATCGCCGAGAGATCGTGCGCGGTGACGAGCATCCCGCACCACCCGGCCCATTCCGGGTCGTCCTCGACCATCGCCGGCAGGATCGCGTCGGTCGCCGCGACGACGTCGGTCCCGGCGACAGTGACGCCGTCGTCGCCCAGCCACCCCGCTGGCGTGCCGAGCGCCCCGTCGAGGAGCGGGCCGAGCGCCGCCTTGGCGGCCGCCGCGCGGGCGAGGCGGTCGACCGGCCAGCGCATCAGCCGGTGCGGGGCGCCCGCCACCTCGACCGCCCGCACGTCCTCCCAGCCGAGGAGCGCGAAGAAGCGGCGGTGGCGCTCCTGCACCTGGGCGTCGAAGCGCAACGCCCCGGCGCCGAGCGCCTCTTCGCAGGCGGCGCGCACAAGCACGGCGCCGATCGCGCCGCGCGCCGCAGGGTGCCTGCGCTCGCACACCAGCCGGCTGCCGCGCCACCAGCCCAGCGTCGCGTCCTCGCACGCCAAGTGGACCCGCACTCCGCCCACCACGGTGCCTTCGTCGCCGCGGGCGACGAGCACGCGGGTCTCCGGGTGATCGTCGAAGGCGTCGGCGTCGTCGAGGTGGAACAGGCGCTGCTCCTCGACGAAGGCCCGGCGGCGCAGCGCGGCGTACCCCGACATCGCTGCCGGGTCCTCTCCGTCGCGCACCACTTCCACGCGGACGCCGGGCAGGACGGTCGCGCTCATCCGCCCGCGCCGCACAGCGTCGAGCAGGCACCGCAGGCCGCGGGCAGGACGGTCGCGCTCATCCGCCCGCGCCGCACAGCGTCGAGCACGCACCGCAGGCTGCGGGCAGGACGGTCGCGTTCATCCGCCCGCGCCGCACAGAGCCGAGCACGCACCGCAGGCCGCGCACCCGGCGCCCTGGTCGGCGCCGCGCATTCCCGCCCTGCGCAGCGCCGCCGCCACCCGCTCGGTCACCGACATCAGGGTCAGGGGATCGGGCGCGGGAACGCCGTCGGCGTGGGCCAGCGACCCCTCGAGCGGGCGGTAGGGGACCACGAAGGGGTAGACGCCCATCGCGATCAGGGCCTCCGCGCCGGCCACCAGCTCGTCGGGATCCTCTCCGAGGCCCACGAGCAGGTAGGTCGACACGCGGTTGGCGCCGAACACGCGCACCGCCTCGCCCCAGGCGGCCTCGTACCCCGCCAGCGGCACGCTTGCCTTGCCGGGCGTCCAGCGGGCGCGGACGTCCTCGTCGAGGCTCTCGACGTGGATCCCGATCGCCGTCGCCCCGGCCTCCTTCAGCCGCGCGATCCACGACAGGTCCAAAGGCGGCTCGATCTGCACCTGAACCGGAAGCCCCGGCACCGCGGCGAGCACCGCCTCGACGCACCGCGCTAAGTGCTTGGCGCCGCGGTCGGAGCCGTTGGACGTCCCGGTGGTCATCACGACCTGGCGGACGCCATCGAGGCGCACCGCGGCGGCCGCGACCTCTGCGAGCTGCTCGGGGCGCTTGACCTGCGTCGTCGCTCCGGCGCGCAGCGACTCCTCGATGGTGCAGAAGCGACAGCGCGTGTCCTCGTCGGCGTAGCGGATGCACGTCTGCACGACCGTCGTCGCCAGCACGTCGGTGCCGTGCAGGCGTGCGAGCTGCTCGTAGGGCACGCCGTCCGCCGTGCGCAGGTCGTAGAAGCGCGGGCGCTCGACGGGCTCGAGCATCGCGTCCTCGACGACGACGCCGTCGCGGGTGAGCGCTCCGTCGGTGCCGAGCGCGAACGGAGAGTCCTCGGCCATCGGCAGCGTCGCGGCGCCCCCGCCCAGCGACCAGTGCCCGTCGTCGCTCGGCCCCGCGCCGGCCCGGCGGCTGACCGCCGGGCGCGATCGCAGACCGCGGACCGCGAGCTCTGCGCGAAGCTCGAGGTCCATCTGCCTAGAACATCCAGGTCGTGTTGATGATCGCGCCCTTGCGGGAGTACTCGATCATCGCGTCCTGCATGTCGAGCGGGTGACACGGGATCACCCCTTCCATCAGGTCCTCCTCGCGGGCGCCGTGCAGCCCCAGCCCGAGGCGGCAGGCGTAGACCTTGCCGCCCTCCTCGAGGAAGCGCGCAAGCATGGTGTTCTCGTTGCGCATGCCCGGGAAGATCTCGTCGCCGATCGTCGGGACGCCGCGCGTGGCCAGGCAGTTCAGCGAGCCGATCCCGAAGAAGTACAGTGCGGAGTCAAAGCCTTTCTTCTGCGCGCGGATCGCCATCAGCACGGCCACGAGGCTCACCGACGACTCGTGCGTGATGCCGTGGACCATGCCCAGATAGGTCTCGCCCGGCTCGGCCTCGTAGTCGGGGAACACCTTGGTCGATCCGTAGATCGACTCGCCCACGTCCTTGGTGGGGTGCGGGATCTCCATCAGGGAGGTGATCTCCTGATCGCTCAGCTTGGGCTCGACGGCCATCTGTCCTCCAGGGGTCGGGAAGTGCCAGCTTTCAGGCTGAAGCGCCGGGCAGCCACCCTGTATGGACCGCGTGTCGGAGAACGCGCGTGTGCATGCGGACACTGGGTCCACGCTCGGGCGCGACGGCGCTCCCTCTCCCGTCAGACAGGAGGGGCGACGACGCGCAAGCCGCGGACGCGATCGAAATGAGAGGCGTTGCGAGTGGCCACGCCAAGCCCGTGCGCAAGCGCGGTGGCGGCGATCCAGAGGTCATGGCTGCCGATCGGCTCTCCGCGCTCTGAGAGATCGGCCCACACATCGGCATGCACGCGGGCGACCGGCTCGGTGATCGGGATTGCCTGCAGGCCGGCGAGAACATGCTCGACGAACGCCCGCCGTCGTACGCGGGCCGCTCCGCTTGCATGGAGAACGCCGTGCAGGAGCTCGCTGACCGTGATGACGCTGATGGCGCAGTCTTCCTCGCCCAGCAGCTGTTCGACTTCGTGTGAGCCCGCGCCTCGCTCGAGGTCGATCAACAGGTCGGTGTCGATCAGGAGTGCCACGGCTCGCGAGGCGGTCCGGCGCTCTCGCGAACCGCGCGCAGGTCGTCGGCAAAGGCCTCGTCGGGCTGCGGAGCGGTTGTCAGCAGCTCCCGGAAGCCGCTCGCCGAGACGAGGCGAGCCTTCGGCGGCGTGATCACCGCCACTGGCGCACCGCTCCGGGTCACTTCGACCTCTTCGCCCGCGGCGACGCGGTTGAGGACCTCGGAGAAGCTGCGCGCGGCCTCAGTTGCCGTCAGCCGCGGCATCTAACGGATAATATCAGATAAATCAGACCTGAATGGGGGCGCGACTGCGAGCGCCCACGCGTCCCACCCGGCGGGCTGCGGCGCGCGCTGCAAATGCCAGCGGGGAGGACCTGGATGGGGTGACGGGGTGGCTCAGCGGGCGGTCCAAGGAGCCGTGTTCCGCGGCTGGCGCGGCGAGCATCGCGCCAGGTACGAATCGCTCCCCCGGGCTAGCCGAACGTGAACGCGTAGCCGCTGACGCCCGGGTCCAGGCGCAGTGTCAGCACGTGCTCCTGGATCGACCCGAGCTTCACGAGCGAGTACAGGCGCTGGCGGCGGACGTCGACGACGCCGTCTTGGACGTCCTCGCCCGCGACGGCGGCGGAGATCGGGCGGCCGTCGAGGCGCACCTGCACCCTGCGCGGCCGGTCGCCCTGTGACGAGAGCATGAGGTAGACCGCCGTGCCGACGACGCGCGCGGTTATGCTCGCGCCGCGCACGGCCGTCGCTGAGTCCTCGTCGACGCGCCAGCGTCCGCCGAGGCTGAAGACGCTCTGGGGCAGCTCCGCACCGGCCGCCGCGGTGTAGTCGGTCGGTCCGACGGGGGAGAAGCCCTGTGCCTTCGCGCTGCCGAGGTACGTCTCGGTGGTCGCCCGGTGACCGACAGTCTCGATCACGTCCCGGGGGCTGGCGGCGACGCCAGGCGGCTGCGGCCGGCCTCGGCGAGCAACGTGCGGATCGCCGCCTCCGTCTCGGGATACTTGCCTTCGCCGAGGTGGGTGTAGCGCACGCGGCCGCGCGCGTCGATGAGGAACGTCGAGGGCCAACCCTGGCTGGTGAAGGCGTTCCACGTGCCGAAGTCGTTGTCCTGGACGACCGGGTAGCGCAGAGCCTCGTTCCCGATCGCGCGCCGGACGTTCGAAGCCTTCTTCTCGAACGCGAACTCCGGCGTGTGCACGCCGACGACCGTCAGCCCCTGATCGCGGTAGCGCGCGTCCCACGCCTTGACGTAGGGCAGGGTGCGAAGGCAGTTGATGCACGTATAGGTCCAGAAGGTGACGAGCACGACGCGCCCGCGCAGGCGCTTCATCGTCAGCGGCGGCGAGTTGAACCAGCGCTGGGTGTCGCGGAACTCGGGAGCCTCGCCGAGCACCGGTAGCTCGGGCGTCTGGACCCCCGGCAGCGCCGCGTCGGAGGCGGAGGCGGAGGCGGCCACGGACGGCGGGCCCGGCGTCGTCGTGGGTTCGGTCGGCGACTTGAACCTCGATGGGCCGCGCAGGTTGCCCAGCTGGTCCTGAACGGCGGCCGACCGCTCCAGCTCGCCGGTCGGGTTCGTCAGAAAGCCCGGAAACTCGCTCGCCAGCGCGCTCTGAAAGCGGATGTCGAGGTTGGCGAACATCAGCACCGCGGTCAGCACCATCACGGCGCCGAAGACCCGCTGCACGCCCGGGCCGCGGCGGCCGCGACGCAAGCGGTCCATCACGCGCCGGCCGCCGAGCGCCAGCCCGAGCAGCACGACGGCGGAGCCCAGGCCGTAGGCGATGCCGACCGCGACGAGCTCGCCCGTCGTCCCGCGCGACGCGCTGACCGAGATCACGGCCGCGAGGATCGGTCCCGCGCACGGGGCGTAGACGAAGCCCAGCGCGCTGCCGACCGGCAGGCCCGACCAGAAGCCGTCGCCGGCCCGGCGCGGGCCCAGGCGCGAGAGCGCCGCCGTCCGCGCCTCGATCCAGTGGCTCGCGCGCGGCACGAGCAGCGTCAGCCCGAAGACGCAGAGCACGGCGATCGCCAGCGTGCGCAGCGTGCCGTCGGCGAAGCCGACGCCGTCGACGACCGAGGCGATCCCGACGATCGTGACCGTGTGCGTGAGCGTCAGCCCAGCGACGACGCCGAGCGGCCGCCGCCGGCCGCCGCTGCCGCTCGCAGACAGCAGCGCCGGAAGCACCGGCAGCACGCACGGCGTGATCGCCGTGGCGCCTCCGGCGAGGGCGGCGAACGCGAGCAGGACGATCATCCGAGCACAGTGTCCTTCATTGCGCGCCTACGGATGTATGACGGCTCGATGCCGGGACCGCGGACAAAGAGCCGCTCTGTGGGTCAGCGGTGGTGCTCAGCCCGTCATCGGCAGCTCCGAGAGCTTGACCCCGACGGTGTAATGGAAGCCCTTGCGTCCGACCGCGCGCCGCAGGGTGCGGATCACGGCCTCGGCGTCGTCGTAGGGTCCCTCGACGTAGCTCGGCTTGCCGTTGCAGCCGACGCTCGAGCGGGAGACGTGCTCGCCGAGGTCCGCGCGCACTACTGCGAGGTCCCGGAGCAGGACGGGCCGCAACGCTGGCTGCGCGGACGCATCCACCAGCGCGACGGCGGCTTCGAGGTCGAGGTCAACTCCCGCGAGCGCTTCGAGCGCCTGCTGGAGATCTTCCGCGAGCTCGGCGCGCAACCGCGGATCTCGCGC
>JAABUS010004147.1_pt1 | contig 21595 bp, 17 predicted proteins | sample 5560161 | NCBI WGS metagenome assembly JAABUS01 (sample SAMN10711885, study PRJNA513376) | rock metagenome | isolation source: Antarctica rocks | place: Antarctica: Victoria Land, Trio Nunatak nord | collected 2016-01-04
CCAGGGACCGCGACGCGCTGCTGACGTTCTACGACTTTCCGGCCGAGCACTGGGACCACCTGCGCACGTCCAACCCGATCGAGAGCGTGTTCGCGACCGTGCGGCATCGCACGGTGCGGACCAAGGGCGCGCTGTCGCAGGACACGGCCCGGCTGATGGTGTTCAAGCTGGTCACGGCAGCCGCGAAGACGTGGCGCAGGCTGAAGGGCGAGAACCAGTTGCCCAAGGTTGTCCAGGGCATCAGGTTCACCAACGGCGTCGAGGTCACCGACACGCCAGAACACAGCGCCGCCTGATCACCACGTCACCCAGTTTCCAGCATAGCTCACGGTGCGGCGGAGATCGCGTCGTAAATCTGGCTGTAGATCGCATCCACGTTCAGGTCGGCATACTGGGCGCCTAGGTCAAACTGGTAGGCGCCGCGGCCGCCGCCGCCGTTGGCGCCGGTCGCGGCCTTCCCGTTCTCGCCGTTGAGTTGGTAGAGCACGCCGGCGTGGACCGGACCGTAGCTGACTAGGTATTTCAGCGCTGAGTCGAGGCGGGCGTCCTCGGTGTCGCCGATGCCGGCCGTTGCGCCCTGATAACCGATGACCGAGAACGCGCTGCCGGCGAATAGGGGGTCATAGGCGATCACGCCGTCGAGCGTGAAGGCGTTCTGCCGGCCGAAGGTGAGCGTGCCCAGCCGAGGCGAACTCAGGCCCGCATAGACTATTGAATTGAAGGCTTGGCCGTCCCTGCTCGAGTCGCCAAACGTGGTTTGGCGGTTCAGCGGTACCCCATTGTTCTGCACGATCGATCCGAGGCCGTTGGACAGCTGCCCAGAGATCGGGTTGAACGTGGTCTGCACGTTGAACACGGCATCCAACCCCGGGAGGAGCGGCTCCACGCCCTTGAGGCCGATGTTGGAGTAGCTGAGTCCGTTGGGCGCGAGGCTGACGAGCGAGCGGTTGCTGTTCTTCGAGATCAGGTATTCCAGCCCCGCCCCGTAGGTCCCGCTCAGTGGCGTGCCGTGGCTCTGGTAGGCCACGCCGATGTCGAGGCCGCCATATAAGGTGATGCCCTTGTAGGTCAGCGCGTTCGCGGACGGGATCGGCGGCGTGCCACCGATCGCGGCAGAGGACGGCGCAACGCCTGCGGTGCGCGACTCCTGCACCGTTGGCGCGCCGGCGCCCGCGGTCGAGCCGCCCGGAGACAAGGCCAGTCCGCCGCTCGTGCCGGGCCTGAAGTCGTTGGTGCCACCAGCGTATGCGTCGGGCTGCCTGTTCGTCGCGGTGGTCGACGACCGAGGCGACCTCGTGGAGTCCGCTGCCGCCTTCCTCGCGCGCTGGCTTCTCTCGATGATGTCAATCCGCCGCATCAGCGTCTGGTTCTGCCGCTGCAGCAGGTCGGTTTGCCTCTTGAGGTCCTGCAGCTCGTCGGCACGAGCAATCGACGTGACGCCGACAATCACCGTTGCGTAGATCAGCAACGTCTTGAGATCAGTACCTACCCTGGGCAGTCGCTTGGAGTTCATCAAGTCACGCCCTTCTTACCAACTATATATTTGTTCAGGCTTTTTTATGAAGACCACTTCGCGTCATTGCGTCGCTGGTCGTGCGATAAGACTTGCCTGCCCCTTCCCCAGGTAGAACACGGTTTCGTTATAAAACTTCCTGAAATGTTGTCGCTATTTCACACAATTTGTCCGTGATCTACGTAGCGGCTGCACCTGATCTTGCCGAATTGGCAGTGTCCACTTGGGAAAAACGAGTCTAGGTGGTGGTCAGAAATGAATTGATAGCCGTCAGAAGTCCCTCCGGGTCCTCTTCGGGAATCAAATGGCCGCATGGCAATCCTCGACCGGAAACGTTGGCTGCTTCCTGCTTCCACATCTCGATTACGTCGAACAGTTCACCGACTGTCCCCTTCTCGCCCCAGAGGGTCAGCAGCGGGGTCGGAACCTTTTTGCCAGCCTTGCGGTCCGCTTCAAGCAGGCGGCTATCGATCCCAGCCGCGGCGCGATAGTCTTCGCACACCGCGTGGATAGCGGCTGGTTCCTTGTAGGTGCGCAGATACGCTGCGTAGGCTGCCGGTGTTACGGCACCGGGCGTCTTGCTCTGCACGGTCAGATGGTCCTCTAAGTAATAATCCGTCAGGGCGCCGATAAATCGTTCCGGAATCGGCGCTTTCTGGATTTGGAAGAACCACCAGAAGTACTTTGTCGCGAACGTCTTGGTGGTCTGCGCGTACATCAGGTCGGTCGGCGCGATATCGAGCGTTATAGCTCGCGTGACCGCCTCCGGATAGTCAATCATCATGAAGTGCAAGACTCGGCCGCCACGGTCATGCCCAATCGCCTGAAATCTATCGAAACCGAGCAAGCGCATGACCTGGACTTGATCCGCTCCCATCGCGCGCTTGGAATAGTTGATGTGGTCAGGGTCGCCATCGGGCTTGCTGCTGTCGCCGTAGCCTCGCAAGTCCGTCATCACCACCGTGAACCGCTCGGCCAGCTTGCCCGCCACCTTGTGCCAGGTGACGTGAGTTTCAGGGTGCCCGTGGATCAGCAGCAACGGCGTCCCCTTGCCGCCGACCAGCGTGTTAATCGTAGCATCACTTGCCTGCTTGCCTTCCACATCGACGCCTTGCGTTTTTATGAATCTCTGCCGGAAGCCGGGAAAGAATTGCTGATTTTCTTGCACCGCCGCAGATGAAAGCGGATCATTCGCATCATGGTTTAGCACGACAGGTTGCGCGCTTGCTTGCATAGTTGCTCCTGAAATACTTGTCATGGTCAGACCCGCGCTGAGAATTGCACGTCGACTAAGCACGAGCGAGCCACCATCAACGGTTCCGACCGACCTGATCTGTGCCTGATCAACATCAAGATTTGGTGGGGATTTTATGTCATTCACAAGCAATTTTCCTGTTCTTGATATGAGCGAGGGGGCGAGACATTCATAGCGCGTTGCGGACTAAACGAGTCGCGCGCAGATCGTTGACGTTGGTGCGCGTGGCGCCAGTGCACATGGGGTCGCCGAATGCGTCCCAAACGTTCGTGCGCATTCCGCTGCCTCTTCCAGGGCCGTCGACGGCCCGGCGATCAAACGAATGTCGTTCGTTGCAGGTGACGGCTCTGTTTCCACGTCCGATCCAAGCGGATAATTGGCTACCGCCTCGGACAGCGCGATGCCGTAGCAGTGCAGGATCGACCTCGCTTCCGCCTAGCTTGCTGGGCGCCGCGGCAGCACGGTCGGACCGGAGGCAATCTTGGCCGGATTGTCGCCCGGAACGTTGCCGATTAGCAGCGTGACCAGACGCACCGGCCAAGCCCCGCGCCCAAGCCGAGCTTGCAGGCGCCTTGCCGAAGCCAACCACGACGCAACGTCCCTGTGATGGCTCGGGAAGGTAGCGCGCCAGCACCATGTGCGGATCAGCCGCAGCGACCGCCGCCCCAAACATCGCGCGCAGCGCCCTTCGGGAGTTTGCGTCGCTCCATGAAGTTCGGGGCTGCGTCATGACTTAGCTGAGCGCCTCCGCGACCGCCTTGCCGCACTCCTCAGTGCCGGCTCGGCCATCTAAGTCACGCGTGCGCAGACGCGGCTCGTTTAACACCCGCTCGATCGCGGAGACGATCGCCTTCGCCGCCTCGTGCTCGCCTAGATGGTCTAGCATCATCGCTCCGCACCAAATTTGGCCGATCGGGTTGGCGATACCCTGGCCGGCGATGTCCGGCGCCGATCCGTGCACCGGCTCGAACAGGGACGGGAAGTCCCGCTCCGGGTTGATGTTAGCAGCCGGGGCGATGCCGATAGTGCCGGTGCAAGCTGGCCCGAGATCGGACAGGATGTCGCCAAATAGGTTGCTGGCCACCACCACATCGAACCAGTCTGGATGCTGCACAAAGTGCGCGGTCAGGATATCAATGTGATATTTGTCCCAACGCACGTCGGGATAGTTCCTGGCCATTTCGAGAACCCGCTCGTCCCAGTAGGGCATCGAGATTGAGATCCCATTAGACTTTGTCGCTGAGGTCAGGTGCTTGCGTAATCCGCGATCGGCGAGTTCAAACGCATATCTCAGGATGCGGTCGACGCCCTTGCGCGTCATCACCGTCTCCTGCACGACGAACTCTCTATCGGTGCCCTCGAACATACGGCCGCCGATGGCCGAGTACTCACCCTCGGTGTTTTCACGCACGACGTGAAAGTCGATGTCGCCATGCTTGCGGTTGGCCAGCGGCGACGCTACGCCCGGCATTAATCGGACTGGACGGACATTAGCATACTGATCAAATTCGCGTCGGAGCTTCACCAGCGATCCCCACAATGAGACGTGGTCTGGCACCGTTTCTGGCCAGCCGACCGCGCCGAAGAAGATCGCATCATGGCCGCCAATGAGCTGCTTCCAGTCGTCGGGCATCATTGTTTTGTGACGGACGTAGTAGTCGCAACTGGCAAAGTCGAAGCTATCGGCGTCGATCCGGAAGCCGAACTGCGATGCGGCCGCTTCCAATACGCGCAGTCCCTCCGGTACCACCTCCTTGCCGATACCGTCGCCCGGAAGCACGGCAAGCCGATAGATGCGGTTGGGCCCGCTCTTATGAGACGTGGTCATGCAGGCTCCTTGCGTTGCGGTGTGACGCGACGCGGATCGCGCGAACCGGTATGAGGATCAGCCCGGAAAGGGCAACGATGCCGGCGTTAAGGCATAGGCCGAGCAGGTGGCTTTCGGTATGTTGGCGCGCGAAGCCAATCAGGGCCGGCCCGACCGCACCACCGAGCGTGCCCAGGCTGTTGATCAGCGCGATGCCGGCAGCGGCGGCGGCGCCGGACAGGAACTCGCTCGGCAACGTCCAGAACGGCGGCTTGGCGGCGTTTACACCGAAGCTAGCCAAGCTGAGGCCAACGACCAGCAACGGCAACGTATGCGCTATGCCAGCCAAGGCAAGGCCGATCGCCGCCGTGAGGCAAGCGACGATGATGTGCCACTGCCGCTCCCTCGTTCGGTCGGAATGGATCGACCAGAGCACCATGCCGACAATGGCAACGGCACTGAGCAGGGCGTTGAGCCAGCCGATCTCAGCGACTCCGGCTCCATAGCTGCCGAGCAACAATGGCCCCCAGATGTTCACCGTATACAGGCCGACCGAAGTGCCGAAATAGACCGCCGCCAGACGCAGCACACGCAGATCAGACAAGCCGTGCCAGATGCTAGCGTGGGCCTGGTTTCGGGATGCGGCCTCGCTATCCATCTCTGCCATCAGCCAGGCCTTCTCGTCAGGCTTCAGCCAGCGCGCTTCGGCGGGTCGATCGGTCAGGTAGACCATGCAGATCAGCCCAAGCACGACCGACGGAACCGCCTCAATCAGGAACACCCACTGCCAGCCATGCAGGCCTAGGAACCCCTGGAGGCCGAGCAGGAAGGCGGATATTGGCGAACCAATCATGCTGGCCAGAGGCGCCGCAATCATAAAGAGGGCGGTGACGCGGCCGCGATGGCGTGTCGGGAACCAGTAGGACAAATACAGGATGATGCCGGGAAAGAAGCCGGCCTCTGCCAGCCCGAGCAGGAACCGCGCGACATAGAACGTGATCGGCCCCTGAACGAAGGCAGTAGCGCCGGACACCAAGCCCCAGGTTATCATCACCCGCGCAATCCAAAGTCGCGCTCCAAAGCGGAACAGCGCCAGATTAGACGGTACCTCGAACATCGCGTAGCCGAAGAAGAAGATGCCGGCACCGATCCCGAACGCTTGGGCCGTCAGGCCGATGTCGCGGTTCATGGTGATGGCGGCAAAACCGACGTTTACCCTGTCGAGGAAGCTGACGAAGTACAGAAGGACGATGAACGGTACGATACGCCGGCTCGTCCTGGCCAGCACACGGCGTTCTAGCTCTTCGGCCAGCATGACGCTTCTCCCGTGAAGCTTATTTTTGCTCCCTCAATAGAAGCTGGCGCTTCCGATCGACCGAGCCGAGAGCGCTCGGTGGCATGATTTGATCCGCCTTCCGCATCACCCATCCTCCCCATCCAGAAGGGGCGGCAGCCCGGTCCGGATCTGAGACCAAAGGGCTTCCGCCGCCGCGTTCTGCCGGGCTCGAGACCGGAACAGATGAATTTCGATCGAAATGTCCCACCGTGCATCGCCGGCCCGCACCAACGCGCCATCCCGCAGGGCCACCTCGACCAGGCTTAGCGGCAGGAAGGAAAGCCCGCGTCCCTCGCGTGCCATGGTTCGCAGCACCGTGGCGACGTGGGAGGTGAACACCGGATGCAACCATCGCGGCGGGCCGTGCTGCGCCTGCACCGTGGACAGGATGCGCCCCAGTCCGGAGGAGCCGCTATAGCAGGCCGCATTAACCGGCTCGGCATCGCTGCCTGGCAGCAAATGCAGTGGCGCCCCGGCCGCATCCGGCGCGCTGACGGGGACCATCCGGTCGGCGCCGAGCCTCACCGAGCGGAAAGCTCCCGGATCAAGTCGGATCGGACACAACGGATGATGGTGGCAAAGTAGGAACTGTGCCCGGCCTTCGAGCATCAACCCTTCGCAGGCTTCCATGTTATCGGCGGTTAGGGTTACGGCGGTCGATCCGGCACCCCCTCCGGCTCCTTCCTCCAGCCCGCGCAGCCAGTCGGGAAAGAACGTCATTGACAGTGCATGAGTGGACGCGAACCGCAGACCGTGGTGTGCCTGGTCGGCCGCCTCGCGCGCGTCCTCGCGGGCAAGGTTTAACTGGCGAAGTAAGGTCTGCGCCGCCGGCAGGAACCGGTTCCCGGCGTCGGTCAGCCCGAGGCGGTGGGTGTCGCGGTTGAACAGGGCGGTACCAACCCATTCTTCCAGAGACTTGATGCGCCGGCTCATCGCGGATTGCGCGACGTGCCGACGCTGCGCCGCACGGGAAAAATTGCCGCACTCGGCGAGTACGAGGAAATCCTCAAGCCAGGATGTCTCCACCGCTACCTCCAAACCGGAACAAGGCAAAATTTTGTGCAGGACTGTCACACATCTCCGCCGTATGGCTGAGTCGGCTCATTATCTTGCACCAGACGGGTTCGGAGGCGATGAGCATGGCAACGATCGAGGGAGCGGCAGAAGTCTTGTCCGACGAACCCGTGCAGCCGGGCACGGCGCTGGCGATCGTGCCGTCCAGCTCCGTCGCCATCCGGGCGCCGGCTATCCCGGTCCAGGCCGAGACGGACGAGGCCATGATCATGCTTTGGCTCGACGGCCTGAGCCCGCGGACCCGCCGCGCCTACGAGGCCGACGTCCGGGCCTTCCGCCACCTGGTCGACAAGCCGCTCCAGGCGGTCACGCTGCGCGACCTGCAAGCCTACAAGGCCATGCTGGCGACCGTAGACAAGGCGACGGGGAAGCCGGTGCTGGCGAGCGCCACCCAGGCCCGCCGCCTGTCGTCGGTGAAGTCGCTCCTGACCGCGGCGCACGAGCTGGGGTATCTCGCGCTCAACATCGGCTCGCGCGTGAAGCTGCCGCCGATCAAGCAGACCCTGGCCGAGCGCATCCTGTCCGACGAGGACGTGCGCGAGATGCTGACCCTGGAGCGCGACCCGCGGAACAAGGCGCTGCTGCGCTTGCTCTACATGGGCGGCCTGCGCATCGGCGAGGCGTGCGGGCTCCGGGTCCGGGATCTCCAGCCCAGCGGCGACGCCTGCCAGATCACCGTCTATGGCAAGGGCGGCAAGACGCGGGTGGTGCTGCTGACCCCCAGCCTCTGGAAGGCTCTGGCCGTGCTGCGCGGCAACGACCTCGACGCCCCGCTGTTCCGGTCGCGCGAGCGCAAGAGCACCGGGCCGGCGATCGACGAGTACGTCCTAGACCCGTCGCAGGTGCATCGCATCGTGAAGGCGGCAGCGAAGCGGGCCGGGCTGTCCGATGCGGTGTCGGCGCACTGGCTCCGCCACGCCCACGTCAGCCACGCCCTTGATGCCGGGGCGCCGGCCCACCTGGTGCAGGCCACGGTCGGGCACGCGAGCCTTGCCACCACCAGTCGCTACGCGCACGCCCGCCCAAGCGACAGCAGCGCCCGGTATCTGCGGGGATAGGCCGGTGCCCGGCTGCACGCCGCGCAAGATGGCTTGCTGCTGCAACTGGCTGCCAGGTCAGGGACGGATGGCACTGCAATCGCCGCCGTCTGCCTGCCGCCACAACGGCAGAGAGATACCGGGGGACCCGCTCCGGCACGGAAGGCGTTAGGACCGCGGCTGTGGCGAACCCTGCGCGATCGCGATGGTTCTGTCATCCCTCGCGCCACGGGTGATCTGGCCTTGAGTGAGTGCGTCCCATAGGATTTCGGCCGCATCGAGGTTGGCGGGAGCATTCGGTTGGATTGTATCTGCTGTGGCTCGGCGGCGGTGGCGGAGCGCCCGGAGGTGACGGCGCAAGGCTATCGCCGGTTCCGATGCCGGGCCTGCGGCAAGCAGTTCAACGAGCGCAGCGATGGGGTGCTGAACCGGACCTCCCTGCCGAGCGACATCATCGCGTTCGTGGTGTTCTGCCGCCTACGCTACCGGCTGACGCTGCGCGACCTGAGCGAGATCCTGCTGCTGCGCGGCTTCACGGTCAGCCATGAGACCGTCCGGGACTGGGAAGCCAAGCTGTTGCCCGTCATGGGTGAGGCTCTGCGCAAGCGGCGACAGGGAATGCGTCGGCGTCCCGGCCGGAGCTGGTATGTCGACGAGACGTACCTCAAGGTCCAAGGCCGCTGGTGCTACCTCTACCGAGCGATCGATCAGGACGGAAACCTGATCGACACCATGCTCAGCCAGACCCGCGACATGGCTGCGGCCCAGGCGTTCCTCCGCTCGGCGAAGGCGACTGCCGGCTTCGCCCCGGATCGGGTGACAACCGACGGACACGGCTCCTATCCGAAAGCAATCCGCTCAACTCTGGGCAAGAAGGTCCGACACCGGACGAATGCCTACCTGAACAACCGACTGGAGCAGGATCACCGCGGCATCAAGGGCCGTATCCGATGTATGCGGGGCTTCAAGGATCATGACGCGGCGGATTGCTTCTGTCGCGAACACGACGAGCTTCGCGACCTTCTTCGTGCCCGCTCCCGTCACAACCAGCACGTTCCAGCCTCACGCCGCCGCAGCCGCTTTCTCCGCAACGCCGGCATTGCGCTCGACGTCCTGCGAACCGCATGACCACCACAGCTGCCTTTCACATCGTCTGTCGTCGATGGCGTGAGCTCTGACAGAACCAGCCACCACGACAACGCCCGCGCCGTGACAGGTCGCGGGCGTTTTCATTTAACGAAGGACATCCAACCCATGGCGAAGAAACTCGCAGACCAGTCGTCGTTCGACGACCTGTTCGACACGTCCGCCCTCTCCAGCGGATTCCTGATGGACAACGACTTCACAGGACTATCCGTACTGGACGACGACGAGGAGGCAGGGGCCGCTGCGCCCGTGGGCAAGACCGCCGAGGTGGCGCCCAGGACGAACTGGCGGATGCCGGCAGGCCGAAGCCTAGCACCGACCTGGAGGCTGCGAGCTGCGGACAACCTCGCCGCCATCGAGCTGCTCCACGCCCTCGAGACCGAAGGACGCCACGCGACGCCGCAGGAGCAGGACGTGCTCGGCCAGTTCACGGCGTTCGCGTCTACCGACCTGTGCACGACCATGTTCCGCCGGCGCGACGAGGACTTCCGACCGGAGTGGGCCGGGCTCGGACAGCGGCTCGAGGCGCTGGCCACGGCCGAGGAGATGGCCGGGCTCAAGCGCGCGCTGCAGTACGCCCACTACACGCCGCCATTCATCATCGACGCAATGTGGGCGATGGTCACGAGGATGGGCTTCGTGGGCGGCAACGTGATCGAACCCGGCTGCGGGACGGGGCTGTTCCTGTCCAGGCTTCCCGGGCACGCCGCCCCCAACACGCTCCTGACCGGCATCGAGACCGACAGCATCTCCGCGCGCATCGCAACCGAGTTGTTCCCCGACGCCTGGATCCGCAAGGAGGACTTCTGCAAGGCGCGGCTGCCCGAGACCTACGACCTGGCGATCGGCAACGTCCCGTTCTCCGACCGGACCGTGCGCGCGCCCGACCCGGCGGGCGCGCTCGGGCTGACCCTGCACGACTACTTCATCGCCCGCAGCATCGAGCGGCTGAAGCCGGGCGGGATCGCGGCCTTCATCAGCTCGCACGGCACGCTCGACAAGCAGAGCGCCACCGCGCGCCGGCACATCGACGAGATGGCCGACCTGGTGGGCGCGGTGAGGCTGCCGCAGGGCGCGCTGCGCGCCTACGCCGGCACCGACGTCGTGGTCGATGTCCTAGTCTTCCAGAAGCGCGGCGAGGGCACGGCATCGAACGGCGTCGAGTGGACGGACCTCGCGGTGGCGATCCCCGCGACGGACGAGGACAGGGCGCTCGAGGCGAATGCCTACTTCGTCCGCAACCCGGAGATGGTGCTCGGCGACCACCAGTGGACCAGCAGCGCCTACGGGCCGACCTATGGCTGCAAGCGACGCCCGGGGCTCGACATCGAGGCGGCGCTCGGGGCCGCGCTCGAAACGCTTGCGATCGGCACCTGCATGCCGACCCCGGACCTGCCGAAGGCGGGGACGGCCAGGCCGGTGCGGGTGGCTGTCGGGACCGCGGCAGAGGGAGCGAACGTCAAAGAGGGCAGCTACCTCGTCATCAAGGGGGAGCTTCACCAGGTCCTCGACGGCCAGCCGCTTCCGGTCCCGGTGAAGTCGCCCACGCGCAAGGAGGGGATCCCCGCGAGCGACGCGACCGTCATCCGCGCCCTCATCCCGATCAGGGACAACGTGCGCGCCGTCATCAGGGCGCAGGAAGCGAACGAGTCCTGGGGGCAGTCGCAGATCAAGCTGAAGGTGGCCTACAACACCTTCCTGCGGGTGTTCGGGCCCATCAACAAGACGAAGATCACGGAGCGGAAGGACGAAGAGACCGGCGAGGTGCACGAGACGGTGCGTCGGCCGAACCTTCGCCCGTTCCTCGACGATCCCGATGTCTGGCTCGTCTCGTCGATCGAGACCTACGACCCGCAGACGGAGGTCGCGACACGCGGACCGATCTTCTCGCAGCGCGTGATCCACCCGCCGGCCGAGCCGCTGATCACGTCGGCGGCGGACGCGCTGGCCGTGACGCTGGGCGACGTCGGCCACGTCGACATGGCCCGGATCGCGGAACTCCTGGGGCGGAGCCAGGAGGAGACGCTGGCCGAACTCGGCAACACCGTTTTCCGCAACCCCGAGCTCGCCGGCGACGTCACACCGGGATACGAGACGTCGGACGCCTACCTGTCCGGACAGGTCCGCACGAAGCTTGCCGTGGCCCAGGCGAGCGCGGTGCTCGACCGCTCCTACCAGCGCAACGTGGACGCGCTGCTGGAGGTGCAGCCGGTCGACCTGATGCCGAGCGAGATCACCGTGAAGCTGGGTGCCCCCTGGGTGCCGGCAGAGGACGTGCAGCGGTTCTGCAAGGAGTGCATCGGCATCGAGACACGGGTGCGCCACACGGTCGCCGTCGCGTCGTGGTTCGTGGACATGCATCCGTTCCTAGGCGACGCGAAGGCCACGTCCGAGTGGGGCACCGCCCGGCGCCATGCCGGCGAGCTGCTGACCGATGCGCTGAACTCCTCCATCCCGCAGATCTTCGACGTGTGGCGGGACAGCCAGGGCGAACACCGCGAGCTGAACGCGACGGAGACCGAAGCTGCGAAGGAGAAGCTCGCCAAGATCAAGACGAGCTTCACGGAGTGGGTCTGGACCGACGCGACCCGCGCCATGCGCCTTGCACGGATCTACAACGACACGTTCAACAACCTGGTGCCGCGCAGCTTCGACGGCAGCCACCTCGTGCTGCCGGGCGCCTCGAGCGCCATCACGCTGCGCCCGCACCAGAAGCGGGTGATCTGGCGGATGATCTGCGGCGGCGTCTACATGGCGCACGCGGTGGGTGCCGGCAAGACCTACGCGATGGCCGCGGGAATCATGGAGCAGCGACGGCTGGGCCTGATCCCGATGGGCATCCTGACGGTGCCCGGCCACTGCCTGGCCCAGGCGTCGAGGGAGTTCCTGCAGCTCTACCCGAAGGCCTCTATCATGGTCGCGGACGAGACGAACTTCACGAAGGACAAGAGGCAGCGGTTCCTCGCAAGAGCAACCACAGGCGTCTGGGACGCAATAATCATCACGCACTCCGCGTTCAAGAAGATTCCCGCCCCGGCGTGGTTCGAGAGAGAGATGATCGAGGAGCAGATCGCCAGCTACGAGGCGGTGATGGAGAAGGTCGAGAGCGACGACCGTATCACGCTCAAGCGCTTGGAGAACCTGAAGGAAAAGCTGGAAGAGCGCCTGACCGCGCTCTCGGCCGACAAGGACGACCTCGTGACGATCGCTGAGATGGGGGTCGGCCAGATCATCGTCGACGAGGCACAGGTGTTCCGCAAGCTGTCCTTCGGCACCAACATGGGCACGCTGAAGGGGATCGCCCCAGAAGGCTCCCAGGCCGCCTGGGACCTCTTCGTGAAGGCGCGCTACCTCAGGACCAAGCACGGGTCGCGCTCGCTTGTGATGGCCTCGGGGACTCCCGTTTCGAACACTATGGGCGAGCTCTGGACGCTCTCGCGCTACATGGACCCCGATACGCTCGAGGACCGAGGCCTGCACGAGTTCGATGCCTGGGCCAGCGCCTTCGGCGAGACGCAGACCGACCTGGAGCTGCAGCCCTCGGGGGCCTACGCGCCGATGACGCGCTTCGCGACCTTCGTCAACGTGCCCGAGCTGATCGCGATGTTCCGCATGTTCGCGGACGTCGTGACGGCGGAGAACCTGAACACCCTCGTCGACCTCCCGGGCGTCGCCACCGGCCGGCGACAGGTGATCACCGCCCCCGCAAGCCCGGCGTTCAGGGATTACCAGCGTCACCTCGCCAGCCGAATCCACGAAATCCAGGAGCGCAAGTCGAGGCCCCAGAAGGGCGACGACATCCTTCTCAGCGTGATCACGGACGGCCGCCATTCCAGCATCGACATGCGCTTCGTCACGATGGACGACGAAGCAGAACGGCACGAGAACGAGCCGGGCAACAAGCTCAACCTGATGATCGCCAGGATGCACGAAATCTGGCTGGAGACGAAGGATCGCATCTACCACAAGCCGGACGGAACACCGTTCCCGATCCGGGGTGCCACACAGATGATGTTCAGCGACCTCGGCACCGAGGCAGCGGCCGACGCTCGCGGCTTCTCCGCCTACTCCTGGGTCAGGAGCGAGCTGATCCGCCTCGGCGTGCCGGCCGACCAGATCGCGTTCATGCAGGACTACAAGAAGTCGTCGGCAAAGCAGGCGCTCTTCAGCGACCTTAACAGCGGCCGCAAGCGGTTCGTGCTGGGCTCGACCCAGACGATGGGGACGGGCGTCAACGCGCAGACCCGGCTCATCGCGATGCATCACCTGGACGTGCCCTGGATGCCTTCCGACGTGGAACAGCGGGAGGGGCGGATCAAGCGACAGGGGAACCAGAACGAGGAGGTCTCGATCTACGCCTACGCCACCCTCGGCAGCATGGATGCCACGTCCTGGCAGATGCTGGAGCGCAAGGCGCGGTTCATCGACCTCGCCCTGTCCGGTGACAGGACGGTGCGAAAACTCGAGGACGTCGAGAGCACGGTCAACCAGTTCGCGATGGCCAAGGCCATCGCGTCGGGGGACGCGAGGCTGATGCAGAAGGCGGGGCTCGACGCACGCGTCGACCAGCTGCGCCGACAGAAGGCAGCCCACTTCGACGACCAGATCGCCGTTCGCTGGCGGATCACTGGCGTGCAGGGCACGATGCAGGACGCCAAGGAACGTATCGCGAACATACGAGCGGACATCGCCCGGCACGTCGACACCCGCGGCGACGCCTTCGAGATGCGGGTCGGCGAGCATGTCTTCAGCGAGAGGAAGAACGCGGGAGAGGCGCTGCTCACACAGCTTCGCCACGCGGAGAAGTTCAGGAAGCAGGGTGAGTGGACCGCAGGAAGCGTCGCGGGCTTCGACCTTCGTGCAGTCGGCCACAAGGTGAGCAAGCAGTATTTCCTGTCGCTCTACCTGGAGCGTGCGGAACCGAGGGAACTCGACGTCGCGCTCGACCTCAAGCCGCTTGGCCTGATTTCGCGCATCGAGCACGCGATGGAGAAGTTCGAGGTCGAGCTACGCGAGCAGGTGGCACGCCACGACGACGCCGAGCGCACCCTGCCCGGCTACCAAGCGCGGTTGGGCACGGCGTTCGAGCACGCCGAGGAGCTGGCGCTGAAGGAGGCCGAACTCGGAGCGCTCCAAGAAGACCTCGCGAAGACCGTGGCCTCGAAAGACGAGGAAGCCGTGCGAGAAGCGGCCTAGTCGCCTCCACACGGCGGCGGGGTGCCGGGCCAGGCTGGCCAGCGCAAAGGGTGGGTCCGCGCCGGCCGCTGCGCTGGGCCGTCGCGGATCCCGCCGCAAGCGCGGCGCCTTTGCCCTGCCCCGCCCGCCCCCGGCGACTGGGAGGGGTCTTCAAAGACTCCCGAAGACGAACAACAAGGAAAAGCCGATGGAACTCCTCTGGGCGAACCCGCGCACGATCAAGATCAATCCCAACAATCCCCGTCGCACGAAGGCGACGCCGGAGCAGGACGCCTCCCTGCTGGCCAGCGTGCAGACCCACGGCATCTTCTCGCCGCCACTGTGCCGCAAGATCGACGGCGTGCTGGTGATCCGCTACGGCGAGCGGCGCCTGAAGGCGGCGATCAAGGCCGGCATCAAGAACATCCAGTATCTCCTGATCGACACCGACGAGGACCAGGACCCGAACATCGCCCTTCAGGAGAACCTGATGCGGGCACAGATGAACCCGGTCGACCAGTTCCTGGCCATCGAGGCCCTCATCGGCATCGGCTGGACCGAGGAGACCATCGCGGCGTCCTACGGCTACTCCGTCCGATACATCCGAAAGCTGCGCCTGTGCGCGTCCGTGCTGCCCGCAATGCTGAAGCACTGGACCGTCGACCTGCCGCGCGAGGCGGACATGCGCGCGATCACCGCGGCGACGCAGGAGGAGCAGGAGGAGGTCTGGAAGGCCTGCAAGCCGAAGAAGAGCGAGACCGCGGACTGGAGCAACATCGCGCGCTGCCTCACCAAGCGCAAGATCAAGTTCTCGCTGGCCAAGTTCGACGACGCGCTTGCGGCCGAATACGGCGTGCTCTGGACCGAGGACCTGTTCGCGCCCGCAGGTGAGGAGAGCCGCACCACCACCAACATCGAGGAGTTCTTCGCAGCCCAGCTTGCCTGGCTCGAGAACAACCTCCCCGAGAACGGAGTCGTGCTGGCCTACTCGGCGTCCGGTGGCGTCGTGCTGCCGCCGAGGGCCGCGAACCGCTGGGGCAACCCCCAAGAAGGCGACATGATCGGCTACTACATCTCGGAGCATACGGGCGAGGTACGGACGGCCAACTTCTACTACCTCGAGAAGCCCGAGGAGGCGGACACGGGCAGCCTGACGACCCAGCCGACGGCGAAGCCGCCGCGGGCGCCCATCAGCCAGAAGGGCGTGGACAAGATCGGCGAGATGCGGACCGAGGCGCTGCGCACCGCGGTCCTGACGGCGGAGATGGACGACACGCGCATGATGGCACTGCTGGTGCTGACACTCGCCGCCGGCAAGAACGTCAGGACCGAGGACCCGGACAAGTCCTACGGCACCATGAGCCACACCCACCGACGCGCCGCGATCGGGGTGACGCTCCTCGAGGGGGACGTGATCACGAACGACCCGGAGACGGTGCGCACGGCGGCTCGCGATGTCCTCGCCACCATCCTGTCCTGCAAGTCGAACTACTCCAACAGCGGTGCGATCGCCATGATCGCCGGCATCGCGCTCGACGCCGACCGGCACCTGCCGACGATGGCGACCGAAGACTTCCTCTCGTGCCTCTCCAAGGACGGCATCGCCAACGCCGCCCGTGGCGTCGGCATCCAGCCGCGAAACACCGGCAAGGAGATGCGTGCAGCTCTGATCACGCAGGCATCCGGCACGACCTACGTCCTGCCCGAGGCCCGCTTCGGCCTGAACAAGGATGCGATCGACAACCTGGCCAACATGCGCCACGTCGCCGACATGCTCGCGCAGGGCAGCACGCCGGTCCCGGTGGAGCAACCGGACGAGGCGGTGCCAGGCGTCGAGGACGAACCCGCGGCCGTGCCCGACACCGATCCCGAGGCGCCGGACGACACCACGGGACACGGCGGGCATGACGAGACGCCCGACAACGATCCGGACGACGCCGAGCCCGACGAGGCGGAAGACGACAACGCACCCACCGAGCTGACGCGCACCAGCGACGACGCTCAGCTCGCGGCCTGAAGCACATCGTCCCACCCGGTCATCCGGGTGGGACAGGCCTCGCCTCGACAGACCGGAGAACGCCTGCTGCCCCCGATCAACTCCCCCAAAGAATCAGAGCCGAACCCGGCCATTGGGGGACTCCGTTTAGGGAAATCGACCACACCCAGCAACCGGAGAAGGGCCATGCCCGGCACCGAAGAGAGAACCGCCGCGTCACACCGGCGGGGACTGATCGAAGACCTCGCCACCACCACCATGATCGCCTGCGAGCGCGCCGCGGGCCGGGGGTGGCGTCACCGCCAGCCGCCACACAACCCGGCGCGATGGGACAAACGCACATGGTCACGCTTCCTGGCCGAGGCGCAGCGGCAGAACTTCCTCCACGGGGCACGCATCCGCCAGCTGCGCCGCCAGATCGACATGCTGGAGGCTCCCGATGCCGGCGAGGCCAGCTAGCACGCGAGAGGGCGGGCGGGAGGCACGCTCGCCCAGGTTCCTGCTCGGGCTGCCCACGCTCGCGGACAACGGCCTCTGGCGCACCGCCGCCCGGCTGGACGCCGAGGTGCTCATCAGCGCAAACGCCCTCTCGGTGTGGAAACGCGACGGGATGGGTCTGCGGCGATGGGACAGGCTCACCACGACGAACCTCCACCTCGTATCGCAACGCCCGGTGTGCCTCGACAGCGCCGGCTTCGTGGCGGCCGTCCGCTACCGGGGCTTCGAGTGGAGCGTGCAGGACTACATGCACCTTTGTGCCGGAGCGCCGTGGAAGTGGTTCGCCAGCATGGACCTCTGCGTCGAGGAAGCGGTCCCCCACGAAAGGGACATTGTCCTGGACCGCATCTCGGGAACGGTGCGCCTCAACAAAGCCTACCTCACGGAAGCATCATCGAATCCGTCGCGTGCAACGGAAACGCCGATCGCCGCTGCGGCACCCAAGAAGTTGCTCAGCTGCAGCCGGATCTGTGCGCCGCTGGCCCGGTCCGGCTCCGTCTCCAGAGGTAAGGCCTGGGGAGCGACAGTGACCGCAGGGTCCTCATGTGCGTGCTTCGCCAGATGCGAAACCTCCTCGAAGTGAATCATTGCGTGGAGCACGGGGATGCCGATGCTCCCCAGAAGGGCGAGCAGGATATAGGCCAGGGTTTCCATGGTCGTTTCCAATGGGTGAGGGTGAGTGACTTGCGTCACCCCGTCAACTGATGTTCATCACCTTCGACATCAAGTATTACTCAAGCCTAACGAACGTTCGTTAAGCCTCCTGCTTTGGGCTCACTTCAGAACGACATCGCCTTTCTTCGATTCTGTCGTGTTCTCGCTCCATGCGTCCTGCTTCCGCACGCCCATGCAGGCCCGCAACGGGGAGGGCTGCGCGAGCCGCTGCGCTGGTCTCGCTCCACCCCGCGCCAAGCGGCGCGCCGTTGCACGCCTGCCCGGGGTGCGGAGCACGGGAGGGCTGAAACAGAGGATCCCGAAATGATGCTCAAATTCGATCTCGCGCTGGTTCGCCGCCTACTGGAACACTCGAAGGCCGCCACCGAGCGCAATCCAAACCATGACCAGCTCTACCGGGCGGACTACCGGCGCGACGCCACGGACGTCGACCTCGATGCAATCGACGCGACGAACTACCCCACCGTCGCCGACGTCGACCCGACGAAGATCCCACCCGGCCTGTGGCTTGCGGGAGACCGCGGCATCTACCTCATGTCCAACGGGCGGCCGGCCCTGCTCGACGGCGAACACGGCACCCGGGACCTGGTCTCCCATGCGGAAGAGACGAGCGACACCGTATCCCCGGCCATGCGCGACGCCATCGTCTCGCGGTCCTTCGGCCGCGACACCGGCTGCATCGTGCTCGATCTCCGGTTCTGCGAAGCCCTGGTCGCCTGCGGCCGCGACGGGCGCGTGTGCATCAGGCTGACCCCCGCCGCCGTCGCGGTCATGGTCCCCGCGAGCGGCGTCACCCTACGCGACACGACTCCCGCACCACGCCGGGCAGCGCCACGCACCGCCTGCCGGCGGGCGTGATGGTCAGCGTCTCCCGCATCCTCATCCAGCACCGGCCCAGGCTGACCTACGCGGACCTTCCGGCGATCGCGCTCGACGCACAGGTCTCGTCGCTCCTGGACCTGGAAGCCCCGGTCGCCATCGGCGTGTCAGGGGGCAAGGACAGCCAGGCGGCCGCGCTGGCAAGCGTCGCCTACCTCGACCACGTCGGGCACCGCGGACCGCGGATCCTGGTGCGCAGCGACCTCGGAATGGTCGAATGGGCGGACAGCCTTCCGGTGTGCCAGGCGCTGGCAGACCACCTCGGCCTCGAGCTGCTCGTGCTCCGGCGCGCCGCCGGAGGCATGATGGAGCGGTGGGAGGCCCGCTGGGCGTCCTCCAGGGCGCGCTACGAGGCGCTGGAGACCGTGACGCTGGTCCTGCCCTGGTCGACGCCCGACAAGCGTTTCTGCACGAGCGAGCTCAAGACGCACCTGATCGCGGCCGCGCTGCGGCGGCGGTGGCCCGGGCGCACGATCGTCAACGTCACCGGCATACGCCGCGAGGAATCGGTGCGCCGCGCCAAGGGCGCGGTCGCCTCCCTGGACGAGGCCACGGGGATCATGGACTGGCGCCCCCTGTCGGACTGGACACTGCGGCAGACGCTCGACTGCGTCGCGGCCAGCGGCCTCGCGCTGCACCTCGCCTACCGCGTGCACAGGATGAGCCGGGTGTCCTGCGCCTACTGCATCATGAGCAATGCCTCGGACCTGCAGCACGCCTCGGCGGCGGAGGAGACCCACGGCCTCTACCGCCGCATGGTGCAGCTCGAGATCGACAGCTCGTTCTCCTTCCAGGGCACGCGCTGGCTCGGCGACGTCAGGACGGAGCTTCTCTCGCCCCAGGCAGCGCAGGCCCTGGTGGCGGCGAAGGCGATGGCGGCCAGCCGCATCGCGCTGGAGGCGGCAATCACCCCAGCCATGCGCTTCGTCAAGAAGTGGCCGACCCGCATGCTGACGAACCCGGAGGCGGACTGCCTCGCCGGCGTCCGGCGGGGCGTGGCCGAGATGTTCGGCCTCAACGCGCGCCACACCACCCGCAGCGAGATCCACGACCACTACGCGGCGCTCATCGCCGCAAAGGCGGCGAAGGCCGCCCGCGAGGCCGCCGTGAAGCCGCGGCGCCGCCTCGCGCAGGCCTGACGCCCCCACCCGCACGGGGATGCTCTTCGCACCGACAAGAAGGACACATTGGACATGAACCCCATCGCAACCTCCCTGCTGGCCCTATCCCTCCTCGCCACGGCCACGACCGCCAGGGCGCAGGATTGCACCGCCCTCTTCGCGAGAGGGCAGCCGCCAGTCCTCCTGAGGTCGCAGCCACAGCTGCGCACCACGATGCTCTGCAACGACGCCTACGTGTAGCGACCTGAGATCATCCGCGGTCTGGCGCGAGATCATCGGTGTTTCCTGCCCACAATCGGTGAGACTGGAGGATGCGCCCTGCCCGGATTACGTGAGACTCAGCCCACGCTAGATTGAGATGGGCGCGAGATCATCCGCTTCTGCCCATAAAGCGTGAGACGGATCAGACCGGCAGGCCGGCCGCCATCATCTGCTCGGTCATCTCGCGCGCCCGGCTCGCTTCCAGCCGCCCTTGCAGCAGCAGCCTCACCTCGCCCGACTTGGCGCCGATCAGTTCGGCGACGGCGCGGGCGTCGTAGCCGTGCCGGACCAAGCGGGGTTCCAGGTCGTCCATATGCCGCGACAGCACGGACTCGACCACCTCCACCGTCACCGGCTTCACGTCCACCCGGAACGCCTCTTCGAACGCCAGCACGAGGTGCTGCTCGATCTGCAACGGCGTGCGCAGCCGCGTCGCCAGCAACTCCACCGCCGCATCGTCGATCATCTCGGACACGCCCGTGTCGGCGGCGACGCAGGCGTGCAGCAGCCAGGCGATGTACTCGCGCTGGTGCCCGGCCACGCCCTCGTAGCCGAACACCGTGGTACGGTAGCCCACCTCTTCCATGGTCGGCCGGCGTAGGTCGTTGCGCAGCTTCTGGTGGCCCACCAGCACGATTGTCAGCGAGCCACCGCCGTCCGTGATCACCTCCATGAGGCGCTTAAGGCCGACCAGGGTCCGGTGATGCAGGTCGTGGGCCTCGTCCACGAACAACGCCACGGGTTTGCGTCCCTGGCGGACCAGCGCCTGCAAGGCGCGCTCGCGCCGTTCGCCCTGGGTTGGGATGCTCGGGTCCTTGTCCGGCGACATGTCGTAGAACAGGGCGGCGACCAAGTTGGTCAGCGACACGCGGCCCTTGTCGATGGACAGCGAGCGCGACACGGTGATGCGCCCCTCCCGGCCCAGGTCGGCGTAGAGCCGGCGCATGAACACCGTCTTGCCGCTGCCGATCAGGCCGGTCACCGCGATCAGCCGCCCGCCGGGCAGGGCGGCGCGGATTTCCTTCAGCACCTGCTTGTGGTGCGGCGTTTCGTAGAACCCGGCCGTGTGCAGGTCGCGGGCAAGCCCGAAGTGCTCCATCACCTCTGTCAGCATCTCAGGGCGTTCCTTTGTGGCTCTTGTCGGGTTCCGGGGTGGTGGATCGGAGTAGCGGATCGGTGGGGCCTCTGGTGTGATGAAGGCGTGAGCGTTCTACCGCCTTGCCGCGAGGAGCTTCTGCCATCATGGCTGCATCTGACCTGGTCAACCTGTCGGGACTGCTGGACGATGCCAGGTGCTTCGCGCTTGTCCGCCAGCATCGCTGGCCAACGGGTGTGCGCTGCCCCGGCTGTGACAGCAGTGCAGTCACGCGCGATGGTCACGATGACACGCAACCCAACCGGCAGCGCTATCGCTGCAAGGCATGTGCTGGGCGTTTCGACGATCTCACCGCCACGGTGCTGGCCGGACACCATCAGCCGCTGCGGGTGTGGGTGCTGTGCCTGTATTTCATGGGCCTGAACCTTTCGAACCGGCAGATCGCGTCCGAGCTGGGCCTGTGCGCCTCTGACGTGCAGGCCATGACCGAGCAGTTGCGTGGTGGCCTGGTGGCCAGGGCTCCAGCCGTGACGCTGAGCGGCGAGGTTGAGGCCGACGAGGTCTATGTCGTGGCAGGGCACAAGGGCCAGCCGGAGGAAGGATAGCGTCCGTGCTCGTGGTGGAATTTCGCTGATGGAAGCGGTGTAGGCGGAGGTGGTCATCGGATCGGCTGGCTAAGGTGGAGTTGCGAAGCTTCAACCTGACCGGAGAACCCGATGACCGAGG